>Ga0194119_10009886_pt1 | contig 12703 bp, 10 predicted proteins | sample TA2MahC100mmetaG_FD_148620 | JGI IMG/M metagenome (GOLD analysis project Ga0194119, IMG submission 148620) | Freshwater microbial communities from Lake Tanganyika, Tanzania - TA2015018 Mahale Deep Cast 100m | ecosystem: Environmental > Aquatic > Freshwater > Lake | place: Tanzania: Lake... | reverse complement strand
TTATAATAATAAAAAATGTAAGAAATTAACTCCTGAATATATTGAAAAAACAAATGGCTTATATCTTCATCAATTTAAATGGACAAAAGATAATAATATAGGCTCTTTACCAAAAGTATGGAATGTTTTAGTCGGAGAGCAAGAAATTCCTAAAAATTTTAAAGCATTACATTATACTTTAGGGGGACCCTATTTTAAAAAGTATTCAAAATCTAAAGAGGGTAAATTCTGGTATAGTTTTAAAAGAGATATGGAAAGAACAAAACAATAAAAATAAGAATTTGCCTTTAGTTTCTTATCTAAAAATAGCCTTAGATTTTCATAAACTTAAAAATTATAATGAAGCCAAAAAAAATTATTTTTTATTCTTAGAGAAATATCCAAACAACCCAATAGCCCTTCACGGTCTTGGAGTTATTTTATTTTTTGAGGGCAAATATATGGAGTCAATAAGATTTTTACAAAAAGCTTCTTTATTTGAAGAGAAAGAAAATTTTAAATTATATAATAATTTAACTCTTTCCTATCTTGCTTTAGGCGATTTTGATAATGCTCTAAAATCTATTAATAAATCTTTAGAATTAAATCCAAACTATTTTCAAGGATATACAAATAAGGCAAAAATTTATTTAAAAATCAAAGATAAGGAAAATTCTATATATAATTTTACTAAAGCTCTAAAATTAGAAGATAATGCTGAATCTTATTTTAACAGAGGTACGGCCTACTATGAATTTAATGATGTCGAAAACGCAATAATAGATTTTAATAAAAGTACTGAATTAGATAAAAATTATTATAAATCTTATTTAATTAAAGCCGTTATTTTTTTTAATCAAAAAAAATATCAAGAGTCTATTAATAACTTTAATAGAGTTAATTTCAACAATTTCGACCAAGAAAAGTATTTTCAATTTTATGGTTTAGCTTTAACTTATGAAAAAAAATTTCAGGATGCTTTGAATATTTCTAAGGTTGCTTTAAATAAATATCCATTTTCATTGGGTTTAATTTTAATAAGATCTTTATCACTAATTGAATTAGACGAAGTCAAGTTAGCAATAGAAGATTTAAAGTTCTTAATTAAAAAAAATCCTCAGGAATTAGTCTATTGGGAAAATATTGCTAAAGCTTTTGAATTATCCTATAAAATAAGTGAATTCTTTGTTCTTTTAAAACCATATATTAAAATAATTAAAGATCAAAGTAGATTATGCTTTATAATTTCTCAGTCATACTATTCTCTTAATAAATTAATTTTAGCTAAAAAATATATAAATAAATCTATTCGTTTAAATAAAAAATTTTTTTTAGCGATTCTTTTAAAATCTGAAATTTTAAAAAAATTAGGAGGTCATAATAAAAAAAAGGGATACAAACTTGTTGAGGTTTGTAGATTTGAAAATGAAAATAGCTCCGAGATTTACAATATAAATTATAAATATTGGAATGGAAAAAAAAATAATGCAAAAAATTTATTAATATGGGGCGAACAGGGTATAGGAGATGAAATATTTTATTCATCATATATTTCAAATTTGTTTGAAATGAATTTTAAAAATCTATTTATTGAAATTGATGATCGCTTAATAGACTTGCATACTAGATATCTTAAAAATTTAGGATATAAAAATTTTAAATTTTTTTCAAGTAAAAGAATGTTGAAATCTTATCAAGAGTCGCCTTTTAACGAAATTAAAAAAGAAAAATTTGATTTCCACATACCAATTGGAAATTTGCCAGTTTTTTGTAAAAACAATTTTTTTATTTCAAAAAATAATTTTTATTATGTATCTAATCCTGAAATTGTAAATATATATAAAAAAAAAATTTCAAGTAAAAAGTTAAAAATTGGTTTAGCATGGTCTACTAGTAGACATGATGAAAAGTTTAGAAATATTCCTCTTATTAAATTAACTGATCTACTAAGAAATAAGGAATTTGATTTTTATAATTTACAATGGGAAAGCAATATTATTCACGATGCAAAATCTTTTTTTGAAAATAGTAAAATTAACATTAAATTTTTTGAAGATATGGATTATAAGAATGATTTTAACAAATTAGCAGGATTGTTATCATCTTTGGATGTAGTAATTACAGTCCAAAATACAATTGCACATTTAGCAGGAGCTTTAGGTAAAAAAACTTTTCTTTTATTATCTTTAAGGGGAAGGTGGATGTATCAAAACAAAGGAAGTTCAGTTTCAGAATATCCCAGCATTTATATTTTAAGGCAAAAAAAATTTGGTGAATGGGATGAAGTTCTTTATGAATTGCAAGAAAAACTAATCAAACTTAAAATTTAAATTGGTACTTAAAAATAAAATTAAAGATCTTATTAATGAAGAAAATATTAATTTATTATTAAACATTTTAACTAAAAAAAAAAAATTAAAATTATCTTTAGAGGATATTGAAAATATTAATAAAATTGTAGTAAGTAAATCTAAGAAAATTTTTTCTGATGAAACCGTTAATCTCCCAACACGTATTTCTCATGCATCAGATCTTTTAAAAAAATTAATAAACACTAACTTTGCAAGAGCAGATATTTACATAAGACAAGCATTTTTTTTTTTAAAAGAAAGAAAATTTTCAGAAAGCTATAGAATGGCAAAAATCTATCTTGCAAAACAGAATTTTAGAAAAAAACCGGTTTGTAATAACTTAAGTATTCTAAGGACCTTAATGATAATTTTCAAATATAACGGAAAATATAAAGAAGCTTATAGATTTATGAAAATGGCTTTAAAAATTAGTTATGAACATTTTGTTGTTTTTAGTATGGCAGAAATTGAACTCAGATATCCAAAAAAATTTAATAAAGGCGTTATCAAATATGACATTAGATTTGGAAATTATGAAGAAGCTTCGAAACCAAGGTACATAAATAATAATAAATTTTTAGCGAGATATAAAATTATTTATGGAAAAAAAATTTATATTTGGGCCGAGCAAGGAATTGGAGATCACTTATATTTTTTTTCTTATGTTATCAATTTAAGAAATTTTAAAAAAAATAATTTTATAGTTGAAGTAGATAATCGATTAAAAAGAATTTTTGAACGATACTTATATCTTATTAAGGTAAAAAATATTACATTATTTGGAATAGATAAACTATCTTCAAATTTATTAGCTGAAAATGAATTTGATTATCATTTTCCATTAGGTTCAATTGCAAGGATTTCTAAAAAAAATAATTTTTTAGAAACCAAGAATAATTTTTATGCTTTAGCCGACAATACGTTAGTTAAACAATTTAGTTATTTACTTTCTGATAAAAAAAAAATTAAAATTGGAATTTCATGGAAAAGTTTTACAAAAAAAGAATTTAATCGTAATATTGATTTAATCAATATGAAAAAAATTTTAAAAATTAAAAAATTAGTTTTTATTAATTTACAATTTGGTAATTTTATTGATGATATCGATTATATAAAAAAAAAAATAAATGTTGATATAAAATTTTTTAATATTGATTATAAAAAGGATATAGAAAAAGTTTGTGCAATTATAAAAAATTTAGACTTGGTAATTACTATTCAAAACACGATAGCTCATCTTTGTGGCGCTTTAGGAAAAAAATGTTTTCTTTTACTTCCTACTGGAGGGAGATGGATGTATGGTGTAACGGGATCATCAATAAATCACTATCCAAGTATTAGAATTTTTAGGCAAAAAAATGCAAATGACTGGGGTGATTGTCTAGAAGCTATTTATAATGAATTACATAATAAGTATTTATAAATATTCTTATGTTGCAAAAAAAATACGATAAAAATAATATTTTCGCAAAAATCTTAAGAGGTGAAGTTCCATGTAGAAAGGTTTATGAAGATAAATTTGTGCTTGCATTTCATGATATTAATCCTCAAGCAAAAGTTCATGTCTTAGTTTTACCAAAAGGAGCTTATGTGGACATGAACGATTTTGCAGTAAATGCTGATAGTTCTGAGATTGAGGGTTTAATTAGGGGCTTAGGGAAAGTTGCAAAAATTTTAAATGTTGCAGAAAGAGGTTATCGCTATTTAGGTAATAACGGAAGCGATGGTGGCCAGGAAGTACCGCATCTACATTTCCATATATTTGGTGGTGAAAAACTTGGAAAAATGATTTCTAAGTGAAGGCACAAAAAATTTCTAGGTTCTTTCTAGAGATGCATACAATCAAAGACTTAAAATTTGCAAAATGTTTAGAAAAAAATTTGATAATTAAAAAAGAAATTAATATCAATTATGATCTTTCAAAGTTTTTATATAAAGAAATTGGAAAAGATTATAACTGGAAAGACAGATTATATTGGAGTGATAATGATTGGATTAGATTAATATCAAATCCCAATTATGAATTATATACAATACTTAAAAATGAAGATTTAATTGGTTACTATGAGTTAATTTATGATGAGTACAAAAATTTTGAAATAGCATATTTTGGAATACTTAAAGAGTACTTTGGTAAAAAAATTGGTGGTTATTTATTATGTCATGCTATTGAAAATTCTTTTAGTAAAGGAGCCAAAAGAGTTTGGGTTCACACTTGTACATTAGACCATCCAAATGCTCTAAAAAACTATATGTCTAGAGGAATGAGGATATTTAAGTCTGAAGAATTAAATGTTGATTAAAATTTAATCAATTATGAATTTTTCAATATTTTGGTGATTAAATAACACATTTTTTAAATTAAATTCTACAAAAGTTCCATCATAGTTCATTACTTTCCAACCATGAAGTAAGTAAGTTTTTTGATCAAAAAATAGATTAATAATTTCATTTTCAGAAAAATTGATTTTTATAGAAATACGATTTTCAGTAATTTTATAATCAGTTATTTCTTTCAATGCTTTAATTATTTCATTTTTGTCCGTTAGAAATAAAAATACAGTTCCGGTTATATCCTGACTAGACTTATTATTTAATTCATCAACTAAATATAAAATATTATTATCAATTAAAATTTTTTTTCTATTAAATTCATTAAAATGGCAAAGAAACTTATTTGGAAATTCTAGTATACAATTTCCTGTTTCAATAGATTTATCTAAAGTTTGGATAAAATCAAATTTAAGATTTTTAGTTTCATCTAACTTTTGAATTATTTTCTGTATTTCTTTTGAATAAGAATATTTAGAAAAAGAAATAAAAAAAAAAATTAATAATATTATTTTTTGCACTACTTTAATAAATTTCTCTTTTACCAATATGGTTTGCTGGACTTATAATTTTTTCTTCTTCCATTTGATCTATGATTCTTGCTGCTCTATTATAACCTATTCCCAATTTTCTCTGTAAAAAACTGGTAGATGCCTTACCTTCTGTTTTTATGATTTCAACAGCCTTGTTATATAACTCATCTTTTCCATCTTGATTTAGAATTGGTTCATCATTTTCTAATTCATCTATCTTAGTAATTTCTTCAACATAGGTTGGACTTCCATGTAATCTTAAATATGTTGCAATTTTTTCAATTTCTTTTTCAGAAACATATGGTCCATGAATTCTTATGATTCTGCTTGCTGAAGACATAAAGAGCATATCCCCTTGACCTAGCAAAAGTTCAGCACCTTGTTCCCCAAGTATAGTTCTACTGTCAATTTTAGATGTAACTTGAAACGATATTCGTGTTGGAAAATTTGCTTTAATAGTTCCAGTTATAACATCTACACTCGGTCTTTGGGTGGCCATTACAATGTGTATACCAGCTGCTCTTGCCATTTGAGCAAGTCTTTGAATGTAATTTTCAATCTCTTTTCCAGCGATCATCATTAGGTCTGCCATTTCATCAACAAAAACTATTAGGTAAGGCATTTTCTTTGATGATTTGTCGTTGAAACCGTAAATGTTTCTGACACCGAATTCTGTCATTTCACGGTATCGTTTTTCCATTTCACGAACTACCCATTTCAAGGCAACAGTTGCCTTTTTTGGTTCAGTGATAACAGGAACAAGTAAGTGCGGAATTCCTTGATAAATAGATAATTCAAGCATCTTTGGATCTATTAAAATTAGTTTACATTCAGCAGGTGTGTATCTGAAAAGAATTGAGAGGATCAATGTATTTATACAAACAGATTTTCCTGAACCGGTTGTTCCTGCGATAAGAAGATGGGGCATCGAAGCTAAATCACCAACAATTGGATATCCGGAAATACTTTTACCTAGGGTTATTGGTATTTTTATTTCTTTGTTATTAAATTCTTTACTTGAAATAATTTCTTTTAAGGTAACGTTTTCTCTAATTCTATTTGGGATCTCAATTCCAATAGTATTTTTCCCAATCACCGTTGCAACTCTTGTTGAAACTGAACTTGTATTTCTTGCAATATCTTCAGATAAATTTATTATTTTTGAAGTCTTTATTCCTGCTGTTGGTTCAAATTCATAAAGAGTAACCACAGGTCCGGCACTTACTTTTTTTATTTCACCTGTTACTCCAAAATCCAATAAAACATTTTCTAAAAATCTTGATTGTTTTTCTTGCATATCAAGATCCTCTTTTGTTTCGATTTTTATAGGATCTTCTAATAATTTAAGTTGAGGTAGCTTAAAGTCTGTAAGATTTTTAATACTTTTTTGTTCTAGTGGCAGATCAGGCTGTAATGAAGTTTTTTCTTCAGTTCGTTCCAATTCTTTGTCTGAAATTTCTATTTTATTTAAAGAGTCATTTTCCTCAATTTTTTTAATTAAATCTTTTTTAATATAATTAAAGTAAATATAACTTGGTAAATAATTTAATAATGCAAAAAATTTTAAGAAAAATAATTTACATTCATCTTTCTTTAAATCTAAACTTAAATAAATAGAAAAAATTGCAAAAGTTAAAAATAGTAAAGAGATATATATGCTGAAAGCGTTGTCTTTTAACGAAAATTTATTAGCTATAAAATTTCCAAAAAAGCCACCAAGACCGTGATCTGGTAAAAAAAAACTTTTTTCAAAAATTATCGAAAAAAAAACCCCTCCTAGAGTTAAGTAAAATATTAAATAAATACATTTTAATAAAAAATTTTGGATATTTTTTTTTAAAAATAAATATGAACCCCAAAAGCAGAGGTTCAGAGGAATAAAAATTGAAATAATTCCAAATATTTGTAAAAAAAAATCCGAAGTATATTGGAAAGGTTTAAATATTTTTTCTAAGAAATTATTTTTAGAAAAAAAAGTAAACTCTAAATCGTAAGCTGAGTAGCTTACTAAGGATATAAAAAAAATAACTCCAGCTATTACTATCAGTAAAGAAATTATTTGAAGTAATTTTATTTTTATAAAATTGATGATTTTTTCAAACATTTCGAATCGTTAAAGTCTTTGTACCACTAATGGTAAGTTGATAGTATTATTGGCTTTATGAATAAAATTTCTATTTTTGGTAGTGGTTTAATAGCTAAATTAACAGCTTATTCACTTACAAATTTTACTAAAACTACAGTTGAGCTTATAACTAAAGTATATAAATCTTCTAGGAGTCCTTTTTACATATCAATAAATAATTCAACAGCAGAATTCTTAAAAAATTTAAATCTTAAGAGCGTCATCAACCGAGGTCAAAGTATAACAGAAATAAAAATCTATGATAGTTTTAAGGAAATTCATGAAACATACGATTTAAATTTTACCTCTGGAGAAAAAGAAAAAGTATTAAATTATATTATTGATAAAAATTATTTAGAGGAAATAATTGAAAAAGAACTTAATAAAAAAATAAATTTTAAAATAACGGAAAATCCTAAAAACACGGAGATTTCAGAATTTAGTGATAATTTAAAAATATTTACTTCCTATGAATTTGCTAATTTATTTGTAAGAAAGAATTTAAATCTTTTTTTTAAGGATTATAATGAAATTGCATATACTTTTTTGATTCATCATGAAGTAAAAAAAAATAATATTGCTCATCAATTTTTTTTAAGAGATGGTCCTATTGCATTTCTTCCATCTTCAAATAATGAAACATTTGTAGTTTGGAGTTTAAAAAAAACAGGAGTTCTTCGAAACATAATGAATGATGAAAAAAAAATTCAAAATTTTTTTAAGGATAACTTTAGTAAAATTTTCTTAAATATTAAAAAAATTTCAAAAATATACATGAATGAGTTAAATTTTTATATTAATAGCAATGAGGCATTTAAAGATGAAAATCTTTTAGCTTTTGGTCCGTTGATTAATAAAATTCATCCACACACTGGACAAGGTTTTAATATTTTTTGTAATGATATTTTGAATTTGAAATCATTACTTGGAGAATATTTACGATTAGGACTGCATTTTAATTCTAGCTCTTTGATTAAATCGTTTTATGATAAGTCAGAACCTAATAATTTTATCTTTCCTATATTGATAGATGGTTTAAGAGATTTTTTTGATAATAAGGGTATTCTCACTTATTTTAGAAAAAATCTTTTAAGAACAATAAATAAAAGCAAAAAACCTAAGAATTTTTTTATGTATATTGCGAATACTGGTTTAAGAATTTAATTTTTCTAATTCTAATAGTTTTTTTTTTAGATTTGTTCCTCCAATACCAGAAAAACCTCCAAGTCCACCATTGTTATTAATTACTCTGTGACAAGGAATAAATAATAGAATTTTGTTTTGTGAACATATTTTACCAATATGTCTTGGTGAGGTTTTAACTATTCTTGATATGGCTTTATAAGACAATGTGTCTCCGTAAGGAATTTTCCTTATAATATTCCAAGTCTGTATTTGTTTTTTGTTACCTTCAGTTTTAAAGTTGCCTGAAATTTTTTTTATTTTTCCAGATAAATATAAGAGTATTTTTTTTTTTAAACTTATAAGTCTATAATTTATTTTTTTACTCTTTGTTTTTTTAAAGTTTATATAAATAATTTTCTTATTCCTCTCAATAATAGAAACTGGACCAAGTATTGTGTTAAAAAATATTTGTGAAGTTGACATAACCAATAAAACTCTTTCATTATAAACAAATGAATATCTATGCGCTAGCAACCCCACCTGGAAAATCCGGTCTAGCCGTTGTTAGATTATCTGGTAAAGATGCTTTAAGGATTGCCCTTAAAATTGCAAAAAAACGTGTATTTAAGCCACGTTTTGCAACTTATACAAATCTTTATGATAAAAAAAAAAATTTAATTGATCAGGGTTTAGTAATTTTTTTTAAATCTCCCAAAAGTTATACTGGAGAAGATATTGTTGAGTTTCATATTCACGGAAGCTATGCAGTTATAAATCATCTTTATGATACCTTGGCGTCTTATTCAGAATGTAGGTTAGCTAAGCCAGGTGAGTTCACTAAAAATGCTATTATCAATGGAAAAATGAATTTAATGCAAGCAGAGGCATTAATCGATTTAATTAATTCAGAAACTAACTTGCAAAAGAAATTTTCGCAAAAAATTTTAAAGGACGATGCAAAAAAAGTATTTTTAGATTTAAAAAAAGATCTACACGCCTTACTTGCAAATTATGAGGCTCTCATAGATTTCCCTGATGAAGAAATTCCAATAAATGTTTTTTTACGAAATCGAGATAAACTATTGATTATTAATAAAAAAATTGAAAATTTAATTCAGCAAGGAAAAAATACTGAAAAAATTCACTCTGGTTATGATGTAACAGTTGTTGGTCCAGTAAATTCTGGCAAATCATCTCTTGTTAACACGATCTTAAAAAGACAAGCATCAATAGTTTCAAATATACCAGGCACAACGAGAGATATTGTTAGATCAGATTTTTTTTTAGACGGAAAATTATTAAATATATTTGACACTGCAGGTTTAAGAAAATCAAAAAATAAAGTTGAAAAAGCTGGGGTATCTCTTTCATTAAAAACTTTAAAAGAAGCGGATTTAAAAATTTTAGTTTTAGATAGTTCAAAAAAAAAGCATGAAACTTACCTCAAATACTTTGATCAAAATACAATACTTGTAATAAACAAAATAGATTTAAGTCAAAAACTTTTTTTAAATAGTAAGAATTTAGATTTTGTAAAAATTTCAGTTAAAAAAAATTTAGGTCTAAAGGAGCTCTTGTATGAAATTTCAAAAAAACTATCAAAACTTTATCCAAGTTCAATTGAAACTATAATATCAAGAAAAAGGCATCTAAAATCATTGAAAGAGGCCGGTTTTTACATATCTAGTTGTCTAAAAAAAAAAGATATAAAACAGCTTGATTTAATTGCAGAGGACTTAAGGCTTGCAATTAATTCTATTAACTCACTTGTTGGTGAAGTAAATGTGGAAAAATTATTGGACATAATTTTTAAAGAATATTGTATTGGTAAGTAAATCTAATGAGCAATGAAATAAAAGTTGATGTTGTTGTAATTGGAGGTGGCCATGCAGGTTGTGAAGCCGCAGCGGCATCTGCAAGAACGGGTTCTAATACGTTATTAGTAACCAACTCTATCGAGTCAATTGGAGAAATGTCCTGTAATCCTGCAATCGGAGGACTGGGAAAAGGACAGTTAGTAAGAGAGATTGATGCTTTAGATGGAGTTATGGGTCATGTTGCTGACAAATCAGGAATTCAGTTTAGATTGCTAAATAGTAGTAGAGGTTTTGCTGTGAGAGGACCGAGAACTCAATCAGATAGATTTTTGTATAAAAAATATATGCAAGAAACCTTATTAAGTTATTGTAATTTAATGATTATTTCAGATAGCGTAGTATCTTTTAAATTTTATAAAAATAAAGTTCAATCAATACAAACTAAATCTGGAAAAAATATTTCAGCAAAAAATTTCATTTTAACAACGGGCACCTTTTTAAATGGCCTTATTCATATTGGTCACAAAAAAATTAATGCTGGCAGAATAAATGAAGCTCCTACTTTAGGAATATCTGAGCAACTTAAAAAATTTAATTTTAGAATTGGAAGATTAAAAACCGGAACACCACCTAGACTTGATGCTAGTACAATTGATTATACAAATTTGGAAAATCAAGGACCAGATCTCTCTCCAACGTTTTTTTCATTTCTAACAAAAGAGATAAATTCAAAACAAATTAATTGTTCAATTACTTATACAAATAAAAAAGTCCATGAGTTGATTAAAAAAAATTTGTTAAAAAGCGCTATGTACTCAGGCCATATAAAAAGCATTGGTCCAAGATATTGTCCCTCTATTGAAGATAAAGTAGTAAAGTTTTCAGACAAAGAAAGGCACCAAATTTTTTTAGAGCCTGAAGGTATTAATTCTAATGTTATATACCCAAATGGTATTTCAACATCGCTTTCAGAGGACATACAACAAGAAATATTGTTTAATATCAACGGTTTAGCTAAGGTTAAAATGTTAAGACCAGGATATGCAATTGAATATGATTACGTTGATCCAAGAGAGTTAAATTATTTTTTACAAACCAAAAAAATTCAGAATTTATTTTTAGCAGGACAAATTAATGGTACCACTGGTTATGAGGAAGCTGCTGCTCAGGGAATTGTGGCCGGTGTTAATGCCGGATTAAATTCCACAGGAAAAGATTTTTTAAAATTCGATAGAACTAATTCTTACATTGGTGTTATGATTGATGATTTGATAACCAAAGGTGTGGCTGAACCTTATAGGATGTTTACATCAAGGTCTGAGTTTAGAATTTCTTTAAGGATAGATAATGCTGATCAAAGATTAACACCAATTGCTATTAAGCATGGATTTTGTTCAGTTTCACGAAAGGAATTTTTTTATAATAAAATCAATAGTTTAACTAGCCTTAAAACAGTTTTAATGAATAAAAAAGCTTCTCCAAATAAAATTTTAGCTAATGGAATTAAAATTTCTCAAGATGGAAAAATAAAATCTGCTTTTGAGCTATTAAAATTTATGGATGGAAATTTAAATTTGCTTTTAAAAATTTTTAATATCAATTTAAATGAATTTTCTGAAGACATTTGGGAAGTTGTTAAAATTGAATCTCACTATTCTGGTTATCTAAAAAAACAATACGAGGATATTCAATGTTTAAGAAGAGATGAAGATCTTTTAATTCCAAAAAACATTAATATTAAAAAAATTCCAGGTCTTTCTAATGAGGTTAAAAGGAAAATATCCGAGTTTAGCCCAAAAACTTTTGGAGAAGCTCTAAGAATAGATGGTATAACGCCAGCTTCTATAAATATTTTGTTGATGTATTGTAAAAACAAAAATTTAAAAAAAATCTTGTTAAATGCATGATTTTAAATACTTTTTTAGCAAAAATATCAATTTTTCACGTGAAACATCATATAAATTAGCAAAATATGAAAAAATTTTAATAAATTATAATAAGAAAATTAATTTAATTTCCAAGTTTACTGAAAAAGATATTTATAACAGACATTTTATTGATTGTGCTCAAGTGATAGATTTTTTAGACAATAATCAAAATTTATTAGATTTAGGAACCGGAGCAGGATTTCCAGGAATTGTTTTAAAAATAATTTCTAATGATTTTAGTAAGAATTTAAATATTGTTTTGATTGAAAAAAGTAAAAAAAAATGTGTTTTTTTAAGTTTTTTAAAAAAACAACTAAATATTGATATTAATATTATAAATAAGAGATATGAGGATTTTAAAATTATTAAAAAACATTCAATAATTACTAGAGCTTTTAAAAATATTAAAGAAACCATTGATTTAACTTATAAAAATTTAATTAATATTGAAAATTTAATAATGCTAAAGGGAAAAAATTATATTAATGAAATAAATGAAGCTGAAAAGAAATAT
>Ga0194119_10009879_pt1 | contig 12709 bp, 10 predicted proteins | sample TA2MahC100mmetaG_FD_148620 | JGI IMG/M metagenome (GOLD analysis project Ga0194119, IMG submission 148620) | Freshwater microbial communities from Lake Tanganyika, Tanzania - TA2015018 Mahale Deep Cast 100m | ecosystem: Environmental > Aquatic > Freshwater > Lake | place: Tanzania: Lake... | reverse complement strand
GTCTATATCTGGCGCTCGCGAGGGTAGGCGGCCTTCCCACAGTAGTTCGGTTTCCTGTGACGGGCCGCTCACGAGGATCGGGAATTCCTGCCCAATGAGCGCCTTGTTCATCGCGCGCGACACCTTGCGCTGCACGGCCATCAGGCTGCGCTTGCGGTTGTGAATGGTGCGGCCATCCACTTTTCCGTCGAGCGCGTGGCTCTTGCTCGTGTCTTCGTCGGAGTACGTGAATACGCCCAGGCGATCGAACTTGGCTTCGCGCACGAAGTCGCACAGATAATCGAAGTCTTCTTTGGTCTCGCCCGGAAAGCCGACGATGAAGCTGGAACGAATGGCCACGCCAGTGATGGTCCGGCGGATGCGTTCGAGGATCTTTAGGAACAACTCGCCGTTCGACCCGCGCTTCATCCGCTTCAGCACCGGCCCGGCGGCATGCTGCAGCGGCATGTCGATGTACTTCACCAGCGCATCGTGCGCCGCGATGGTATCGAGCAGTTTCTGCGTTACGCGATTCGGATAAGCGTAGAGGAATCGCACCCAATAGGGCGCGGGCGCGTCCAGGTGCGCGAGACGTTCGAGCAGCACCGCAAGGCCGTCTTTGATGCCGAGATCCTCGCCGTAGCACGTGGTGTCCTGGCCGATGAGATTGATTTCGCGCACGCCGGTCTGCACCATGCGGTTCGCTTCCACCACGATGGATTCGAAACGCCGGCTGCGGAACGCGCCACGGTAATGCGGGATCACGCAGAACGTGCAGGGGTGATCGCAGCCTTCGGCGATCTTAAGATACGCAAACTGACGCGGCGTAGTGAATACGCGCGGCGTGAGGTCGTGATAAAGATACGGCGCGGCGGCCGCGCTGGTTGCGCCACCTTCGCACGCGTCCACAATCTGCTCCACCTGATTGGTCCCGATGATCGCGTCCACCTCAGGCATGTCCTGCTGGATGTCGCCACGGTAGCGCTCTACGAGACAACCGGCCACGACAAGACGCTTAGCGTTGCCCGTTTGTTTGTACTGCGCCATCTCGATGATGGTGTCCACGGACTCCTGTTTGGCCGGGTCAATGAAACTGCAAGTGTTGACGACGATGACGTCGGCCTGATCGGGATGCGGGGTCAGCTCATGGCCGCGTGCCGCGAGTTGACCCATCATGACCTCGGTGTCCACCAGGTTTTTGGGGCACCCTAAGCTCACAAAACCAATCTTCAAGGGAATCCCCTTCAGGATACCATCCGTGGCCTTGATTACTGCGGTTTTTTCGCCAACGGCGCGGCGTGCGGGTAGACGTCGGGTACGACCTTCACCTGCGTGGTTACCTTTAGCGGGTGTTTGCCAGGGCCGGGGAAGGTAAGCTCCACGAAATATGCCGTGTAGCCCTTGGCTGGCTTGTCGACGCGCGCCACGTAGCGGCCCTTGGCGTCGGCCGTGAGCGGGCTCGATTTGTACGCCGCCTTGATCTTTTCCAGGCGGAAGTCGCGCGCCTCCGGGTTGGTGGCTTGCCAGAGCTTCACTTCCGTTGGCTTGTCGACGGCGTTCACCGTGATCGTGCCGTCCTTGGCCACTTTCCAGTCATAGCGCGGGCGGGGCTTGTTGCCGATGAGCGACTGGAACCACGCGAGCAGACTCTGCACGGCGTCCGAGTTGCGCATGGAGTGGTCCGTGTTGGGGATGTAGCGCAGGAGCTTTTCGCCCTTCAGATCTTTCCAGTAGAACTGCGAGGAATCGGGAATGAAGAACTGATCGCCGGCGGAGTTGACGAGGTACTTCGGCATGGTGAGGCGCGTGCGGTATGAGTACGGCTCGACGATATCGAGGAGCCGCGCGTACTCCTTGGTGCCCATCCAGTCCATGATCTTCGTCTCGGTGTAGTCGCCCACGGCGGGCGCCCAAAAGCCGTAGACGCGCCAATGGTGGATGAACGACTTCTGCAGATTCAGCAGATCGATCACCAGGGGTGCAATGCCGGCGACGCGTTTATCGACGGCGGCGGTGGTCCACGTGGTCCAGCCGCGCTTGGATCCGCCCGAAACGGCGAAGCGATCCACTTTCACATTGCCGCCTTTGTCGGACTTGCAGAAGTCGGTCACCGTATCCATGGCGCGCACGGCGGCTTTGGTCATCGGCAAACGGGCGGGCCACTCTTCGTCGCCGCCGCGCAGGAATTTGTCCCACGTATAGGCGATGAAAGAATCCTCACTACGCCTGCGGGTTTCGCCCGCCATGACGAGCGGCTGGTTGGGGATCATGCGCACTTCGGCCACCACGGCGCCAGATTCGGCGGCCAGCAGCGTGATCATCGGGTCCACGCCAGTGCGAGGCTTACCGTCGTTGGCGCCGCCGGTTATGAAAAGCAGCGCCGTGGAGGAAGTGACCTTGGCCGGAACAACCACGGTGACCCAATGCTTCCATTGCGTCCGGTCAATTTCTTCCGGCTTGCGCCAGGTTTGCGACCTCATGTCGATCAGCGTGGCCGTGCAGCCGCCGGAGCAGGGCAGCGTCGCGGCCACGTCCCAACGGTAGCTTGCGTCGGGCTTGCGGACGTAACGGTCCAGCGCGGTGTCACCGGAGGCCGCGTTCAGAGCGGCACCGGAAGCGGCCAACAATATGAGTAAAGTTCGCATCGTCGTTAAAGGTCTCCCAGGAAGTAGTTCGATTCTTTCTCGCGTCCCAGCATTGTATTTTCGCCGTGCCCGGGAATGACGAGTGTGTCGTCGGGAAGTGGATAGAGCTTGTCTTTGATGGAGTGCAGAATCTGCCGGCTGTTGCCTCCGGGCAGATCGGTCCGGCCGATCGAGTCGCGGAACAGCGTGTCGCCCGCGACCAGTTTCTTCTCAGCAGGAATCCAGAGGCACAGCGAACCCTGCGTGTGGCCGGGCGTGTGCAACACATGGAATTCGGTTTCGCCGGCGCGCAGCGTGTCGCCGTCACGCGCGTTCACGTCGATGTCGGTTTGCTCGGGCGTTTCCGTCAGGCGCAGCCAGCCTGCCTGCATCTCCAGTGCGTCGTAGAGTTCCTGGTCGCGCTGATGCATGTGGACAGGCGCTCCGGTGCTGGCTTTGAGTTTGGCCGCGCCGCCGATGTGGTCGATATGCGCGTGCGTGATGACGATGGCCTTCACTTTCAGCTGATGCTTTTCGAGGATGGCTTGGATCTCCGCGATGTCGTCGCCAGGGTCCACCACGATGGCCTCCCGCGTCGACTCGTCGCCGAACACCGAGCAGTTGCAGCCCAGCATGCCCACGGGGAGAATCTCGTGAATCATGAACTCATATTGTAACGTCGAGGCCGCGGAACCTTATACTGGATAGCAGTGGAACTCACGGACATTGTTGGAATTCTCTCGCGCCTGATCCATATCTCGTCGGCGGTGACGCTGCTCGGCGGGTTGCTGTTTGCGCGGCAGGTGCTGGTGGCGGTGGGCCAGACGGATCTGATCGCCCGCTACTCGACGGCGATGCAAGCGGCCATTGCCGGGTTGCTGCTGAGCGGGCTGTACAATTTGCTGACCAAGGCGGCATTGCCCAAGGGCTACCACGCGATCTTCGGTATCAAGTTTCTGTTGGCCTTGCACGTATTCGCCGTGGCGTTGCTGCTGCCCAAGGCCGACGCAGCCAAGCGTGCGCGTTCGCTCACCGGCATTTTGGTCTCGGGCGGGTTGATTCTGGCCTTGTCGGCGTATCTCCGTTACCTGACGCTGAATCCCTAGAGAGAGTGACCATGCAGACCGAGGCTTATCAGGCGCTACGTGAAAGCGCGGGAGTATTCGATTTAAGCGGCCGCGGCCATTTGCGCGTGACGGGCGAGGATCGCGCGCGGCTGCTGCACGCGATGACCACCAACCACATTCAGGCGCTGCAGCCCGGCGCGGCGTGTTATGCGTTTTTCCTGAACGCGCAAGGTAAAGTGCTGGCGGACGTGAATGTGATCGCCACGGAAACGTCGCTGCTGCTGGACCTCGAAGCTGAGCGCGCGCAGCCGATGTACGAGCACCTGGACCGCTTTATCATTGCCGACGATGCGGAAGTGACGAATCTGACCGATCATGTTTCGGTGATTGCGCTCGAAGGTCCGCAGGCGCCTGCGGTGATGGAGCGCATGGGTATCGACGCGCCGGAAGAGTTTCGCTGGGTGGACTGGCGCACGTGGGTGGTGGCGGGGTTGTCGGCCACGGGCGAGCGCGGGTTCCGGTTCTTTATGCCGCGTGCGGAGGGTCCGGGCGTGATGAGTTGGATCGCGGGCGCCGGCGCGACGATGGCGAGCTTCGATGAATGGAATGTGGTGCGGCTCGAACGAGGAGTGCCGCGCTATGGCGTCGACATCACCGAGCGAGAGATCCCGCATGAAACGCGGCTGGTGGAACACGCGGTTAGCTTCAGCAAAGGCTGCTATCTTGGTCAGGAGATTGTGGAACGCGTACGTTCGCGCGGGCATGCCAACCGTGCGCTGGTGAACCTGCTGCTGATGGGGCACACTGCGCCCGCGCCGCGCGCGAAGCTGAGTGTGGATGACCAGGCCGTGGGAGAGATCACGTCGGCGGCCTTTTCGCCTTCCGTGGGCGCGGTGGTGGCGTTAGGGTATGTGCGCGTGGAGGCGATCCAGCGCGCTGTTCACTTTGAGGTGGAGGGCGGGTTATCGGCGGGCCTCGCGGGGAAGCTGGGATCTTAAGCGTTCGCCGCCACCTTCCGTAGAACGAGTCTCAGTTCCACCAGGTGAGCCCGGTTCAATCGGAGGGCGTCGATGGTATAGCGCGCCGAAGGTGTTCTGCCGCGCCACTTGCCGTTTTTCAACTCGACGAAGTGATTGGCGAAGCGTTGCGCACAGAGGTCGCAAAAACGAACCCTGCCTCCCGCATCGACTGTGTGGGTCACTGACCATGCTTCAAACGGTTGCACACATGGCAGGACCAATACAAGCTGTAGAAACTCATGCGCAACTGAGGGAACAACGTTTGAGGGCGGAAGTGATCCAATTCGAAGTTTTCCTTGCCTGCGGCCCAGCGCTCTTCCAGTAGGCAATAGGAACAAGTCGCCACGAAATTCTCGCGCACAGTTTCGCGAAATACCTGATAATCGCGGCTGGACACCTTTGGTGGTTCGGCGCGTCGGCGAAAATGCGGAGAAGCGGCTTGCCGCATGTTTGCTATGCGCTGCGGCGCTTCCTTACTGATCGTGTTGCGCTATTGCGTGCCCGATCAAGAATTGGACGATAGAAAGACGCCTCGGAGTCTTCCATCGCGGACTCCAGACTGTTCATCTCCTGTCTCTCTTTAAAAGTCAGCCCTTGTGTGTATTTTGCAGCGATGAGTTCCTGAAAGCGCTTCGTGGTGGGCTCGGCCTCAATCTGGCCGATGGCAAGTTTCTATGCCGCCAGTTCATCTTGCCGCGCCGCGGACAATAAGGAGGCCGCGCCACCGAGCAATGCTTTTCGGAACCTCGCTTTGGCACGATGCGTCATCACTCGGACATAGTGCGCGGTGACCACCAGTTCAGCGGCAACGTCCTCAACAGTCTTGCCCTCCAGATACAGGGCCCGAAGAATAGCTCGGTCGCGCTCAGGCATGGCGGCGAGAATCTTGCGCGCCGCCGCTTTCTGGCCCTCGCTGACCAAATGCTCCTCGGCAGACTCTCTCCCGGGCTTCGCGTCTCCTGGAATCAGAGCGGCGCGTCTAGCCGTTGCCCGCGGCTTGAGCAAGAAAAGCTGCCTCGCCGTTTCCTCAAACAGGCTAGTTGGCATCGCCATAACATCTTCAGCTTAGCGCGTACTCGGCTTCGTAGCGCCCGCCTATCGCACCGACAGCTTGTGCGCACTCAGCGTCTCACCCGTCGCCAGATTCAACCGTGCGATCGCCTTGTTGTAATCGAGGCGGCTCACCACCACGCGGCGCAGCGAATCGGCGTATTCGTTCTGCCGCGTAAGCACCAGAAAGCTGGTCGACTCGCCGACGCTGAACAAGCGTGTCTCGCTGTCGAGTTTTTCCTTCGCCGCGCGGGCGCTCGCCTCAGCGGCTTGGATTCGCTGGCGCGCCGTTTCCAGCGCCTGCATCGCCGTGCGCACTTGCGCGGCCACGGCCTGCTCCAGCCGCATCCGTTCGAGGCCCAGGCGCTTTTCGGTGATGGCCACGGTGGCGGCGTTGGCTTGGGCGGCACGGTTGCGCGTATTCAGATCCATCTGGAGACCCACTTGCACGCCCGGAAAGCTGCCGCCGAAAATACCGGAGAGCACCGAGCCGTAGCCGCCCAACAGGGAATCGGGAATGCCGCTGAAGCTAACCACCGGCAACGGCGGCAGGCCCGCGCGCACCGACAGTTCATTGAGGCGCTGCGCGGTGAGTGCGTTGCTGCGCGCGAACGGATTGTTGTCGCCGCCCGGCGGCACCGCACCGGCCAGCCCGGAGTTGACGTAGCCCGCCACCAGATTTACCTGCGGCTTAAGCTGATTCGCCGCCAACTCCTTCTGCACGTCGTTGGACTCCCGGCGTTGCGCGAGGCTCCGCATCTCCGGCCGCTGCTTGACGGCCGCGTCCACCACCTTCGCCAGTTCCTCGGCGGCGGGCGGCTTCGAGCCCACGGGCTGTTCTTCAGAAGGGATGATGACGTCGTTCCAGATCGGGTCTTCCTTGCCCGAGGCAATCAGCGTCTTCAGGACATTCTCGGTGTCGGCCACCAGATTGATGGATGCGTAGTAGGTATCGAGGCGGCGCTCTAGCTCTGCCTCGGCGCCCGCCATCTCCACCGGCGCGAGCGTGCCGGCGTCGATCATGCGCTTGCTGCGCGCCTTCTGCGCGCGGCCCCACTGCACACCGTCCGCCGCCACGCGCACAGCCTGCCGCGCGCTGACCAGATCCCAGTAGGCCAGTTCCACGCGCGCGGCAATGTCGATCACGCGAAGTTCGAGATCGGTCTTGGACAGATCAATGGCATTTGAGCGAATGCGGAGTTCGGCGCGTTCGGGATCGATCTCGCGGTTGCGCAACAGCGGCTGCGTGATGCCGAAGACGAGACGCGACTGCGTGTACGGGTTCAGGCCCGCGAACGGATTGTTGGTGGACTGGCGGCTGTTGTCAAAGCCAGCCGATGCGCTGGCGCCTGCCCACGGCAGCTTCTGCAGAAAGCTGAAGTTCTGGTTGTGAAAGCGCTCGGTGAGCTTGCCGTCCGCGCCAAACAACACGTTGGTGGTGGGCGTATTGCGCGACTCAAAACCAGGCGTGTAGCGGAAGATGCCGTCAAAGGCGCCGCGCGCTGCGTTCAGCAACTGGCGCGACGTGGCGATGTTGGTACGTTCGATCTCGATTTCGAGGTTCTGGCGCAACGCCAACTCAAGCGCCTCCTGAAGCGTGAGTTTCTTTTCGATCACGCCCACGCCGACGCGTGCGGGCTCCTGCGCCAACGCGATCAAAGCAGCCAGGGCCGCGAACGCCAGCCAGCGGTGAAGGATTTTCATCGTCATCATCAATCTCCTTGCGCCTCCGCCGCCGGATGCGCGGGCGGCGCGCCCCACCGGAACCAGCCGGCCCCGCGCGACCAGAATCGCGCATGCACAAGGTCATCGAACATCGAGTAGGCCACCGGCGTTACCAGCAGCGTCAGCAACAAGCACAACGACTGGCCGCCGATGACCGCAATGGCTACCGCGCGGCGGCTGCCCGAACCGGCGCCGCCGCCCAAGGCGAGCGGAATCATGCCGGCCACCAGCGCCGCGGTGGTCATCAGAATCGGCCGCAGCCGGTCTTCGCAGCCCAGCAAAATGGCTTCGAGGCGCGGCGTCCCGGCGCGCCTCAGGTTCTTGATGTGGTCGATCTGCAGAATCGAGTTTTTCTTCACGATGCCGAAAAGCACCAGCAGGCCCACCGACGAATAGATGATCGAAAACGGCTCGTTAGCGAGCATCAGAGACAACAGCGTAAACGGCACCGACAACGGCAGACTGAGCAGAATGGTCACCGGATCGATGAAGCTTTCAAACTGCGCGGCGAGAATCATGTACATCAGCACCAGCGAAAGCAGGAAAGCGAACACAAACGCCTTGCCGGCGCGCGCGAACTCCTTGGTGCGCCCGATGGTGCCGGTTCGGTACTCATTCGGCATGTTCATTTCCGCCACCGTGGCGTTGAGAATATCGAGTACGTTCGACAGCGACTGGCCGGGCGCAATGTTGGCCATGAGCAGCACCTGGCGCTGGCGGTTGTACCGGGTGATCTGCGCCGGGCCCGTGGCGGGAATGAGTTGCGCGACGTTGGAGAGCGGCACGTTGCCGATTGAAGACGACGGCACAAACAGACGATTCAGCACGCCGGGTGAGTCGCGGAACTCGCGGCGTACGCGCAACTGCACGTCGTACCGGTCGTCGCCCTCGCGGTAGGTGGTGGCCTGCTGGTCGCCCGCGACGAGCGTCCGCATGGCGCTGGCGATGGAGCCAACGCTGACGTTCAGATCCGCCGCGCGATCGCGATTGATCATCACGCGCAGTTCGGGCTTGCCCGGCTCGTAGTTGCTTTCGAAGTCGACAAGGCCGGGCACGGAGGCGAGGCGCTGCTTCAAGGCGATCGAGTACCGTTCGAGCTGCTTGAGATCGGGCCCCTGGAGGAAGAACATCAACTCGCGGTTATCGGCGCCTTGAATCAGTGCAGGCAACTGTACGCCGATGGTGGCGTTCGGGATTTTGCCAAGCGTGCGCCGGGCTTCAATCATCAACTCGTCCTGCGTGACCTTGCGTTTCTCCGGCGCCACGAGCGAAACCAGCACGGAGCCGCGGTCCACCTGGCGGCGAATGTCCGCGCCAACGGTGGTGAGCATGTTCTTCAGCCCGGGTAACTTGCGGAGTTCGGCTTCCACGCTCCGCATCACCTGTTCAGTGCCGTCGAGCGAAGCGCCGGGCGGGAGTTTCACGGTCACCTCAAATTCGCTCTGGTCGTCCGTGGGCAGGAAGTTCTTACCGATCCTCATGAACAGCGGACCGGATGAGTACATCACCGCCAGACATACCAGCGCGACCATCCACCGGTGCCGCATGGACCAGCGCAACAAGCTGCGATACGGGGCCGCAAACATACGGAAAAGCCAAGTGTCCTTGGTGCCCTCGCCCGGTGAGTGCTTCAGGTAGCGCGAGCACAACATCGGAGTGAGCGTGAAGCTGACGAGCAGGCTGACCATGATGGCAAACGCCGCCGTGTATCCGAAGCTCGACATGAAGCGGCCCACGATGCCTTCCATCATGGCCACCGGAAGGAAGATGATTACCAGCGACAGCGTGGTGGCCATGACCGCGAGGCCAATGTCGCGCGTGCCCTGGATGGCCGCTTCCATGGGCGGCAGGTTCTTCTCTTCCATGTAGCGGAAGATGCTCTCCAGCACCACAATCGCGTCGTCAATCACGATGCCCACCATCAGCACCAGGCCCAGCATGGTGATCTGGTTCAGCGTGAAGCCCATGATGTGCATGAGCGTGTACGTGGAGAGAATCGAGGCGGGGATGGCGACCGCCGCAATGAGCGTGGAGCGCCAACTGCGCATGAACAGCAGAACGATGACGCCGGCGAGGATGCCGCCCAGCACCAGGTGTTCTTCGACGGCCTTGAAGGCTTCCCGGATGAAGTTCGACTGGTCTCGCGTGTAGGCAATCTTGAAGTCGGGTGGCAGCAAGGGTTGCAGTTCTGTGACCCGGTCCTTGACGGACTGGATGACGTCCAGTGTATTGGTGCCCGCTTGTTTGCGAACTTCCAGAACCACGGCGGGCGTGCCATCCAGACGCGCCAGCGACCGCGGTTCTTCAAATCCATCTTCCACGTAGGCCAGGTCGTCGATGCGCACAGGCATGCCGTTCAGATTCGCCACCACGATGCGGCCGAAGTCCGCCGGCTTTTCGACGCGTCCCAGCGTGCGTACTGAAACCTCGCGTGCTCCCTGATCGATGCGCCCGCCGGGCACTTCAACGTTCTGCGCGGCGAGCGCGGCTCGCACCTGGTCCACATTGATGCCGCGCGCGAACGCTTTGTTCGGATCGAGCCACACCTGGATTTGGCGCTGCCGCTCGCCGACGAAGCGGATCTGGCCCACGCCCGGGAGCGATTCGAGATTCTTCTTCAACCGGTCGTCGACCAGATTCGAAATTTCGCGCAGATCGCGCGGGCTAGACACCACGACGTTGATGATCGGCGAAGCGTCCGTGGCGATCTTGTCCACCACCGGCGGGTCCGCATCCTCGGGCAGCGCGGCTACCACCTGCGCCACTTTGTCACGGACTTCCTGCGCGGCCACGTCGCCGTCTTTGTACAGCATGAACTGGATGGTGACGAGCGAAATGCCCTCGGCCGACGTGGAGTTCAAGTCGTCGATACCGGAGATCGTGTTGACGGTTTCCTCAATCCGTTTGCTGACCTGCGATTCCACTTCCTCGGGCGCGGCGCCCCGGAGCGTGGTGCGAATCGTGACGATAGGGAACTCGACTTTGGGGAAGAAGTCGACGCCCAGCTTCCGGTACGAGTCCAGCCCCATCACCACCAGGAACAGAACCAACATGGTGGCGAAAACGGGCCGCTTGATACAAACTTCAGCGAGTTTTTGCATGGGCGCTTAGTCTCCTTTCGCTCCCGTCGCAGGCGCTGCGGCGGGCCCTGATTCCACGCGTACCGCCGCGCCATCGGACAGCATCGGCAACTGCGTGACGGCGATCGTTTGTCCCGGTTGGATGGAGCCGTCCGTAACTTCGATCCAATCCTCGCCGGTCTGTCCCGGGGTGAAACGGACTTCGCGCGCCACGCCGCCCTCGACCGTGAACAGCTTGCTCAAGCCGGCAATCGTATAAACAGCCTGCTTTGGCACCACGGTAATAGGCGAGGCTTTGCTCACCACCAGCTTCACCTGCACAAACATGCCGGGGCGCAGCAACGGATCTGACTGGTTGAGCCGGGCTTCAGCCGATAGAGACCGCGCACGCGCTTCGAGCCATGGGTGCAGCTGCGTGACGGTCGCCGTGAAGTTGCGGCCGGGAATCGCTTCGGTGGTAAAACTGAGCGTCTCGCCCACCCGCACCGCCGCCGCGCCCACTTCTGGAATGTCGGCACGCAGCCGCAGCGGCCAACTCTTCACCAGCGTGACGATGGTGTTGGCGTCCTTCACGTACTGGCCCGGCGCTGCCAGACGCTGGGAGACTTGCCCGTCAAAAGGGGCGCGAATCGTGGTGTCGGCGAGGCGCTTTTCAATCAGGCGCTTGTCGGTGCGGATCGTCTGCACGTTGGCGATGCTGGTGCGCATGTCGTCCACGGCGGCATCGAGCGCCGCCGTGCGGGCGTTCACCAGCTTTTCCATTTCGGTGAAGCGCTCGCGCGCGATGTCACCGGATTCCACCAGCTTCCTGGCGCTTTCGTACTTCGACTTGGCGTCCTCCAGTTGGGCGCGCGCCTGCCGCACCATGGGTGTGTTGGTGGGCGTGACGTCTTCTTGATCAGGATTCAGCCCCACTCGGGCAAGGGCTTGCGCCAGCGTGGCGCGGGCGCGGTCGAGTTGAAGCTGATACTCCTGGCGATCGATCTCGGCGATGACATCGCCTCTGCCCACCGTTTGCCCGAAGTCTACTTTGATTGAGGCGATGCGGCCCGGCACTTCGGAGACGATGTTCACTGTATCGTCCGGCGCGAGCGAACCGGTCACATCAATCGACTTTGAAACATTGCGGGTTTCCACCGCAGCCACGCGCACGGCAATCTGGCGCACGGGGTCGGCCTCGGCGGCGCCGGACTTTGACGACGCTCCCGCGCTGCTGCCATTGCAGGTGGCCAAGGTGGCGAGGGCAGCGAAGGCGGCAATGGGGGCGGGTTGGAGCTTATTCATGCAAGGGGGCCCTTTCGGTTCCATTCAAGAAGAAGATGTTGACGACGGTGTTGACGAGGGCATCTCTACCACCCGCCGGCAGTTCGCCCGGGCGGAAGACGGAGTAGATCATTCCCTGATAGCTGAGCATGCCGGCAAACGCGCGGGCGGTGAGCAGCGGATCCGGCACGTGTAGGCGCCCTGCGGCTGCGCTGCGCTGGAGGTAGCGGATGAGCAGATCGTAGAAGATGCTTACCTGACGCTCGAAGAACATTTCGTGCAATTCGTGCTTTTCTAAAGAAGCGAAAAGCAGGAGCCGAGAGTACCGTGGGTCATCCAGGTACCAGTCAACGATGCAGCCTGCCAGCAATGACAAGAGACGCCGGTCGTCGCAGCCTTCAGCAGCTTCGTCAACCTGCTGCCAGTCCGTGACGTTGACTTCCGATAGCTTCGCCTCGAGGATTGCGTCATTGAGAGCGCGTTTGGTCGCAAAATGTTGATATAAAACTGGTTAACTAACACCGACAGCGGCTGCGATTTCGCGCGTGGTGGTGCCGCGGAAGCCCTTGGTGGAGAACAGATCGATGGCCGCGTTCAAAATGGCAGAACGGCGTTCGAAGGCGGATAGCCGTTCACGGTTGAGTTTGGAGGAAGAGATCATAGCAGACTAGCGAATACTAGCCTATCGCCTTCTAGTCTAGCATGGATCCCTAACTGCGATGTCTTAGCGGCTCCAGTACCCACCTTGAAGTACGTACAATCGACGTTCGGGCCGGTCGGCCGCCACGCTGGAGAGTGCGGTTGCATGGGCGTAGCGCATGCAACCCTGCCAAGGGGGGAGCGGGAGGAGGGTTTGGGAGGAGGAACATCCTCCCAAGCGGTCGCCATTGAGAAGCCCTTCA
>Ga0194119_10009877_pt1 | contig 12714 bp, 2 predicted proteins | sample TA2MahC100mmetaG_FD_148620 | JGI IMG/M metagenome (GOLD analysis project Ga0194119, IMG submission 148620) | Freshwater microbial communities from Lake Tanganyika, Tanzania - TA2015018 Mahale Deep Cast 100m | ecosystem: Environmental > Aquatic > Freshwater > Lake | place: Tanzania: Lake... | reverse complement strand
ACCAAGACACGAAAAATAAAAACTTGGTGTTCTTGGTGTCTTGGTGGTTAACTCCCTGAGACAGAGCTTGCAATTCCGCCCCTGATGTGGTAATATAGGCTCGCCAGGAGCGCTGGTGCTGCTGGCGCTGCTAGTGTGCCCCCATCGTCTAGAGGCCCAGGACGTGGCCCTTTCAAGGCCAAAACAGGGATTCGAATTCCCTTGGGGGCACCAGGCTAAAGGCTTACAGATCATATTTGGAGGGTATCACTCCCGAAGACACCATAGAACCCATCGCCGATTATATCAGCACCAGAAAATGCAGCGAGAGGTCTGGCCTGGCCCAAGCGTACATCAGGCGACTCCTCAGACAAGGCGCTATTCAAAGGCAACGATTTGGTCATAAACTGAGTGAACATGCCCTTGTCTAAGGCAACGATAGCCTCTGAAAGTTAGATTTTTGATGAGGCAATTCGGGGACTTGACACCAAGGCGCTCTTGTGGTATAGTGGTTGTAGCGTTGCAGCCTTTCTCCCCCGTAGCTCCTGTGTTACCAGGAGGTGCTCGATGAAACCAACCGTCCTTCACCCGCTTTCCATCGCTGCCGTTCCTGAATACCGTAGTGCCAACCGAAAACTAGTAGACACGCCAGCCCAGAACGCACCCTTGCGCACCCTGAGGCTGGCGTTTTTTACGGAAATTCACCGATTGCTTTCAAGGGGAGGAGTTGTCCGATGAAGTGGTTCACAGCTTATTGCAAGCCCGTTTCTCTCTTGCTCATCGCGGCTATGCTGGCTACCATGGTACCTCCGAACCCTACCCCGGTGGCCCGCGCTAGTTCTTTAGAGGCTGCTGGGGCAAATCACGCCGTTGTTGGAATGAGCCCCACCAACGAGTGGGTCAACTTCTACAGCCAGAACAGCACCTTGAATGGGCAACCGCTACCTGCTTGTGCAGTGGTCCGGGCCTACAACCCGCGCGGCGTGCAGTGCGGTGAATTCACAGTGGCCCATGCCGGTTGGTACGGCCTAATGCCCGTCTACCGTGATGACCCCAATACCCCAACTGACGAGGGTATGCGGCCAGGAGAGATAGTCACCTTCACCATTAACGGCGCTCCCGCGACGCCGATGGGACCAGATGCCCCAGTGTGGACGACCAACGGTGACCTCAAGCAAGTAGACTTAGTCGCTGAAGGTGGGGAGAGCCCCCATCACATTTATCTCCCCTTGATCCTTAAGGCCCCAAGCATGCAAGGACAGATGGGGCCTATGCCTACTGCCCTGCTCAATGCGACAGGAGTGGGCATTGAGAGTAGCACAGTGATGATCGCTTTGCACAGTGGTTGGAACCTGATCTCCTTCCCGGTCATGCCGGCTGATCCAGATCCCACAGCCGTACTGTCGTCCATCGCCGGTCTGTTCAGCGTTGTGCTCTCCTATGATCGGGGCGGGTTGTCATACTACCCTAATCTGCCACCCAGTATGAACACTCTGCGCACCATGGATGGCTATCACGGCTATTGGATTAAGATGAATAGCCCGGGTACGCTGTCCGTGAATGGAGAGCGATTAGCCGAGAATCAGGCCATCACTCTGTACACGGGATGGAACCTGGTTAGCTACCTGCCTCGCGGGGCGCAAGAGGTGGCAGCAGCCTTGGCCAGCATCAGTGGTCAGTTCTCGGTAGTGCTGGGTTATGATCAGGGTGCGTTGTCTTACTATCCATCTTTGCCCCCAGAACTCAATACGTTGCAGTTTCTGGACCTCAACCACGGTTACTGGATCAAAATGACCAGCGCAGATACACTGACCTATCCGGCTGCTGCACAGACAGCAACACCGGTTCCCACCCCCACTCCAATTCTGGCCCTGCCCAACACGCCCACGCCGCTGCCCACGCCCCAGCCAACGCCAACGCTTGGGCCGCGTATCACGCCTGTGTATCCTCCTTCGGTCATCTCGTCGAATACTACCTGGCGCGCTATTGATGGCACCTATGTCCTGAGCAACACGGTGACGGTCAACCAGGGCGTGGTGCTCACCGTCGAGCCCGGCGTGGTGATCAAGTTTAACGAGAACACCGGGCTGATCGTCAACGGTACCCTGGTTGCCGAGGGCACGGCCAGTGCTCCAATCGTCTTCACCTCCATCCGCGACGATGCTTACGCCGGCGACACCAACAGCGACGGCACGATGAGCACCCCCAGCGCCGGCGACTGGGGCACTCTCTACTTCGCGCCCACCAGCACTAACAGCCGGCTCAAGCACGTGCGGGTAACCTACGGCGGCCGCTGGACATGCTGTGATCCCTGGAGTCAACCCGCCGTCGTTTTCGTGAGTGGCGCCTCCCCAACTATCGAGAACGTGACCATCGAATACGGCACCACCTATGGCCTGCTCCTGGCCAACAGTGCCAGCCCGATGGTGCGCGATTCCCGCATCGCCCACATCGCTGGCAGCGGGGTACGTATCAATAGCTCCTCGGCGCCGACCATGCAGAACAACCTGATCGAGAGCAACAATGGCTACGCCATCTTCATGGAAGCTAACACGGCGCCGCGTTTCAGCGGCAACCGGGCTGTGAGCAACGCCACTAATGGCGTGGGGGTCAGCGGGATCATCGCCCCTAGTGTGACCTGGGATAGCGACCTGCCATACGTTATTGACGGCGACCTGTCAGTCAACCCCGGTATCAGCCTGAACCTGCAACCGGGGGCGGTTATCAAGTTCAAAGACCAGAACCAGAGCCTGACCGTGAATGGTACCCTGCGGGCCACCGGCGTTGTCACCAACCCTATCACGTTCACTTCTCTGAAGGACGACACCGTGGGCGGCGATACGAACAACGACGGCAGCGCCTCCCGGCCTGCGCCAGGCGACTGGAAAGGCATCACCTTCAGCAACTCCAGCGTTAACTCGCTGCTGGACTACGTCGTGGTCCGCTATGCTGGCTACAACACCTCCGCCAATGTGACCATCAACGGCTCGGCACCGACGATCAGCCACAGCCAGATAACTCTCAGCAGCGGCCACGGCCTGCGCCTGACCAATGTTGCTATGCCGACCATCTCTGATAGCACCATCGCGGATAATAATGGCAACGGCCTAGACATGGCTACCTCCTCCTCACCGACCCTCACCAACAACGGTTTCATTGACAATGCCGGATTCGCCGTCCGCATGGAAGGTAACTGCTCCTTCACCGCCAGCGGCAATACGGCCTCGAACAACACCTACAATGGTGTGGGGGTGAGCGGCGCGGTGCCAGCTAACACCACTTGGCCGGCGAACCTGCCCTATGTTGTGGACGGTGGCGTCACGGTTAACACCGGCGTCGTGCTGACCCTCCAACCCGGCGTGGTGGTCAAGTTCCGCAGCGGCAATCTCTTGGTCAACGGCACCCTGCGGGCCAATGGCACGGCAGGCAACAAGATAGTCTTCACCTCTCTTAACGATGTCTCGGCCCTGGCCGCCGGCCAGACAATGGGCAAAGTGAGCCTGCAAGCCCTCGAAGCGGCCCTGGCGCCGGGCGATTGGGGATGCATCGAGTTTGCCAGCACCAGCTCAGGCAGCACGCTGAACTACGTGGTGGTACGCTATGGTGGGAGTGGCTCCTATGGCAGCGTCTATCTCAACGGCGCTACCCCATCCATTAGCAACTCCATCATTTCCTACAGCAGCGGGCATGGCCTGTATGTCAGTGGCTCCAGCCCGGTGCTCATGAACAATGTCTTCACCACCAACGGGAATGCTGGCATCTATGCCACGACCTTTGCCAATCCCACGATCCAGAACAATCTGATCTACGGCAATGCCCAGTACGGTGTCTACAACAACTCCAGTGGCAGTGTGACCATTGATGCCACCAATAACTGGTGGGGTCACGACAGCGGCCCAACCCACAGCAGCAACCCCGCTGGTACGGGCGATCGGGTGAGCAACGGGGTTAGCTTCACCCCCTGGCTAACCTCTCCTGCCCAGCCGACACCGACCCCTTACCCGACGCCCACGCCGACACCGGCCGTCAACTACGTGGGCGGCACCATCAGCACCCACACCACCTGGACGGCAGCCAACAGCCCCTACGTGGTGAACAATGACATCACGATCAACAACGGCGTCATCCTTACCATCCAGCCTGGCGTGGTGGTCAAGTTCCAGAACGGTCGGCGCCTCACCGTGAACGGTATCCTGGCTGCTGCCGGTACAGTCGAACATCCTATCGTGTTCACCTCCGACAAGGACGACGCCTACGGTGGCGACACCAACGGCGACGGGGCTGCTACCCGACCAGCCCCTGGTATTTGGAGTGGTCTTTACCTGAATGCCGCCGCCAGTGCTTCCAACCTGGCTTACGTGCTGATTCGCTACGCCAGCACGGCCATTCAGGCTGATGGCTCATCGCCGACCGTCAGTAACGCCACCATCATGTACAACAGCGGTTCGGCTATTTACGTGCGCAATGCCGGTGCCCCGACCATCCAGAACAACATCCTGCGCGACAACCTGGGAGTCGGCATCAACCTGAGCGGCTCATCGCCGCTGATTCAAAACAACATCTTCGTCAACAACGGCGACGCGGCCATCACCATGGATGGCAACTCGTTGCCGGACAACAGCGGCAACCAGGCTTACTACAACAAGTACAACGGGATCAAGGTAGGTGGCACTGCTGGCACCCGGGGCAGTTGGCACCGGGATCTGCCCTACGTGATTGATGGCGGCCTGACCGTAGCGACAGGTGTGGTGCTGACCCTGGAGCCGGGCATCATTGTCAAATTCACCTCAGGCAGTCTCACCGTCAATGGTGGCCTGGTCGCTAACGGCACATCGGCGAACCGCATCATCTTTACCTCCATCCACGACGATTCCGTGGGCGGAGACACCAACAACAACGGCAGCCAGACCTGGCCGGCGCCTGGGAACTGGTCGCTGATCTACTTCACTGCCTCTAGCCTGAGCAGCAGTTCCCTGACCTATGCAGATGTCACCTATGGCGGCGTGAAAGTGACAGGCGCGTCGCCGACCATCACTAACAACCTGATCGCCTACGCCAACGGGTACGGGCTGCACGTGGAATCCCTGGGGGCACCAACCATCCGGGACAATGTCATCCGCGATAACCGCAGCGATGGCCTGCGGCTGGAATCTTCATCAGCGCCCACGGTACAGAACAACCAATTCATTCGCAACCAGGGCTACGCCGTGCACATGCACGCGAGTTGCACGCCCACCTTCATTGGCAACGTGGCCGTGGACAACCGCACCAACGGTGTAGGCGTGTGGGGCAACGCTTCCGCGACGACAACATGGAAGGCGAACCTGTCGTATGTGGTTGAGGGGGTGACGATTGATTCAGGTGTCACGTTGACACTGGAGCCGGGTGCGGTGGTGAAGTTCACCGATGGTGCCAGCATGACGGCTAACGGAAACCTGGTCGCTGTCGGCACGAGCGAGAACAAGATTGTGTTCACCTCCTTGAAGGATGATACTTATAGTGCGGACACGAACAATGACAGCAGCGCCAGCGCTCCGGCAGCGGGTGATTGGTGCTACATGCAATTCACGAGTTCAAGCACAGGTAGCCGGATTGACCAGGTGGTAGTCCGGTATGGTGGTGGCTACTGCTATTACTACGACTACCACGCCAGCCTATACCTGAATGGTATAGCATTCCCCATTCACAACAGTACGTTGTCACAGAGTTCCTACTGTGGTTTACGGGTGAAGAATGCTAGTCCGACGATCAGTAACGTGGACATTAGCGCCAGCCAGTACGGCATCTATCTTGAGAACGCTCATCCCGCCGTCTCCAATAGCACCATACGCGATAACACGGAGTATGGTATATACGGTACGGGATCCAACCCCACTATCACCAACAGCACTGTCAGCAACAGCAAGCGGGGTCTGTACCTCTACAATACAAGCGCTCCCTATCCCAGCATCAGTGGCAACACCTTTGCCAACAACCAAGTGTATGCCGCGTCTATTGAAGTGAACGCACTGCCCACATTCGGACTGAACACCTTTGTGGGCACTGTGGGTAACGGGGTGTGGGTTGGTGGCGGAACACTGGTAGCGAACGCGACGCTGTATGGTAGCGGTGTGTATGTCCTGTCCGAAATCACAGTGGAGCAAGGAGTGACCCTGAGCGTCCGGCCTGGGGCAGTAGTTAAGATGCGGTATCAGTACTACGACCGTTGCGTCCGTATCATTGTTCGTGGTGCCTTGCAGTCTGGTGGAACGCCTGCGAGCAAGATTATCTTCACGTCAGAGCGCGATGACGCCTATGGTGGCGACACGAACGGAGACGGCGCCGCTAGCTCTCCGGCAGCATCGGATTGGGGAGCCATCTATTTTGCCCCAACCAGCGGAACTTCTTTGATTGATAACGCTGTGGTCAAGTACGCAGGCTACTATTTCTACGACCCATACCCCACATCTTATCCGGGAGCCGGCGTCACAATCAATAACACCTCACCCACTATCCGCAACTCGACTTTTGAGGACAATGGCTCGTACGGCCTCTACCTGACTGGCGCCAGCCCCTCCGTCACCGGCAACACCATCACTGGCCAGAGCTGTGCCATTTACGCAGTATCCTCGTCATTTCCAACTATCACAGGCAACACTATCTCCAGCAGCCCCACTTGGGGGACCGGTGTCTATTTGGATGATTTATCCCATGCAACATTGAACAACAACACCTTTACTTCGAATCCGATGGCTGTTGACCTCAAGGCCGATGCTCTGCCATACGTCGGGCAGAACACGGCCGTGAACTCAACCGGCAACTACATTAACGTAAGAAGCGGGACTGTTGCTGCCAACACAACGATTTATCCGACCATCGTCTATCGCTTTGCAGACGTGGTAGTCAATGGCGGTGTAGTATTGACCATGCAGCCCGGTGCAATTGTCAAGTTCGGAACCACCTACTGTTGTTGGGCCTATGGTAGGTTACTGGTGCGAGGGCGGCTAGCAGCCCAGGGGACAGACACCCAGAAGATTGTGCTTACCGCTAGTACAGATGACAGCTACGGGGGTGACACCAACGGGGATGGAGCCAACTCAACGCCGGGACCAGGGCACTGGAGTGGCATTTACCTGAGCACATCTGATTCAAGCCTCAGCTACGTGGTTCTGAAGTATGGCGGTAGCTATATGAACGTGGACAGCACGGACTACAACGCCATGCTCATCCTCAACAACGTCTCGCCCACCATCAGCAACTCCACGATCGCACGCAGCAGCAGTATTGGCATGCAGGTCATCAATGCCAACCCGACCATCAGCAACGATGACATCTGGGGCAATTACTACGGCATCTACACCCAGAATGGCGCTCGCCCCAGCATTCGCAACAACAACATTCGCGACAACAGTTCGTATGGTGTCTATAACGCTGACACTACTTTGGTTGCGGATGCGATTAACAACGCCTGGGGCCACGACAGCGGGCCGGCGCCAGTGGGCGCTGGTAATGGCATAAACTACTCCGACGTGTGGGATCCTAACACCCAATCCTACATCCGTACCTATTATGTTGCCTTTGACCCGTGGAACGGCAAGACTCACTGGATCGAGCAGAACCTGGGCGTGCTCAAGCAGTGGATCGCCTACGTGGCCGATCCCGTCAATACCGCCACCGGCAACTACACCTACAACTACCAGGATTTGCGCATCCCCGGCCGGGGCCTGTCCCTCACCCTCCATCGTTTCTACAATTCCCTCAGCACCTATCAGGGTCCCCTGGGCTACGGTTGGACTTTCAATTACGGCATGAATGTCCGCGAGGAAGACGGCAATGCCCTGGTCATGGTCGAAGACGGGCGGGTGGACAAGTACGTGCCCGATGGCTCCGGCGGCTACACGTCGCCCAAGGGTGTTTATGACACCCTCACCAAGTCGGGAGGCACGTTCACCCTCAAGCGCAAAGATCAGACCCGCTACAACTTCGATACCTCCGGCAAACTGGCCAGCATCGTGGACAAGAACGGCAACACCATCACCTTGGGCTACACTGGTGGCAACCTGACCACTGTTACTGACCCTACAGGGCGCCAGTTGACGCTAAGCTACGATGGCTCCAATCGTATCACCCAGATCACCGATCCCGCTGGCCGCACCATCCGCTTCGCCTACGACGAGTTCAGCAACCTCATCTCCGTCACCGACGCTCGCAACAATACGACAACCTACGCCTATGACTCCAAGCACCGGCTGCTCACCATCACCGATCCGAACAGCCACATTTTCGTCACCAACATCTACGACGCCGACGGGCGCGTTATCACTCAGCGCGACGCCCGGCTGAACAACACGGCATTCAGCTACGACACCAACGCCAAGGTCACCCGCGTGACCGACCCGCGAGGCAACACCACCGCCTATACCTACGATGCCGAACTGCGCTTGCAGAGTGAGCGCGACCCAGCCGGCCAGACCATTAGCTACGGCTACGACACAGGCAACAACCGCATCCGCGTCACCGACAGACGGGGCAACATCACCCGCTACGCCTACGACGCCATAGGCAACACCACGGTCATCACCGACGCGCTGAGTGGTGTGACGCGAATGACCTACGACAGCATGAACAACCTCACCAGCCAGACTGATCCCTTGGGCCGCACGACCAACCACACTTACGACGCCAAAGGCAACTTAACCCGCACCACCGATGCCTTGAGCAATTCGACGACCTTCGCCTACGACGCCAGCGGCCTGATGACTTCCACGACAGATGCACGGGGCAACACCACCACCTTCGGCTACGACAGCCACGGCAACCAGACCTCCATCACCGATGCCCTGGGCGATACAACGACCTCCACGTATGACATCATTGGGCGGAAGCTTACCGAGACGGATGCCCTGGGCCGTACCACCACCTACACCTACGATGCCAACAACAGCCTGCTGACGGTCACCGACGCCGCTGGCGGGGTGACCACCTACACCTACGATGCCGTGGGCAACCGCCTCACCGTGACCGACCCACTGGGGCGTGTGACCACGTATACCTATGACCAGAAGGACAAGCTGGTCAGCGTCACCAACCCGCTGGGCGGCGTGACCCGCTACGAGTACGACGCCAACGACAACAAGATCCGCGAAACCGATCCCCTCACCCACACGACAACCTTCGCCTACGACTCCCTGAACCGGCTGACACAGGTCACTGATTCGCTGAACCACACCACCAGCTATGGCTACGACGTGGACGGCAACCGCACCAGCGTCACCGACGCCAACGGCAAGACCACCAACTTCACCTACGATGCCCTCAACCGCCTGACCCAGGTCACCGACCCGCTGCTCAACACAACCTCTTACGCCTATGACGTTGTAGGCAACAAGATTCGCGTGATAGACGCCAACGGCAACACGACTTATTACGAATACGATTCACTCAATCGGTTGACGAAAGTGACCGATGCTCTCGGCGGAATGGTGCGTTATGCCTATGATCAGGTTGGCAACAAGACCGGCATGACGGATGCCAACAGCCACACCACCACCTACACCTACGACGTGGTGAATCGTTTGACGCGCGTCACCGATCCATTGTCCAATCATGTGGACTATGGCTACGACGCTGTCGGCAATCGGACCAGTCTGACGAATGCGCGTGGGCAAGCAACCACCTATACCTACGACAATCTCAATCGCTTGACCCGCATCAACTATCCAGACGCCAGCACGGTCACGTACACTTACGATGCCGTCGGCAACCGCACCCAAATGGTGGATTCCACCGGCACGACAACCTACGCTTACGATGCGTTGAATCGGGTGACAAGCATCGCCAACCCTGGCAGCCGCGTGGTCGGCTACAGCTACGATGCTGCCGGCAACCGCACCAGCGTCACCTACCCCGACGGCAAGACTGTGACGTACACCTACGACGATGCGAACAGACTGACCCGCGTCACCGATTGGAGCAATCGCCAGACCAACTATACCTACGACAATGTCGGCAATCTGACCGGTCAGGCGAATCCAAATAACACAAGCGTCAGTCTGACCTATGATGCGGCTAATCGGCTCACTGGGCTGATCAACACCAGCACCGTCAGTGGCACGATAGCCAGTTTCAGTTACACCCTGGACAAGGTAGGCAACCGCATCCGCGTGGTGGACACCGAAGGCACGACCACCTACGAGTACGACAAACTATACCGCCTGACGGCCGTGACCTACCCGGATGCCACCAGTGCGGCCTATCAGTACGACCCCATGGGCAACCGGACCGTGATGACCACGACCCTGGGCGTGACGGCCTACACTTACGACGCGGCCGATCGCCTGCTCAGCGCCGGGCCAATCACCTTTACCTGGAACGCTGATGGCAACATGCTGAGCAAAGGCAGTATGGCCTTCACTTACGACGCCGCCAACCGGCTGACCCAAGTGATCTCGGGCACCACCACCGTTGGCTTTGTCTACGACGGGGATGGCCGGCGGGCCAGCAAAACGGTGAATGGCACCACCACGGAGTACATCTACGACACCATCGCCGGCCTGGCCTACGTGCTGACCGAGCAGACGGGCAGCAACACAACGCTCTACACCTACGGTACTGATCTTGTCGCGATGACGGATCCATCCGGCGTTCAGTCCTACTATCACTACGACGGTTTGGGCAGTAGCCGCGCGCTCAGCAACGGTAGTGGTCAGGTGACCGCGCGCTACTCCTATGACGCCTTCGGTGCAGTCCGTTCGTCCAGCGGCACATCGCCCAACTCCTTCAAGTTCACGGGAGAGCAAGCGGATGACGAGACCGGACTGATTTACCTGCGGGCGAGGTACTATGATCCGGAGACAGGGCGGTTCATGTCAAAGGACCCCAAAGCTGGAACCGAAGATAGTCCACAATCTCTAAATCGTTATGTCTATAGTCGGAACAACCCAGTAACGCTCAGGGACTCCAGTGGTGAGTTTGTGATTGAGGCAATCGCGCTTGGATTATTTGCATACGGTCTTTATAAAGGCCTGGAGGCAGTTGCGACAAATTGGGATCGAGCTATGAGTAACTATGGACGAGCACTAAATATGATAGGGGACCCGAATGCCACTGAGGAAGACTATGATCGAGCGATTGAAGGCTTCAAGAGTGGTTTTCGGGATACCACGAAGTCAATCTATCTGTTGGCTCTAACGACTCCAGGCACCTCCCTCACGGGACCTGCTAACTTACCAACTACACTGGGAGGGTTAATTTTCGATACCGTCAAAGATAAATTGTGGGGTGCATACGTTAAGCACGAGCTTGGCATACAGTCATCTCCACCCCGGCCACAGACTTACAATGAGTTGCCATCCACTACCCAGTCTGAGTCACGGTTGGCTAGTCGCTTAGGGGCCTTGAGTTACCAAGCATGGAGTAGCATGCAGAAGAGTCCAAGCCTGATAACTGCCAGTAACTACGAAGCATATATTGCAACAACTCCTATCGGACGTCTGGTACAGCAAGCGGCCCAAGGCGCGAGGTATATCAGTCAAGACGAAATTCGCGGTAACTATGTGCTCCTTTCTCAGACATTACGGCAAGCTGGCTTCAATCCTGCCCATCCACAGCCGCCACCCAGCGGCAGCAAGTAGCGTTCGGATAGCGAAAAGGGCGAGGGTAAAGGAAACAACCATGCAATATCCGAAGAACGATGGCAACAACCGAATGACCGTAATAGAACAACGTGCCGTGGCTAGGTCGGCATGGCTGATTACCACAGCCGTCGTCGCTATGCTGCTGGGTTTCGTTGCCCTTAGTCAGCTCGTCATACCTCTTGCGGCAGATCCGGGGCTAGCTGCGGGATTCTCGCGCGAATCGCGCTTCCCAGCTACTTACGAGATAGTGGCAACTGGCGCCTTCACTCCCACCAACGAATGGGTGAACTTTTACAGCCAGGCGAGCTACTACTACGGTCAGCCGCTACCAGTGGGCGCAGTCGTGCGCGCGTACAATCCGCGCGGCGTCCAGGCAGGTGAGTTTGTCGTCACGACTGCTGGTTGGTATGGGCTGATGCCTGTGTATCGCGACGATCCCAATACACCGGAGGATGAGGGGCTGCGCCCGGGCGAAGAGGTATCTTTCACCATCAATGGGATATCAGCTCGCCCCGATGGACCGGATGACGCCATCTGGACCACCAACGGTGCGCTCAAGCAGGTTAACCTGATCGCCAGCTCTGTGAAACCCACCAACGAGTGGGTAAACTTCTACAGCCAGAACACTATCCTGAACGGGCAGCCGGTGCCGGTGGGAACACTGATTGAAGCGTTTGATCCCCAAGGGACCAAATGCGGTGAGACCATCGTCAACCACGCTGGCTGGTATGGGCTGTTGCCCTGCTACCGGGATGATCCGGACACACCCGAAGATGAGGGGGCAGTGCCAGGAGATACGATTGCGTTCCGGATTGCAGGATCGCCAGCGACAGGGGGTGGGCCTGATGCCCCCCAATGGACAAGCAACGGCGATATAAGAGAGGTCGATCTCGTGGCCAGTTGCGTCCTCTTTGGTGACCTCGACGGCGATGGTGACGTGGACATCGCGGACATCCTGCTCGTGGCTAGCCGCTGGCGCACCTCCTGCACCAACCCCGATCCTGACAACAACCCTGCCACGCCCAACTATGAGGCCCGTTACGACCTCGATCACGACTGCGACATTGATATCGTGGACATCATGCTGGTGTCAGCGCATTGGGGAGAGACCTGTAGGTGA
>Ga0194119_10009871_pt1 | contig 12720 bp, 12 predicted proteins | sample TA2MahC100mmetaG_FD_148620 | JGI IMG/M metagenome (GOLD analysis project Ga0194119, IMG submission 148620) | Freshwater microbial communities from Lake Tanganyika, Tanzania - TA2015018 Mahale Deep Cast 100m | ecosystem: Environmental > Aquatic > Freshwater > Lake | place: Tanzania: Lake... | reverse complement strand
AATAACCGTATGGAAGCCGTGCGTCTCGCGCGGGATATTCTTATGGAAAACGACCGCAACAAGCCCACTGGTGAGCGCGGTATCTCGCCTGCTGATATAACTGCCTTTGCTGAAGCGATTGTCACTTTTGTAGAAGAGTGACTGAGTTTCATTACTTCCCCACCGCTGTGTATCGGGAGGAAAAGCCCGAGTGGGTCAGTCATGTACTGAAGCATGTTGATCGTCACTACGAGCAGCAAAAGCAGTTCAACAAAGAGCAAAACGTCAACTACCCGGTGGTCCAAACAGGCCACATGGGTAACGACCCAGAGCTTTCTTTTTTAGCGGACTATTTCCGTCAAACTGCCACAAACATCCTGGGGCAGCAGGGTTATTTCCTTGGGGCTTACGATTTCTACACTTCTGGAATGTGGGGCCAGGAGGTCGCCTGTATGGGATCGCATGAGCCTCATGTCCATGCCAATACCCAGATGTGCGGGTTGTATTTCCTCGACATCCCTGATGGTGGGTCTTTCCCCATCTTTTCCGATCCCCGGCCAAGCAAGGTGATGAATGACTTCCTCATGGCTGACGGCGAGGTCAGGGTGGGAACCCCGAAGATTTACTTCAACAACATGGTCCCTGGGACGTTTATGTTCTTTAATGCGTGGCTACCCCATCAGTTCACGCCAAATCAGTCCCAGCAACCAACCAAGTTTGTTCATTTCACCTTAGGGTGTAGGGAGAGAACTAATTGATGCAATACATGCTGACACCGTATGCAGAGGCACGAGAACCTTTTGCATGGTGGGAGGGAGCATTTAATGAGCAGCAGCTTAACTGGCTACAGCAACAGGCCAGAAGTGCGCAAGAAAAAGCAGCGGTAGGCGGTGTAGGAACAGTAAATACTAATCTCCGAAGATCTGACCTCAACTGGATGCCTAACACCTTAGATACGCAGTGGGTCTTTGAAGCCTTAGGGCATGTCGTGTCAAGTCTGAACGCTCAGTTTTTTAGATTCAACCTCACAGGTTTTGGGGAACACATTCAACTCACCAATTACGACGGGTCAGAGCAGGGCATGTATGGATGGCACGTAGATATGGGACCGCATACGGACTCTGCTTGCAGAAAACTTTCTTTGGTCCTACAGCTATCAGATCCTGTTGAGTACGAGGGCGGGGTATTAGAGCTTCAGCCGCACGGCAAAGATGTTATTAAAATGCGAAAGCAACGTGGTTTAATTGTGTGTTTTCCATCATGGACCCTGCATCAGGTCACACCTGTCACGCAGGGGAGTCGTCAGTCATTAGTAGCATGGATCTCGGGGCCACCATTCAAATGAACATAGAGCACAAAGAATACGTAGGGTTTTATCGTGATGTATTTCCCGCTGGGTATTGCCAACATTTAATTACTGAGTTCAACCGCTTGGAAGAGTCAGGGATAGGCTCAAACCGGCAAAACTCTGAGCGAGCGCATAAGCATGTTAAGGATGACTATCAGATCGGGATCAACCTTAGAAATCACAGCTTAGAACCTTTTAAGTGGGTAGATGGTGATGAGAAGTGTTGGGATTCGTGTGACTTGTTTTTTGATGGCCTTCAAAAGTGCTACGACGAGTACTCCACCCGGTATTCAATCTTAAAAGAAAACGGCAACATCCGGGCTACGACAATGAAGATGCAGCGCACCGGTCCTGGCGGTGGGTATCACGTCTGGCACGGAGAACAAGGCCCAGGCACCCATGCTAATCGGGTAGTCGTTTACATGCTTTACTTGAACGGTCTGGATGGAGAAGGCGGCGAAACCGAGTTTCTCTATCAGAAGCTTAGGGTCAAACCAGAAGAAAACCTGATGCTGATATGGCCAGCTCCATACACACATGCTCACCGTGGGAACCCGGTCCTCGGGGAAACGCACAAATACATCGTTACGGGATGGTTCTACTATGACTGAGTTTCAAAACAAGGGCTACGTGTTAATTAAAGGCTTTCTCGACCCAGACTCCGTGTCTGTTGTGTCTCGCTATCTTGAGAACGCGTTACGCCGGTATCCCGAAAACAACCAAGGCGGTGGTCAGGGAGATGCAAGTAAGATTAGTTACTACGCCGATCCGTTAATTGAGATGATCCTTAAAGACAAACTGGAACATGTAGAAGAGATTACCGGTTTTAAACTTTTCCCCTCTTATTCGTTTACCCGTGTGTACCAAAAAGGTGAGGAGCTAAAGGCCCACGTGGATCGTCCGGGCTGTGAGATTTCTTTGACTTGCCATATTGCCACGGTGGGTAAGCCTTGGCCTGTCTGGATGCAGACTCCGGGCGACGAGCCGACTCAATACACCCTTGAACCTGGCGATGCTTGCGTGTATAAAGGGTGTGAAATCAAGCACTGGCGAACCCCTGCCACAGAAACAGACATCAACGTGCAGATGATGCTGCACTATGTAAACCAGAATGGCCCGAACGCTGACCATAAGTTTGACCGTAGGCCGGGGCTATCATTAAGAAAGTAGGAGCTTGTTATGCCAATTGGAACCTCTAAAGTCGGCGCACTAGGTGGGTTGGTCCCTGGGGGCACAGAAACTTTTAACGCACCTGGCACTTTTTCGGTCCCACCGGGGGTAAAAAAGGTTTCTGTTACAGGTGCAGGTGGCACGGGAAATCCCGGCAATCCGGGAAACACAGGTAATCCGGGGAATCCTGGAAATGCAGGAAATGCTGGAAATCCTGGAAGCGGCGGTTCTGGAGGTGGTGGCCACACACCATGCCCAGGCGCAGGTTCACTAAGCATAAACTATAACGGCGGCCCAACTCTAAATATTTCTCCTTTTAGAAATGCTGGGGGTCTTTCAGGAAACGCTAATCCTTCTGTCGGTACTAATCTTACGCAACGAAATTTTAATGCCGCCTCAGCAGGTAACACCGGTCAAAACGGGAGCGCTGGAAATGCTGGTAGCGCGGGTAATGTAGGACAGGCAGGTACAGGGGGAAACGCAGGTAATACAGGGCAAACATCTTCAGTATTTGGCCAAAACTATACCGGTGGCGCAGGTGGAAACGCTGGAAATGCAGGAACGGCAGGAGTAGCCGGTACTGCTGGCGCAGCAGGCCAAGCTGGCAATGGAGGTCCTGGTGGTGGTGCTTCTCCATTGGCTTCTCCCGTTGGTACTCCGGGCGGTTCTAACGGGTCTGGTGCTACTAACGCAGCTGGTGGTGGTACTGGCGGGGCAGGAGCTAATGCTCTTCCATTTCCAGTATGTTTCCCAAACAAGCTAGCAAGCGGTGGTGGAGGTGGTGGAGGTGGTGCTGGTACTTCTGGTAGTGGGGGGACTGGACAAAATGGAATTCGAACATGTGGTGGCCCCCCCTTCCCCGGGACCCATAGACGCACACCGGGTGGTGTGGGCGGCACAACATTTAATTTTAATACCCCAGGCCCGCTTCCTGCTACTTTAGGGGCTGGTTATGGAGGCTGGGCCATAGCAGCGCAAAATGCCACCTTTTATAACCCGGCCCCTTTTTGGCCAACATTTGTTACCGGATGTATTAGTAACAGCAATTGTGCTGTAGGTCAAGTTAAAGTCAGGATTCCGCTTGTTGGTTCTAATTCTTTTAATATTAACATTCCATGTGCTGTTTTTAATCAACCAAATACCAGACCATTAGTTTACAGAGGGGGTGGTGGAGGCGCTGGGGGGGCCCAACAAGGAATTTATGGTACAAATCTTCCAGACCCTACTAATGTATCTTATGGAAATGGTGGCGCTTCTGGTGGGGGACGCGCAAATGCCGCAAACGCAGGGGGCGCAGGGGGCTCAGGGGGCCCTGCTCCGGCGGGAGGCGCTGGTAATCCCGGACAAACTGCTACGCCAGCAACTAACAACTGTGTTCCTGTAACACCTGGTTCTACATACCCAGTTACCGTTGGTACAGGCGGTACAATTACTATTTCTTGGAATCCTCAGTAATGAAAAGAACTGAAGCGCTTCAAAAAATTAAAGAAATTAACACTGCGCTTGATGTTGAGCAGTATGAAAAAATGCGCCGTATTGAAATGGAAATGGCGGTAGAAAGTCGAGAAGGGGATCGTAATCGAGCAAGATCTATAACGGTTGGCACCTCTTTTGGTGGAACAACTGAGGTAATGATGCGATCCGATGGGGGAAGACATGTTTGGTGCGTTATGCAGCCCGTAGAAGTCGTTGAGTTGATACATCAATTAGCTGCCAACGTAGGTTGTAACGCAGACTTAAAACCCCGGCAAGACTTTTCAAGCTGGCGTGACTGGCGCGTATCAGAGGCGGAAAAGAAACACTTAAACGGACATGTTCCTTTTGTAAACGATATGGCTGTGTTTCAAAGATTAGGCGCCTCTGGATACAATGATGAGGAAGCCAAGCGCATTATGGATATTTTGGCTAACACAAAAGAGTTTATTAACGAAAACGATGATGCAGAAATTGCCGGAGCGAAAAATAAGGGGAATGCTTGCCCTAATGTAATGTTTGGGAAAGAAGATGGGTTGATTCACAACAAACTTGTTTTAGATGAAAACACTGAACTGATTTATATGGCTGGTGGTAACGGCGGTATCCCTCAAGGAGTTTCAAATGAAACTGTGGCAACTAAAAAAACTGTCAACAAACGAACCATTAAACGAACCTCAAAACCTTCCAGATAATTGGAAAAACATTTTTGGGTTACATGCTTCCAAAGATAGACTTGGCGATTTGTCGTGGGCGGGGTTGATATTCCGGAACCTGAACCTCCACCCGTAATAGAGCCAGAACCACAAAAAGATCCTAAGACTCTTCTGGATGAACACATCGCTGAAATTTTGCAATCTACGCTTCCCATGGTGGCCATGGACAACACGGGTATGACCAAGGCTGAACGTCAGGAATGGATGGAGTATCGCAAGAAGCTCCAAGAAATCCCGATGCAGCCGAATTATCCCAACGAAGTCTTTTGGCCTACCCGCCCGGAGTAAACATTGCAAGTCACTCTTTGCAAAGAACCGTTTGAATACCTAATTATTAATGACACATACACCGAAGAAGAGTTAAGGCTCATTTTTCTGGAACTTGACTTCTGGGCTATCTCCGGCAATCTCATGGGGCCAGAACACACAGGGACGGCATTTTGTCAACACAATGGTCAACCAAAAAAGCAAAACAAAGGGGTGTTTCTTGATGGGATCTATGCTGACCGAGCCTACTCCAATGTGTTGAAGTTCAACAGGAAGATTTACAAAATACAGTTAGACAAGCCAAGCATAATCCTTAACCAGCTGCGGGAGTCAAACAGCGATACTACTTTGGTGAGCTACTACGAGAACGAGTCACACTACAGATCACATAAGGACAACTCTATACTTACTGCCGTAACTTATCTGTACAAGCAGCCAAAGGCTTTTGAAGGTGGAGATTTAGTGCTAACCGAGTATGGCTATGCCTTTGAACCGTGGTTTAATAGAACCTACATCATGCCGGGGGTTGTCGAGCATGAGGTAACTGAGGTAAAAATGAGGGCGGAAGACTGCGGGAAAGGTTTGGGGCGGTACTGTATCTCCAACTTTATCCACAAGCAGGCCCGTGAATAAGTACCTCATTCGCTTTAACAAGACGGCTGGACAGCCGGGTAGGGGATCGCCAGAACACGTCTGGCGCGTGTTTGAAAACGGGAAAGAGTATCTTGCCCGACATGTTCGTATAAATGTGCCTTCATGGTCTGAGCAAAGTGGCCCTGACTGGAACATTGTGTGTTTGGGAGTTATGACTCTTAATACTGAATTCGACATTGTGGAGATAAACCACACTAAGGAGTAAAACATGTTGCCACTTGCCGCTTTATTAGATGTGGGCATGAAGGTGCTGGATAAAGTAATTCCTGATCCGGCGGAAAAAGCTAAAGCCCAAGTCGCTTTAATGGAGATGCAGCAAAAAGGCGAATTGGCGAAGATCCAGGCAGACCTTCAGGAGCAGGAGGAACTGACTAAGCGTCTTCAAGCCGACATGACCTCAGACTCTTGGCTGTCTAAAAACATCCGGCCCATGACCCTGGTGGCTATTTTCCTGGGTTATTTCTTGTTTGCCTTAATGTCTGCCTTTGGGCATAACGCCAACGAAGCCTACGTTACTTTGCTGGGCCAATGGGGTATGCTTGTAATGTCCTTTTACTTTGGTGGCCGGACGCTTGAGAAGATTTTGGCAATGAAAGAAAAGAAATGATCAACTGGGAAAAATACCCCAACTTTTCGGTCAGAGAGTTCATCTGCTCTCACTGCGGGGGTGAGGGTGTCCAAGAAGGTCTGTTGGATAAGCTCCAGGCGATGCGCACCGAGTACGGCAAACCCATGCGGATCACCTCTGGATATCGCTGCCCACAGCACCCCATAGAAGCCAAGAAAACCGCTCCTGGCGCTCACGCATTAGGCTTGGCTGCTGACATCGCGGCTGAGGGTGCAGAGGCCCACAGAATCCTCTCACTAGCGTTCAAACACAAATTTACCGGCATCGGAGTGCAGCAAAAAGGCACAGGGCGTTTTATCCACGTAGACATTCGGTCTGGGCAGTTACCGACCCCGAGCGTATGGAGCTACTAAATGCCCTTTTTAAAACTCAACTTTAAACCTGGCCTTAACCGTGACCAGACGAACTACTCTGGTGAAGGTGGTTGGTGGGATGCTGACAAAGTTCGCTTTTTCTCTGGGTACCCACAAAAGCTAGGCGGTTGGCAGAAGACAACACCCGAAACTTTCATCGGCGTGTGCCGTCAAGTCTGGAACTGGGTAACATCTTTTACAGATAACTTCCTTGCAGTCGGCACCGACATCAAGCTGTACATTGAAGTGGGTGGCTTGTTTTATGACATCACGCCCCTACGCACAACTCTAATTTCCCCAGCTACCGACGACTGCATAGAGACAACCAATGGTTCAACCACAATAACAGTTAACGTCACAGCGCATGGCTGCTTGTCTGGAGACTATGTAACGATTTCCGGCGTTACAGGAACTGGATCACCTCAAACCGTTGGTGGGGTACCAATTACCCAAATAAACGCCGAGCATGTGGTTACTAGGGTAAGTGCTGATATTTTTACCTTTGTAGTGGCTACCGCTGCAACTTCTACAGTAGCTGCTGGGGGTGGGTCTTCTATCGACATTGAGTGCCAGATTCACCCAGGCTACCCCAGTACAACGGCAGGCTACGGCTGGGGGGCTTCTGCTTTTAATGGTAACTATCCTTGGGGCCTTGGTGGGCCTACGCCGATTGACTTGTTGCAGCGCGATTGGTTCATGGACAACTTTGACAACGACTTGGTGGCAAACATCCGTCGGGGTCCGATCTACTACTGGGAGCGTGGGTCTTCAGCTTCTCCCGCCACTGCTTTGGGAGTACGCGCCATTTTGCTCTCAGATTTAGCAGGTGCGGATTCAGTCCCCACACTGGCTATGCAGGTCACGGTTTCTCAGAACGACAAGCACCTTTTAGCCTTTGGATGCCAGCCCTATGCCGGTGGGGCGACTGATTTTGACCCGCTTCTGATCCGTTGGGCTAGTCAAGATGAGCCGCAGTATTGGAACCCAACTGGTACAACTCCAGGGGGTGCGGCTAGTAGTGCTGGGTTCTTGCGGGTTTCACGGGGTTCAGAGATTGTTGCAACGCAAGCCACGCGGCAAGAGATCCTAGTCTGGACTGACACGACGCTCTACTCACTGCAGTTCACGGGTACGGTGGATATTTTTGCATTGCAGCAACTAGCCGACAACATCTCCATCATTAGCCCACGAGCAGCAGCTACTGCGAATAACGTCACGTATTGGATGGGTACGGATAAGTTTTACGTTTACACCGGTCAAGTTCAGACCCTGCCAACCACTGTCAGGGAGTATGTCTACAAAGATATTAACTTTGGTCAGTCTGATCAGATTATTTCGGGCACCAACGAGGGATTTAATGAAATATGGTGGTTCTACCCCAGTGCTGATTCCAACTGGAACAACCGTTATGTGGTATTCAACCATATAGAAAGCGTCTGGTACTTCGGTAGCATAGGCCGCACGGCATGGCTGGATACACCACTTAGGGATTTCCCTACGGGTCTTTTCACAGAGGCGTACGAGTACACCGCCACAGTAGCAGGCACGCCAAACAGCGGAAATCTGTACCAGCACGAGGTCGGGGTGGACGACGACGAGGAACCCATGGTGGCTTATATTCAGTCAAATGACTTTGATTTAGAACAGGGCGATCAGTTTTTATTAACTCGACGGATTATTCCCGACATTAACTACAATCAGTCCACAGCAGATACACCGACTGTGAAGTTGACTATCCGCCCACGTAATTTCCCTGGTTCTCAGTACCAAAACGACCCGTCAGACACACAGAACGTCATTGAGACTTCTACTGACATCTATACAAACCAAGTGTTTATTAGAGCACGCGCACGTCAAATGGCTTTGAAAGTATCTTCCGATATGCTGGGTGTGCAGTGGCAGCTTGGCTCCCCACGGCTAGATGTCCGTCCGGATGGACGTAGGTAATGACTATAGTAAAAAGGTTTGCCCCACCAGCGTTGCCGTTACCGACGCCAACATATGATGTTTTGTCGGAGAGTGATAAAAGCCGTGTTTTCCGGCTGTACTTTAACCTTCTTGATAGGTACTTAAACGAGTTAACAGCGATACTTAATGGCGGTGGGGCGGGGCTTGGGATCATTTTCCCCCATATTGCGGCTTCAGATTCGACCGATCAAAGGACGACAAACGACACGGCTACAGTAGTTGAGTTGGATACTTTAGAATCTGGGTTTGGCTGGACGCTCAATTCCCCCGGATCGGCAACGGCAGATATTGCCGGGATATACACAATTAGGTATAGCCTTCAGTTTGCTAACACAGACAACGCGCAGCACACGGTAACGGTTTGGATTCAAAACAACGGGTCTGATGTGGCTAACTCTGCTACGTCTTTTTCGGTTCCAGTTAGAAAAAGTCCGTCTATACCTGGCTTTGTAACAGCCTACTCTGAGGCCACATTTCAGGTTGCCGTAGGGGATGAGATCGAACTATACTGGGCGACAGATAAGGCGGATGTTTTGTCCCCCGCCGCTGATGGTGTTTTTATGTTTCACGACCCCGCTCAAACGTCGCCTCCTTATGATAGACCAGCGATCCCTTCAGCGATTGGGTCAATTGTTTGGGTGTCAGCACCTACCTAGGAACAGATATGAGTGGACTTCGATCAATCCTTAACTACCAGACCGGCGGCGCTATACGGCGTTTTCAGACTGGTGGAAACGTTACCCAGGGTGACTTAGAACAATTTCAAGCGTTGGTTGCCTCGGGAAATTTCCCCCAAGCAGCGGCGTTAGCAGCGTCTTTAAAGATTCCTCCAGATGTAACTGCAGCATATGTAAATGCTAACGCAGCTAATTTGAATCTTCCCAGTGGCTTTCAAGTTAGTGGGGAAAATATTGCAGCTATAACACCACAACCTGCTGCTCCCTCACCTATAACCATTACAGCACCAACGTTTACTCCTGTTTATACCCCACCTGCTGCTCCTATTAAACCGCAACCTAATGTTTCATCACCGTCCAGTATTTCTATTGGTGGAGTAAATACAACCCCAGGAGTTAATACTACTGTTAAGCGTTTTAACGAGCTTATTAACATAGGCACGCCGCAATCTTTTCAACTAGCTGCTAATTTAGCAAAGTCTGAAAAGTTTACAGACGAACAAACAGCAACGTATCTAAATCAAAACTTCCCTCAGTTTGGTGGGAATGTAAATGCTGATTTAGTTGCTGCTGCTCGATCTGGTACGTTAACCGAGCAAAATCTTTTAAATGATTTTGATGATCGTATGGCCCGTGGGGATTTCACGGGGGCTTCAAATGTAGTGAAACAGGCAGCGGGTATTTTTGGAGACGATGTCTATGGGGTTGTTGCTGACCGTTTGAACAAAAGTCCCCTTTATACGGGTTTGCGCGAAAACGTGGGTGGTGCGGTATACACACGCAAAAACATTTTTGATTTTGTTAACCCTCCTAGTGGTGAAGGTGCTGCTGGTGTCGGTGGTGCTCCTGGTAGGGATGCCGGTGGTGCTGGTGCAGGTGGTGCGAATGTTCCTACTCCTGGTGGGGATGCTGGGGCTGGTGGTGGGGGTGGTCGCTCTGATACTACTTTACCCGCTTCAAGACCGCCTGTTCCTGCTGCTGCGCCAGATACGTTTAGATTCGCTGCCCCACAAAGAGGTATTGCTGCGCTTCGTGGCCCGGCGTATATGTCAAGTCTTTTAGAGATGCCTGCGGGTGCCACGAACATGACCAGCGCGTTTGGCGGGTCTGGTATAGGTGCTGCAGGCATAAGAGATGCTGCGGGTAAGTTCTTAAACGCTGAGATGGCTGCAGGTAGAGTATCAGGCCCGGATGATCCAAAGTTTCAAGCACAGATAGCAGGCTTTATGGATCGCATGAATGTCTCTCCTGCTGAGTATGCGGCTGCGTTTGGTGCTGGGCGTGGCGGGGTGCAATCGCTTTACGATGCGGTTCGGCCTCAAGGTGTATTTGCAACTCCACAAGCTAGACCTCAGGCACAACCATTTACATTGCAGACTGGTGCTACGTTTGCCCCACCGATACAACCACTAGCATTTGAAGGTAGTACAGACCCTAAATTAAGAGCGCAGGTTATTACTAACTATCTGTATCCGGGGGGTAAACAAACCAATGTTTCTGCTGCTGATTTAGCAAATGCTATGGGGCAGTACGGTGTCACCATGAGTGACATCATGGGTATAAAACCACCTCCTTCTGCTACGCCTACTACTGCAGCTAAACCTGCTCCTGCTCCTGTTAATGATTTTGGCGGGGCTAGAGCTGGCGGGTTAGTCACGTACAAAGAAGGCGGTATGCCCAAGCATACGGCGAAAGAAGCTGGGTCGCAGTTTAATATGTCAGAGTTTCTTGATAAGCAGGGTCGTTTAGTTGGTGGGTTTTCAAAACCTATCCGTGACCAGTATGGCAATATCACGAATTATGAATTTGTTCCTTATCAAAGCAACGTAGTCTTTAACCCTGAATTGCGGAAAGCTGAAGCTCGTGGAATGAGTGAGGAAGAACGCGAAGCTGCTCGACGAGGGTTGATTGTTCGGCAGGGGACGACTGGGGTTGATCCTTATAGAGGCGGTTTAGCAGGGATTGAAGTACGCGAACCTACAATGCGTGAACGCCCACAGTACTATTCATACGCTCAAGGCGGTCTAGCCTCTCTTGCCGAAAACCTAGCCGATAAAGGCCGTGGCGGTGACTCCATGCTGGTCCACATGTCGCCTGAAGAAGTACAAGGGTTGCGTGGGCTGGCTGTGCACATGGGTGGGGACTTGACCATTAACCCTCAGACTGGGTTGCCTGAAGCTAAACTGTTGAAGAAACTATTGCCAATCCTTCCGTTCATTCCGGGCATCGGTCAGGTCTTAGGGCCTATTGCACAAGCGTTAGGCCCAATTGGTAAAGCAGCGTCAGCTTTTGCTTCTGCAAGCCCTCTTTTAGCTAAATCAATTGCTTCAGGAATTATTGGTGGATTCACTGCGCCGGGCAAAGGGTTTAACTTTAAAGAAGGCTTGAAGACCGGTATAGGCGCCTTTGCTGGTGGTAAGCTGTTTGAAACTCTTAGCGCAATGGGTGCGCCGGGTGGAAGTGGGCCTGTTTCTGGCGCCCCTCCTTCAATGGGTCCCGTTGACCCCACATCAGGCGGTGTTACTTCAGCAATGGTAGGTGTTTCAGGCCCACAAGTTGAAGGAGGTTTTGGAAATTTTGTTGAAAACGTAACTCCATTTACACCAGCAGGGCAAGCTCCAATCACGGGTCCTTCTAGCGCACCAATTGAAGGAGTCGGTGTAAATGCCCCCGATCCAACTTTAGGTAGTGGGTTGCGAAGTTTAGCGGAAGGCGCTGTTGACGCAACTACTGGTGCTATAGCACGAAATCCAAAAGAAGCGTTACTGTTAGGGAGTATGGGGCTTAGTGCTTATCAATCTAAACAAGAACAAGAGAAATTTGGCGCTGCTCAAGCTGCTAAAGAGCGTGAAGAAGAAGAGCGTCGTCGCCAATATGAAGAATTGTTTAGTCGTACACTTGGGCGTGTGCCTATGGCTGCTGGTGGTGGTCTTGTCGCTATGGCTGGCGGCGGGATGTCTACGTTTGAATATGGTGGTACGACTGCGCCGACTGGTGAGCCTCGGATGGTGCAAGGTGCTGGTGATGGCATGAGCGATAATATACCTGCCAATATTGAAGGTGTGCAGGAAGCCCGGTTGGCTAACGATGAGTTTGTAGTGCCTGCTGATGTTGTAGCAGATATTGGCAACGGCTCCAGTAGTGCTGGAGCAAAGAAACTTTACGCCATGATGGATAGGATTCGTAAGGCACGGCATGGCACGACAGAGCAACCCCCTGAAATTGATGCTGAGCGCTTAATGCCAGCGTAAGGACTGATATGGCAACGCAAACAATTAGCACGACCGGTGAAGTACCGAAGGCACTAGAGCCTTTTTATGTAGGTAAGCCGGGAGAACCCGGACTTATTGAACGCGGCATAGGTCAAATTTTTCCTGGTGGGTTAACTGGAGAACAAGCCTTTGGTGCTAAGTACGCACCGCTGTTTCAACAAGGGCTTATGGGTGCAGGCGAAATTGCACCGATGTCTCAGTTCCAACAACAGGTC
>Ga0194119_10009870_pt1 | contig 12722 bp, 8 predicted proteins | sample TA2MahC100mmetaG_FD_148620 | JGI IMG/M metagenome (GOLD analysis project Ga0194119, IMG submission 148620) | Freshwater microbial communities from Lake Tanganyika, Tanzania - TA2015018 Mahale Deep Cast 100m | ecosystem: Environmental > Aquatic > Freshwater > Lake | place: Tanzania: Lake... | reverse complement strand
ATGCCCACATAGTAAGGCTGGGCAAGGTCGTAGACGCGGACGTTACCGGCAAGTTCGAGAAGGGAGTTCACTCTAGCGTCACCTCAGCGCCCGCCCGGACGGCCGCCTGCAGCCGCGTAAGAACCTCGATCAGTGCCGATTCGCCCGTTCCGTTGTCACCGATAATCAAGCATCGCGGCCCAAACCCAACCTCCAGGTTGGAGAAGCATCGAAAATTGTCCACCATCAGACGCTGAATCATCTCTCGCTGCCTCCTAGCACCAGACGGCGCGCAACTCTCGCTGCGCGCCGTCTTCTTTTCAGATTGTCGTACGGGTTACTCGACCGAAGTATCCTCCGGCGCGCCCTCGGTCTCCGACAACCCGCCGGCGTAGAAACTCCGCGCGGTGTCTTCGTAATCCGACATGTCGAACGCCGGCTCTTCCACCGGTTGCTGCGGCTCTTCCTCCACCACGCCTTCGCCCGCTATGCGGACTCCGCGATAGTAGTCCATGCCGGTACCGGCGGGAATCAGCCGGCCCATGATCACGTTCTCCTTCAAGCCCCGCAGTCCATCCTTCTTCGAGTTGATCGCGGCTTCGGTCAGCACGCGGGTCGTCTCCTGGAAGCTGGCGGCGGAGATGAACGAATCCGTCGAGAGCGACGCCTTCGTGATGCCGAGCAGGATCGGCTTGGCATGAGCCCGGCGGCCGCCCTTGTCGTTGGCGCGCTCGTTCTCTTCTTTCAGCTTGAACCGGTCCACAACCTCTTCCGGCAGGAAGTCGGTGTCGCCGATGTCCTCGATCTTCACCCAGCGCAGCATCTGCCGGACGATCACTTCTAGGTGCTTGTCGTTGATGTTCACGCCTTGCAGGCGGTACACCTCCTGCACCTCGTTCACCATGTACTTCTGCAGCTCTTTCTCACCCCGGACATGCAGAATGTCGTGCGGATTGATCGGCCCGTCGACCAACTGGTCGCCGGCCAGGACCTTCTCGCCCTCCTGCACGTTGATATGCGAACCGCGCGGAATCGAATACTCCCGCTCCAGTCCGTTCTCACCGATGATGACGACCTTCCGGGCCGACTTGGTCACTTCGCCAAACTTCACGACGCCATTGATCTCGGCGATCGCGGCTGGATCGCGCGGCTTGCGGGCTTCGAAGAGTTCGACGACGCGCGGTAAACCGCCGGTGATGTCCTTCGTCTTCGAAGTTGCGCGCGGGATCTTGGCGATGACGTCGGCCGCGTGAACCTTGTCGCCGTCCTTCACCATCAAGTGCGCGTGCGTCGGCATGATATAGCGGCGCTCGTCGTGCTTATGGCCGCCCTCGGGCCGGATGATGATCGTCGGCACACGCTTGCCGTCCGGCGAATCCACTACCACCCACTGTGACAGGCCCGACACCTCGTCCACCTGTTCCTGCACCGTCAGGCCCTCGTCCAGATCCTTAAAGTGGACGATACCCGAGATTTCGGTGAGGATCGAGAACGAATACGGATCCCATTCGAGCATCACGTCGCCGGCGCCGACGGCTTCGCCGTCCTTGTACTTCACCTTCGCGCCGTAGACCACCTGATAGCGCTCTTTTTCGCGGCCCTTTTCGTCCACCACGGCAATGATGCCGTTGCGATTCATGGCGATGTATTCGCCCGCCGCGTTCTGCACCGTGTTGATCGTCAGATGCTTCACAAAGCCGGCGCCTTTGGACTCTTGCGTGTTCTGTTCCGACGCACGCGTCGCCGCGCCGCCGATGTGGAACGTACGCATGGTCAACTGGGTGCCCGGCTCGCCGATCGACTGCGCCGCGATGACGCCTACCGCCTCGCCGCGCTCCACCAACCGCCCCGTCGCCAGGTTCCGGCCGTAGCAGAGTTGGCAGACACCGCGCCGGGACTCGCAGGTCAGCACGGAACGGATCTTCACCCGCTCGATGCCGGCCGCCTGAATCGCCGTCGCCAGGTCCTCTGTGATCAGTTGATTCACACCGACGATCACGTTGCCTTCGAAGTCGCGCTGATCTTCCAGCGCCACGCGTCCCACAATCCGGTCGCGTAACGGTTCGATGATTTCGCCCGCTTCGACGATCGGCTCGACGAAGATTCCTTCGACGGTGCCGCAGTCGTGCTCACTGATGATCACGTCCTGCGCCACGTCCACCAGCCGGCGGGTCAGGTAACCCGAGTCGGCCGTCTTCAACGCCGTATCGGCCAGGCCCTTGCGGGCGCCGTGCGTCGAAATGAAGTACTGCAACACGTTCAGGCCTTCACGGAAGTTCGCCGTGATGGGCGTCTCGATAATCTCGCCCGACGGCTTGGCCATCAGGCCGCGCATACCGGACAACTGGCGGATCTGCTGTTTCGATCCGCGGGCGCCGGAGTCGGCCATGATGTAGATCGGGTTGAGGTAGCGGCCCGTGCGGTCGTCCTCTTCCATCTTCTTGAACATCTTGTCGGAGACCTCTTCGGTCACGCGGGTCCAGATTTCGATGATCTTGTTGTAGCGTTCGCCGTGCGTGATCGCGCCCGACTGATACTGGTTTTGAACTTCGATGACGTTCTTCTCGGCGTCCTTCACCATCTGGTGCTTCTGATCCGGCACCACCATGTCGTCGATGCCGATCGAGATGCCCGCGCGCGTAGCGTACTGGAAGCCCAGCGCTTTGATGTCGTCCAGCATCTTCACCGTCGTGTGCAGGCCATACTTCAGGTAGCAATACTGCACCAGTTGCGTCAGGCCCTTCTTCTTCAAAAGGCCGTTAACGAACGGCATATCGTCCGGCAGCACGTCGTTCAGAATGACGCGGCCGACGGTCGTGTCCATGTCCTGCTTGTTGTACTCCACCGCCTCGGCGTGCATCAGGTTCTGCCCGTCTTTCGACGTGGTCAAATCCAACACCTTGCCCGTGTAACGCAGCTTGATCGGCGACAGCGTTTCCACTTCGCCCATTTCGAGAGCGATCAGCACGTCTTCCATCGAGGCGAACTTCTTGCCTTCGCCCTTGGAACCGACGCGCGACTTGGTGAGGTAGTACAGACCCAGCACCATGTCCTGCGACGGAATCGCGATCGGCGAACCGTGCGCGGGCGACAGAATGTTGTTCGACGCCAGCATCAGCGTCGAGGCTTCGATCTGCGACTCCGGCGACAGCGGAATGTGAACCGCCATCTGGTCGCCGTCGAAGTCGGCGTTGAACGCCGTGCAGACCAGCGGATGCAGCTTGATCGCCTTGCCTTCCACCAGCACCGGCTCAAACGCCTGGATGCCCAAACGGTGAAGCGTGGGCGCGCGGTTCAACAGAATCGGATGGTCGCGGATGACTTCTTCGAGGATGTCCCAAACCACCGCGTCCTGCTGTTCCACTAACTCCTTGGCCTGCTTGATGGTGGTGCAGTGGCCGCGCTGTTCCAGCCGGTGATAGATGAACGGCTTGAACAGCTCCAACGCCATCTTCTTCGGCAAGCCGCACTGGTGCAGCTTCAACTCCGGTCCCACTACGATCACCGAACGGCCCGAGTAGTCAACGCGCTTGCCCAGCAGGTTCTGGCGGAACCGGCCCTGCTTGCCCTTCAGCGCGTCGGAGAGCGACTTTAGCGGACGGTTGTTGGCGCCCCGCAGCACGCGGCCGCGGCGGCCGTTGTCGAACAGTGCGTCGACGGGGTCCTGTAGCATGCGCTTTTCGTTGCGGACGATCACGTCCGGCGCGTGCAGTTCGATCAGCTTCTTCAACCGGTTGTTGCGGTTGATTACGCGGCGGTACAGATCGTTCAAATCGGAGGTGGCGAACCGGCCGCCGTCCAGCGGCACCAGCGGCCGCAGTTCCGGCGGAATCACCGGAATCACGTCCAGAATCATCCACTCCGGATTGTTCGCCGACTTGCGGAAACTCTCCACCACGCGCAGGCGCTTGGCGAACTTCAGCTTCTTCTGCTGCGAAGTCTCGGTCTTCATCCGCTCGCGGATCTCCACCGACAACGCCTCGCAGTTGACCTTCTTCAACAGCTCCTTGATGCCTTCGGCGCCCATCATCGCCACAAAGCGGCCGGGAGCCTCCTGGTCCAGTTGACGCTTGCGCTCGTCAGTGATCACGTCGCCGGCGCTGAGTCCGTCCACGCTGCCGGGATCGACGATCACAAACGCTTCGAAATAGAGCACCCGCTCCAGTTCGCGCAATGTGATATCCAGCAGGTAGCCGATGCGCGACGGCAGGCCCTTGAAGAACCAGACGTGGGAACACGGACTGGCCAGTTCGATATGGCCCAGCCGCTCGCGCCGCACCCGGCTGAGCGTCACTTCCACACCGCACTTGTCGCAGATCACTCCGCGGTGCTTCATGCGCTTGTACTTGCCGCACAGGCACTCCCAGTCCGCGATCGGACCGAAAATGCGGGCGCAGAACAGTCCGTCGCGCTCCGGCTTGAAGGTGCGGTAGTTGATGGTTTCCGGTTTCGTGACCTCGCCGTGGGACCAGTTCCTGATCTTGTTCGGAGAGGCCAGGCTGATGCGGATCGAATCGAAGTCCGCGAGCAGGTTCGCGCGTTCGTAGGGGGAAGAGCGGTACATGCGTGTTTCTCCTTTAGATGGGAATTAGTCGGCCGCCGCGGCGGTCTCCGGAACTTCGGGCTGCTTCTTCAGCAGCTCTACGTCGAGACACAGCGCCTGCAGCTCGCGGATCAGAACGTTGAACGATTCGGGCACGCCCGGCTCCGCCGCGGCCTCGCCCTTCACAATGGCTTCGTAGATCTTCGCGCGGCCGTAGACGTCGTCGGACTTGGCCGTCAGAAGCTCTTGCAGCGTGTAGGCGGCGCCGTAGGCTTCCAGCGCCCAGACTTCCATTTCGCCGAAGCGCTGTCCGCCGAACTGCGCCTTGCCGCCCAACGGCTGCTGGGTGATCAGGGAGTACGGTCCGATGGAGCGCGCGTGAATCTTGTCGTCCACCAGGTGCGACAGCTTCAGCATGTAGATACAGCCCACCGTGACCGGCTGTTCAAACGGATTGCCCGTCATGCCGTCCATCAGCTTCACCTTGCCCGAAGAGGGCAGGTTGGCTTCCTTCAACTGCGTCTTGATGTCGGCCTCGTGCGCGCCGTCGAACACCGGGGTCGCGAAGTGCCGGCCCAGCTTCATGCCGGCCCAGCCCAGGTGCGTCTCCAGAATCTGTCCAACGTTCATGCGGGATGGAACGCCCAGCGGATTTAGAATGATCTCCACCGGCTGCCCGTCGGGCAGGTACGGCAGATCCTCTTCTGGAACAATGCGGCTGATCACGCCCTTATTACCGTGACGGCCCGCCATCTTGTCGCCGACGGAAAGCTTGCGTTTCATCGCGACGTAACACTTCACCGTCTTGATCACGCCCGGCGGCAGTTCGTCGCCCTTCTTCAGCTTGGCGATCTTTTCTTCCGTGATCTTTTCGAGCACGGCGATCTGGCGCGACGTCATCTCTTCGATTTCGTCGATCTGCTCGTTCAAATGCGGATCGCGCTCTTTCAATCGCATCCGTTTCAAATCGCGCGAACGCATCTTCTCGAGCAGGTCCCGCGTCAGCACCGCGTCCTTGGCTAGCAACTTCTTGTTCGTCTTCTCGTCGTGAAGATCGGCCAGGACCAGTTGGCCCTCCAGCAGCTTCGCCAGCCGCTTGGCGCGCTCGTCGCCCAGGATGCGCTTTTCGTCGTCCAGGTTGCGGTGCATCCGCGCGATGTTCTCTTCGAGAATCTGCTTCGACCGCTCGTCGAGCTCGGTTCCCTTACGCGAGAAAATCTTGCAATCCACCACAACGCCCTCGATGCCGGGCGGGCAGTAGAAGCTCGCGTCCTTCACGTCGCCAGCCTTCTCGCCGAAGATCGCGCGCAGCAGCTTTTCTTCCGGGGTCAACTGCGTTTCGCCCTTCGGAGTCACCTTGCCGATCAGAATGTCGCCCGGCTTCACAGAGGCGCCGATGCGGATCACGCCCGATTCGTCCAGGTTCCGCAGCGCGGCCTCGGGTACGTTCGGGATGTCCCGCGTAATCTCTTCCGGCCCCAGCTTGGTGTCGCGCGCTTCCACTTCGAACTCCTCGATGTGGACTGAGGTGTAGTAGTCTTCCTTCACCAGCTTTTCGGAGATGATGATGGCGTCTTCGAAGTTGTACCCGCGCCATGGCATGAACGCCACCAGCACGTTCCGGCCCAGCGCCAGTTCGCCCTGATCCGTGCAAGGCCCGTCGGCCAGAACGTCGCCCTTTTTTACGCGCTGGCCGGCGTGAACGATCGGCTTCTGCGTGATACAGGTATTCTGGTTCGACCGTTTGAACTTGGTCATCGTGTAGATATCGGCGCCCACTTCGCGCGACATCTGTCCTTCGTGAGCGCCCGACCCGTCCACGCGAACGATGATCCGTTCCGAGTCAACCGAGTCCACCACGCCCGCGCGGCGGCAAATCACAACCGCGCCCGAATCGCGAGCCGTCACCCGCTCCATGCCGGTGCCCACATACGGGGCCTCGGCGCGCAGCAGCGGCACGGCTTGCCGTTGCATGTTCGATCCCATCAGCGCACGGTTTGCGTCGTCGTTTTCCAGGAACGGAATCAGCGACGCGGCCACCGAGACCAGTTGCTTCGGACTCACGTCCATGTACTGAATCTCCTCGCGCCGGGTCAGCGAGAAGTTGCCCGCCTGCCGCGCGTTGACCAGCGCGTCCACCAGGTTCCCCTGCGCGTCCAGCACGATGTTCGCCTGGGCGATGACGTACTTGTCTTCTTCCCATGCCGACAGGTAGTCGCAATGCGCTTCGAACTCGGCCGGCTGCTTAGATTTGGAGAGCCCTTTGTTCGCCTTATCGGCGTCCACGCGCAACGCCACGTCGCCGGCTTTGTAGTTCGAGTCGCCGGGGTTCAGGATCTTCACTTCGTCGACGACTTTGCCCTCCACCACGCGGCGGTACGGGCTTTCGATGAAGCCGAACTCGTTGATGCGCGCAAAACACGACAGCGACGAAATCAGGCCGATGTTCGGACCTTCCGGCGTTTCAATCGGGCAGATACGGCCATAGTGCGTCGGGTGAACGTCGCGAACCTCGAAACCCGCGCGTTCGCGAGACAGGCCGCCCGGTCCAAGCGCCGACAGGCGCCGCTTGTGGGTAATCTCCGACAGCGGGTTGGTCTGGTCCATGAACTGCGAGAGCTGCGAGGAACCGAAGAACTCGCGGATCGCCGCCATCACCGGCTTGGCGTTGACCAGGTCGTGCGGCATCGCCGTCGCGATCTCCTGGCTCACCGACATCTTTTCCTTGATCGCCCGCTCCATACGCACCAGGCCGATGCGGAACTGGTTCTCCAGCAACTCGCCCACCGCGCGCACGCGGCGGTTGCCCAGGTGATCGATATCGTCCACAGCGCCCAGGCCGCGGCGCAGGCGCAACAGGTACAGAATCGTGTCGACGAAGTCCTTCTCGTCCAGCGTGCGCTTGTCCAACACCGTGGCGTCGGCCTTATCGTGCAGCTTGATGTTGAACTTCATGCGGCCCACGCGCGAGAAATCGTACTTTCGCGCATCGAAGAACATGCCCTGGAACAACTGCGTGGCTGTGTCGCGGGTCGGCGGATCGCCGGGCCGCAACTTGCGGTAGATCTCGAGCAGCGCCTCGTCCTGCGTCCGGACGGCGTCCTTGTCGAGCGTCTTCGACAACACGTTGCCCGCCTCGTCGCGCTCGGGGAAAAAGACCTCCACGCTCTGGATGCGCGAGTCGAAGAAACGGCCGATCGCGGCCGGCGTCACTTCCCTGTTTGCCTCCAGCAGGATCTCGCCGGTTTCCATGTCGATGACATCGGCCACCGCCAACCCGCCTTCCAGGTCGTTGGCGGCGATCTCGAACCGCTCCACCTTCGCCTTGGCCAACTCGTTCAACAGCCGCGCCGTGACCTTTTTGCCCGACGCGATCACCACGTCGCCGGCCTTCGACATCACGGCGTGCGTCAGCTTCATTTCCTTCAGGGCACCGCGGCCTGGCCCGCCGGACGCCGCCACGTTCCAGAGAATCTTTCGATCCTTCGTCAGCGTGATCTTTGTCAGCGTGTCCTGGTAGAACGTGCGCAGAATCTGCTCATCGGTCTTCAAACCCATCGCGCGCAGGAACACGGTTCCGTAGAACTTGCGCTTGCGGTCGATCCGGACGTACAGCAGGTTTTTGTTGTCGTATTCGAATTCCACCCACGAACCGCGGTAGGGAATAATCTTGCCCAGGAAATAGCCCTGCGCCGCCACCTTTTCGAAAAACACGCCCGGCGAACGGTGCAACTGGCTGACGATCACGCGCTCGGTGCCGTTGATGATGAACGTGCCGTTCTGCGTCATCAGCGGAATTTCACCGAAAAACACCTCCTGCTCCTTGATGTCCCGGACCGTCTTGGTCCCGGTATCGGGGTCCTTGTCGTAGACCGTCAACCGGATCGTGACCTTCAACGGAGCGGCATACGTCATGCCACGCTCCTCGCACTCCGGAACGTCGTACTTCAACTGCAGGCCCACCGGGTCGCCGCAACGGTTGCAAAACGTCACGACGTTCTTGTTAAACGTGCCGCACTTGCCGCACAGAATGTCGCCCGGGTGGAACGGATCCGTCTTGATCATCGCGCCGCAATGGCGGCAGGTCGAACGGAGATTGTGGAGCCCCTTCAGGTTGCCGCATTTGCATTCCCAATAGCCGATCGAGTAGTCGACGAAATCCAGTTGCGCGAGGCCCCGGAAGTCGGTGATTGGGAAGACGGAAGTGAAGACGGACTGCAGGCCGGCGTCGTCGCGTTCCTGCGGAAGGCTGTCCATCTGCAGGAATCGATCGTAGCTTTGTTTCTGAACTTCAATCAGGTTGGGGATCGGTACGGATGTCTTGATCTTGGAAAAGTCCAGGCGCTGGCGTACGGAGCTTTCGGCAGGGCTACTCATGTTCGACTCCTAGTTGCGGATGCGGCCAGGGGCATGGCCGCGGAATAAACCCCAAAGGCTTGATGGCTTCAAACGGCGGGACGGAGAGCGGATACACGTGTTGTGTGACGAATGCGCAAGGGGAGAAACTCCCCCGCACGGGCTGCGGCGAGCCCTGGCTGAGGACAGCGGAAGTTGAAAATCACGTGAAGAAGAATCCGGTCCGGCTCCGGCTAAACGTCAGGATAACAGACGGTTAACAGCCCCGTCAAACTGCGGCGGGGCCCAAAACAGGACAGGGCTGCCCGCGGCGGGTGCCGCGGGCAGCCAAGAATTAGGTTCGGGAGAAGGAGTCCGCTGGCGCAAACTACTTCACTTCGACGGTCGCGCCCGCCTCGGTGAACTTCTTCTTCATCGCTTCGGCTTCGTCCTTCGAGACGCCTTCCTTCACGGTCTTCGGCGCGCCGTCCACCAGATCCTTGGCTTCTTTCAGGCCCAGGGCGGTGATTTCGCGCACGACCTTGATGACGTTGATCTTGTTGGCGCCTGCGCCAGTCAGAACAACGGTGAATTCGGTCTTCTCTTCGGCGGCCGGGGCAGCGGCGGCGGCCGCTCCTGCCGGTGCCGCCGCCACGGCGGCAGCCGCGGCGGAGACGCCCAGCTTCTCCTCGAGCAACTTAACGAGCTGCGACGCTTCGAGCAGCGTCAGCCCTTGAATCTGTTCAGCAATCGCGTTAATGTCGGCCATGGTAATTGATCACTCCTGTGAAATTCTAAAGAAATGGATGAGGCGGGTTACGCCTGAAACTTGTTTTCCTTGACGCCCTGATCCACGACGACGGCGAGGTTTCGGCCCACACCGTTCATGGCGGTGACAAGGCGTTGTGCCGGAGCGTTGATAAGGTAAAGCAGTTTGGCGTAAATCTCTTCCTTCGACGGCATCGTCGAGAGATCGTTAATCGCCTTCACATCAATGACGCGGCCTTCCACCAGACCGGCCTTGAACGTAAATACGGGGTTTGTCTTGGCGTAACCGGTCAGCGCCTTTGCCAGCGCCACAACGTCGCCCTTCGTATAGGCGATCGAGGTCATTCCGGCCAGTTTCCCGAACAGATCCTCGCTGGCCAGCCCTTCGGAGGCCTTCTGCGCCAGATTGTTCTTGATCACTTTGTATTCGCCGCCGGCCTCTTTAACCGTCTTGCGAAGCAGGTAGTCCTGCGCCACCGTCATCTTCTCGTACCCGGCCAGGAAGATGTTGTTCACGTTTTCGAACTCGCCGCGCAGGAACGCGAGATCTTTTTCTTTGTCGGATCGCTTCTTCATGTTTGGTTCTCCGCCGGCGGCTAGTGCGCGGCCTTTACGAGGTTCATGTCCCCGGTGTCCACCGGGACGCCGGGACTCATCGTCGAGCAGATCGTGCAGCTCTTGACATACTTGCCTTTGGCCGCGGCGGGCTTCGCCTTCAGCACGGCGCCAATCAGAGTGTTGGCGTTCTCCACCAGCTTGTCGGTCGCGAAGCTGATCTTGCCCAGCGGCGCGTGAATCACTCCGGTTTTATCGACGCGGAATTCCACCTTGCCGGCCTTGGTTTCGTTGATCGCCGTCTTCACGTCGTTGGTCACGGTGCCGGTCTTCGGGTTCGGCATCAGGCCGCGAGGGCCCAAAACCTTGCCGAGCTTACCCACCGAGCGCATCATGTCGGGCGTCGCGATCACGGCGTCATAATCCAGCCAATTCTCGCTCTGGATCTTGGTGACCATCTCTTCGCCGCCCGCGAAATCGGCGCCATTGTCCAACGCCTCCTGAATCTTGTCGCCGGAGGCGATCACCAGGACTTTCTTGGACTTGCCAAGCCCGTTCGGCAGCACGATCGTGCCGCGGACCATCTGGTCTGCGTGCTTCGGATCGACGCCCAGACGCATATGGACCTCCAGCGTCTCATCGAACTTGCTGAACTTGATCTTCTTGACGAGCGATACGGCTTCGTCGATGTGATAGAGTTTGTTCTCGACCAGCTTCTGCGCGGCGAGATACTTCTTGCCTGATTTACGTGCCATGTGTTTGGTTGGTGCAAACGGCCACCCTTGCAGGCGGCCTCCCAGTGAGCGCGTCCGGTGAGAAAGCGCTTTTGTCAGAGTAGCAGACACCTGCGCCGATTGCAAATTCGCCAAAAAACTCCGCCAGCCTGAACTTCCTCCGTCTCACGCCACGCCAACGGACGCAGACTAAGACTCTTTTCAGGCCTGCCAAAAGGGGCATTCTTAGGTTGGCGGCCATGGAGACGTTTCTACTTTGCCTTGAGATCTGCGGCAGGCAGCTTGACAGCAAGCGCTTTGCACAATACCATTTGGTTATGCAACCACAGGGTTATGGAACAAACGAGAGCAGCCTTAATGCCACGTTCGGCGCCCTTTCTGATCCCACCCGCCGCGCCATCCTCGCCCGCCTCGTGCAGGGCGAAGCATCGGTTGGTGAACTGGCTGAGCCCTTTGCGATGACGCAGCCCGCGATCTCCAAGCATCTCAAGGTGCTAGAGCGCGCTGGTTTGATCTCGCGGGGGCGCGATGCACAGCGCCGCTTGAGCCGCCTAGAGGCTAAACCGTTGGCGGCAGCCAGCCAGTGGCTGCAGGATTATCGCAGTTTCTGGGAAACTTCTTTCTCGCGCCTCGAGTCCCTTCTCGGTGAATTGCAGTCCCCCAATAGGACCACCCGGCGCAGCAGACCGGCGAAAGGATGAGAAATCGTGTTCTACCCCGGCAGCTTCCAAATCGTTGCACCAAGCGATACCGAAATCGAGATCTCGCGCGACTTTCACGCACCGCGCCAACTGGTGTTCGACGCTTTCACCAAACCGGACCTGGTAAGGCGTTGGCTTCTCGGCCCTGGCGGCTGGAGCATGCCAGTGTGCGAGATTGAACTTAAGGTTGGCGGCAGATACCGGTACGTGTGGCGGAAGGAGGGTGTGAAGGACATGGGGATGGGCGGCGTGTTCCAGGAAGTCGTTGTTCCCAGCGTCCTTGTCGCTACCGAGAAGTTCGACGAGGCCTGGTATCCGGGAGAGGCCCTGAATACGTCCGTTTTCGCTGAGAACGGGGATTTGACCAAGATTCTGATCACTGTCCGGTATGAATCAAAAGAGGCCCGCGATACCGCCCGGCGCTCCGGAATGGAGCAGGGCCTAAAGTCCGGTTACAACCGGCTCGAAGAACTGCTCGCCTCCGTTCAGCGGCCGCGGTGAACCTGGCCCGAACAGGTAGTGGTTGCACCGCATTTGCCATTGTCTTGATTCTGCGTGTGCAAACACTCGCGCAGCCGCGCGTGCGGCCGGCCTACAGAGGAGACTCCCGAATCCAGGCAACCCAGCCATCCACCACCGGCTCGCTACTGGACCGCCGCTTCCCCGCACCACGGCAGGCAGTCTCCGGCGGGCTTACGCGCGGCAATCACCTGTCGCGTTGGATGAACACGGAAGAAATTGCCCTTGTGCCGTGCGAGGGCGAACCACGGGTTGGTGAATCGGTCCGGCTTGTGTTTCGCGGCCAGCGCGGGCCTGCCGTCGCCGTTATAGACGCCTGCTAGCAAAGCCTGCTTGCCTGAACTGCCTCCGTTTCATGCCACGCCGGCGGATGCAGACCGCTCTGTCCCTTTTTCCGCTTTGACGTTCTTCCGCGGCGGCCGGCCCGGCCAAATGCGCCGCCGCGCTCGACCACTCATATTCCTCCGGCGCGTCCACCAAGTAATCCCGCACAGGGTTCCCTTCGACGTACCGCAGGACAACGTCTAGCTTCGCTGGCGCAACCACGCAGGAGCAGTACCGGTTCTGCCTATTTGGTCCATGCCACCA
>Ga0194119_10009868_pt1 | contig 12722 bp, 13 predicted proteins | sample TA2MahC100mmetaG_FD_148620 | JGI IMG/M metagenome (GOLD analysis project Ga0194119, IMG submission 148620) | Freshwater microbial communities from Lake Tanganyika, Tanzania - TA2015018 Mahale Deep Cast 100m | ecosystem: Environmental > Aquatic > Freshwater > Lake | place: Tanzania: Lake... | reverse complement strand
GCCCCCCGCGAGAAGAATGAAGCTTCGTGGGAAGGGGGTGTGGTACGCGATCCGGAGACGATGGCCCCCCCGCCGGCTGAATTCCTCGTTCGCCTATAAAATCCCGCGGGCGGTGAAGATCGTCTTTGGCACCTCCCTGCAGCAGGTGGGCCTGTCGGTTGACTATGACGAGGCGATCGACGGACTTTGGTTTCCCGTGCCGGCCGGTACCGAGTTTCGGTGGCGCGTGCTGTTTGGCTATGCGCGCACACTGACCCTCTCGCTCAAGAGCTACGACTTCCGCCTTGCCTCGGCGGAGTCCACCGTCAAGTTTGAACCTGTGAAGGAATAACGCCCATGTGGTCTCGCCTCGCTCTAGCCTCGATACTGATCGCCGCCACCGCCACGCCCGTGGACCGCGGCCTCGACGATTTCGACGGAATTGTCCGGCACCTGGAATCGCACTTCCACAAGCGCCGTGTGTGGATTCCGCTGATGGGCCTTGTGAACTTCGTCTCGCACGCGGCGCGTCCGCTGGGGGCGAGCGACTTCAAGCTGGCCGTGATTGAAGAAGTGGACGCGCGCGCCAATCCGCCCGACGTTACGTTCGCTGAACATTGGCGTCCGCTGGTGCGCGAGCGCGACGGCGAAGCGGTGTCGATCATGGGCCGGCCGGACGGGCACAAGGCCGTCAAGCTGCTGATGCTGGTGGCCGAGAACGACAACGCCGTGGTGATGCAAATGCGCATGAGTCCGACGCGGTTCCTCGAGTTCATTGCCGAGAAAGCGCGCGAGAGCCACTGAAAAGCGTATGCTGTCTTCGTGCGGATCTTCTTTTTGCTTGCCATCGGTGCGCTGAACCTGCTGCCTGCCGCGTCCGAGTGGACCCGCTTCCGTGGGCCGAACGGCGCGGGCGTGGTAGAGGGGCAGGCGCTGCCGCGCGAAATCGGTCCGGACAAGAACCCGGTGTGGAAGACGGCGGTGCCAATGGGCAAGTCGTCACCAGTGGTGACTGCGGACCGGATTTTCCTCACCGGCCACACGGACGGCAAACTCGAAACGCTGGCGCTCGAGCGCAAGACGGGTAAGATGCTGTGGCGGCGCGAGTCGCCCGGGCGCCGCGACGAGAAGCGCCACAAGCTGAACGATCCGGCCGCGCCTTCGCCCGTGAGTGACGGCGCCAACGTATACGTCTTCTTCGCCGGCTTCGGCCTGGTTTCCTACACACGCGACGGCGGCGAGCGTTGGCGCGTGCCGCTGGGGCCGTTCACCAACTTTCACGGCATGGGTGCCTCGCCGGTGCTGGCCGACGGCAAGGTGATCATGATCTGCGACCAGGACCAGCAGGCGTTTCTGGTGGCCGTGGATCAAAAGACCGGCAAGACGGCGTGGCGCGTGGAGCGCAGCGAGATGGTGCACAGCTTCTCCACGCCCGTGGTGTATCGCAACGAAGCCGCGCGGCGCACCGAGTTGATCGTGCCGGGCTCATTCCTGCTGGCGGCCTACGATGCGGCGAACGGCAAGCTGGTGTGGTCGCTGCGAGGGCTGACGTATCAGGTGAAGTCCGGCCCGGTGATCGACGGCGGTGTGCTCTATTTCAACGGCTGGGCTCCGGGCGGCGAGCCGAGCGAGCGGATCGAGTTGCCCGTGTTTGCCAAGATGCTGGAGATGCACGACAAGGACGGCGACGGCAAAATTGCGCGCGCCGAGATCCCCAAGGAGTGGCAGCCAGCGAACTGGGAAATGCAGGACCTGAACAAAGACGATGCCTACGACGAGCGCGACTGGAACTACTATCGCGGCCGGCGTACGTCTACGAACGGCGCGATTGCGGTGCGCCTGGGCGGCACGGGCGATGTGACGGACACGCACCTATTATGGCGGTATCAGAAGTCGCTGCCCGACGTGTCGAGCGTGTTACTGTATCGCGGCGTGCTGTATCTGATCCGCAACGGCGGCATCCTGCAGACGCTGGACCCGGCGACGGGCGCGCTGGTGAAGCAGGGGCGGTTGCCGCATGCGATGGATGAGTATTACGCTTCGCCTGTGGCCGGCAACGGCAAGGTGTACTTGTTGAGCCGCGACGGCAAGGCGAGCGTGCTGGAGGCAGGCAGCAAGGATTGGGGCGTGGCCGCGACGGCCGACTTTGGCGAAGAGATCTTTGCCACTCCGGCGATTGCCGATGGGCACATCTGGGTGCGCACGGCTACGGCGCTTTATGATTTCGGCGGGGGGCGCAACTGACCCTGGCGCCGCGGTGCGGAGCGCGCGTCCTTCACCTATTCCGGCTTTTTGGGGCTGAGGCGATAGACGGTGCCGGGAAGGTAGTCAAGCACGTACAATTCGCCAGCCTCGTCTTCGCCGAACGCCGACCAGTTACGGTCCGTCTCTTCCTGCAGCAACTCGGTCTGCCACTTGTCACCTGACTTCTCCGCGCTCCAGATCTTGCCGAAACAGAAATCGGCGTAGAAGTAGCACCCCTGCCACTCGGCGTGTTCTTCGCCGCGGTAGACAGAGCCGCCCGTCACCGAGCAACCGGTATTGTGATCGTAGGCAATGGCCGGGGCCGCGAATCCCTCGCGTGAGCAATTCGGATCGGTGAGGCAGGCGTTCGCCTCGAGGACGCTCCAGCCGAAGTTGGCGCCCAACTGGCCGAACGGCTGATGGTCCACTTCCTCCCACTTGTCCTCGCCGATGTCGCCGATGTACAAATCGCCGGTCAGCCGGTCAAAGGAGAATCGCCACGGATTGCGCAGGCCCAGTGAGTACGGTGCCAGTTCCTCCGCGCCCGCCTCGGCGGCCCAACGCCAGACCTTTCCGAACGGATGCGCGGGGTTCTGAGCGGAACCGAGCGGGTCCTTGCCGCCCGCGCCGTCGCTGAAGCTGACATACAGCTTGCGGTCGATCGGATGAAAGGCGAGTTGGCCGCCGAAGTGATTGTCGAACTGGTGTTCAAAGCGGAACAGCACTTCCTCGCTGTCCGGATCGGCCTGGTTGGGGTTACCTTCCTTGACGCGGAAACGCGAAATGTGAGGCGGATTCGCCTCGCCGGTGTAGTAGACGTAGAAATGCTGCCGCAGCTTGCCGAAATCCGGCGGGAAAGCGATACTCAGCAAGCCGCGCTCATCGCAGTAGATCGGGTCGAGCGGACTGACCCTGGCGGAGATGTCAAGAAATGGCGTTTCCAGCACCGCGCCATCCTTCAGCAGGATCCGCACCAATCCGGTTTGCTCAGTGACGAAGAGCCGGCCCGTGCCGTCGCCGGAATGGGTGAGATAGGTGGGCCGGTGCAGGCCGGCAGCTACTTGGCTGAACTCGAGTTTTGTCTGCGCCGTCACGGAAGCAACGGCGAGAACGGACATGAGCGCAACACGTAACATCTATGAATCACCGGGCAGTTGCCGGGCGCAGCGTGCCAGCACCATGCTGGCCAAGCCTGTGACCTTGACGTCGGGTAGGATCAGGAAACGGCCGTTGTTGACGATCCGTTGCAGGTTTTACCTCCGTTGCTGGTCGGTCCAGCCAATCCATTCGTCCCGCGGCTTCATGCGCCAAGCCGGGGATGTCCAATGAAGTGATGTTTCGGCACTGCTGGACGTTTCCGGCTCGATGATTAAGTTTCAATCACCACAAGTGATCGTAGAGCCGCGAGTAAGTGCGCGCCGAGGCATCCCAGGAAAAATCGCGGCCCATACCGGTTAACATCCGCAGCCGCCAGGCATCCGGCGCGTGCCGGAACTCCTGTAAGGCTGAGCGGATGGCGGCTAGAAAATCGCGGGGTTCGTATCCCCAGAACTTAAAGCCGGTGTCGCCGTCGATGGTGTCTTCCAGTCCGCCGGTTGCGCGCACCACTGGCACCGTGCCGTAGCGCAGGCTGTACATTTGATTCAAGCCACAGGGTTCAAAGCGGCTGGGCATGAGAAACAGATCCGCGCCGGCTTCCACTTTGTGCGCGAGGGCGTTATTGAAGCCGATGTGGCCTGAGACCCGGCCCGGGAACGACGCCGCCAACTGCCGGATGAAATTTTCATAGCTCGGTTCGCCAGAGCCGACCACGGCGAGGCACACATCGTCCTGCTCCAGCACCTCGGCGGCGATGGGCATGAATAGATCGACGCCTTTCTGATGCGCCAGGCGCGTAACCATGCCAAGCACGGGGCGCTCCCTGTTCTCCTCGTGCAGGCCGAGGCTGAACAGTAGATCGAGTTTGCAGTCGAGCTTGCCAGTGAGGTCCTCCGGCGAGTAGGCGCGCGCGAGGTGCGGGTCGTGCCGCGGGTCCCATTCCGTGTAGTCGCAGCCGTTCAGGGTGCCGGTGAGTTTGTGCGCGTGCACGCGGAGAAATCCATCGAGTCCGGAACCGAACTCGGGGGTCTGAATCTCCTGGGCGTAGCGGGGGCTGACGGTCGTCACCGCGTCGGCAAAGTAGATACCCGCCTTCATCAGGCTGACGTCGCCGTAGTACTCCAGACAGTCCGGTTGCATCAACCGCGCGTCGAGGTTGAGTTCACCGGTGGCCCAGCCGCCGAAGCGGCCCTGATAGTCGAGATTGTGGATGGTGTAGACCAGCTTGACCGGTGCAAACAGCGGGTCAAGTTCATAGCGCGTGCGCAGATAGGCCCCGCACAGGGCTGCCTGCCAGTCGTGCAGGTGCAGCACATGGGCGTTGAACAGGTAGCGCAGCACGCCCAGCGCGCCGTGGCAGAAGGCGGCAAAGCGGAGATGATCGTCGGCATGCCCGTAGATGCCGCCGGTACGGTCAAACAGATACGGGCAATCCACCAGGAAGACGCGCGTGCCGGAGACTTGCTTCTCCCACAGGCTGCAGGAGAACGAGTGAGGCCCCAGATGCACCGGCAAATTGTCCCAGCGCCGGACGGCCCCGTCGAGCGAAATCGAGCCGTAGCGCGGCAATACGATCGCCACGTCATGGCCCAACTCGCGCAGCGCGCGCGGCAGCGCGCCCACGACGTCGGCCAACCCACCGGTCTTCACCAGCGGCGCGGCTTCAGAAGCCACCATCAATATCCGGGACATTCCTTTTAGCTTACCCGCCGCGGGCAGGTGAACGGCGCGTGCTAGGAGAGCCGTACGCCGCGCGGGCCCGCCGGGCGCACCATGTGCACGGTGTCGACGAACGTCACCTTGTTGGTGGCGCGCGTCATCACTCGCGAGTGCGTGCGGAAGCCTTCGCCGAAAAAGCGTACGCCGCTCAGGAGCGCGCCCTGGGTGACGCCAGTGGCGGCAAAAATGATTTTCTTGCCGGGCGCGAGATCGCGCGCGGTGTAAATGCGTTTCGAACCGCGGATGCCCATCTTCGAGACGCGTTCTTCCAGTTCCGGCGAATTCACGATGAGGCGGCCCAGCATTTCGCCGTGCAGGCAGCGCAGCGCCGCCGCCGTGATGACGCCTTCGGGCGCGCCTCCGGTGCCGAACACCGCATCTACGCCCGCGCCACGCACCGCCGCGGCGATACCAGCCGACAGATCGCCATCGCCGATGAGGCGGATGCGCGCGCCGGCCTTACGGATTTCGTCGATCAGCTTCTCGTGGCGGGGCCGTTCGAGCACGCAGATGGTGAGCGAGGAAACGTCGCGATCCAGGCAACTGGAGATGGCCCGCAGGTTTTCGGCTACCGGGGCGTCTAGATCCAGCGCACCCCGGCACGCCGGGCCCGCGATGATCTTCTCCATGTAACAGTCCGGCGCGTGCAGCAGCCCGCCGGGTTGAGATGCCGCCAGTACCGCAATGGAATTGGAAACCCCCGTGGCGCACAGGTTTGTTCCTTCCAGCGGATCGACGGCGATGTCCACTTTGGGATACGTCAACCCCAGCGGCGGCGAACCGACTTGCTCGCCGATTTAGAGCATGCGCGCTTTGTCGCGCTCGCCTTCGCCGATGACGATGGTGCCGTCAATGGGCACGCGCTCGAACTCGCGGCGCATGGCTTGCACGGCAACCTGATCGGACGTGTCGCGCTCGCCTTGACCCATGGTGCGGGCCGCGGCAATCGCCGCTTCCTCTACCACGCGCAGAAACTCGAGCGCGAGGTCTTGCTCGATATCACGTTGTTGCAACAGTTGTGGTTGATCCGCGGACATGGCCGCCTCCACCTTTAACTATCGAGCGAAGCGGCCATTTTCCGCATATGCTCGAGCGATTTTGCCATGCCCGGCTCGGGCTTCTCGGCAAAAATCTCGTATTCGAGCATACATCCGCCCTTGTATTTGATCTGCTTGAGGGCCTGGAAGATCTCGCGGAAAGGCATGATGCCCTCGCCGACAGCCACTTGCGTTTCGCGGGCCTTGCCGCCTTTGAATTCACGCAGATCCTTGAAATGCATGTCGTGCAGGCGCGAACCGGCCAGCTTGATCGACTCCACCACGTCCACGCCCGTGCGCGCTGTGTGGCCCACGTCGATGCACAGGCCCACCAGCGGGTCGAAACCCTTAATGGCCTCCAGCACCGATTGCGGCGACGGGAAGTGCTTGTCCTCGGGGCCATGGTTATGGATGGCCAGCCTGATTTTGTATTCCTTGGCCAGCTTGTGCACGATGGGCAGCGTCTCGTGCGTGGGGGCGCAGACCATCATCGGCATCCCGGCGGCCTTGGCGTAGTCGAAATACTTGCGGAGCTTGGTCTCGTCCTTCTCGGCCATGCCGACGTTGCCGCCGCTTAAAATCTTCAGGCCCGCGGCGGCGAACTCTTTGCGCGCGGCGGCGATTTCTTCGGGCGTGCTCACATACTTGAGGTGGAATTCCTTGACGCTGACGTACTGCACGCCGAGGCGTTTGAGGATCTCGATCGCCTCCGGGCGCGAGAACTTGCGCAGCGAGTAGGTGGCAACCCCGATCTTGAACGGAGCCTTCGAGGCTTTGGCAAATAAGGCTGGAGAAATGGCGGCTGCGGCAGTGGCTGCGCCGAGGAACGAACGGCGGGTGGACATCATCGCTTCTCCAGTTTATACGAGTAGCGGCCGATCAGCCGGGCCGCGGCGGCGACGATGAGCAGCGCCATCAACCACCTTAGGGCGCTTGCGCCAAAGGCCGCGTCGAACTCTGGCAGCGTGACGGTGTAGCGGCGCAGTGCGTCCCAGCGCTCCAGTATCCAGTGCCAGGCGGTGTGCGCGACGAGCGCGGAGAGAATGACGATGCCGGTGCGCGCCTCTACCGCGTGCGTGAACAGCAGATGTAGCGCGGGCAGCATGACCGCAAGCGCGGCCAGTTGGCCCAGTTCCACACCCAGGTTGAAGGCTACCAGTGCGCCCACACGGTGCTCTCCGGCGAGTTGCAGCGTTTCGGCGAGCGCGAAGGAGAAGCCGAAGCCGTGGACGAGACCGAACAGCAGCGTCAGCGTCCACCGGCGCGCCAGCGGCGTGGCGCCGGCGATGTTTTCAAGCGCCATATAGAGGATGGAGGCGGCGATCAACGTCTCCACCAGGGCGGGGAACCATAGCGCGCCCGGCGCCCAGTCAAATGCCGCGGCACTCAGCGTTACCGAGTGAGCCGCGGTAAATGCCGTTACGACAACCGCAAGCGTGCGCAGGCGGCGGACCGGGGCGACCAGGCAGACGAGGAACAGCAGGTGATCGGCGCCTGCGAGGATATGCGCAAAGCCCAGCCGCACGAAATGGGTGAAGGCCTGGCTCCAGGTTGGGTCGAGCGGCGTCATCCCGGGGTCAGCTTCGAACTGGAAGGCGCGCACCTTTTCGTGCTGCTTGAAGTAGAGCGTGGTGGAGACGCGTTCGCCGAGGTGCTCGAGACCGGGCCGGATGGAGAAGCGGCTGGCGGCCGAGCGGATGGGCAGTTCAAACGCCATGTCAAACCAAACCTGCGCGGCCACGAGCGCGGCGTCGTTCGGTGGCGGCGGCGCGGCGAGGCGTGCCTGGACGCTGGCCCAGGAGGCGAAGGAACGGTCCGACTGCGGCGAGATCTGTGTGGCGGTGAGGCGCGGCTTGGCGGCGATGGGCGCGCCATCTTCTTCAACGCGCACAAAGCCGGCCACCCACAACGCGGCCAATTCCGGCAGCATCGGGCGGAGGCGGTCGAGGTCGAGATAGCCTGTGCGTCCGACTCCGGGAAACTCGGTGTCGCGCATCGATTGCAGCGGCACGCGGACGGCGAGACGCAACGTGCGCGCCTCCGGCGTCACCCACATCTGCACGGTGACACTCAACGGGATCTCGTGCGCCCGCAACAGCGAAGGCGCAGCCAGGGCGGCGACAAGGAGATGGACGGACTTCAACTCGTGTATGATATCCGACGATCCTTATGAACTGCTGTGCACTGGGCCGTACTTCTCTTTTTCTTGGTGTTCTGGTCGCGCTGGGCGCGGGTTCGTGGTGGCTGGACCGCCGTGCCGCCGCGTCCGTGGAAGCTGCCACGGCGCAGGCGCCGCGCTTTGAGGTGGACCCGTTCTGGCCGAAGCCGCTGCCGAATCACTGGGTGATTGGCGCGACGATTGGCGTGGGCGTAGACGCCAAGGACAATGTTTGGATCATTCACCGCCCGGCGTCGCTAGAGGCCAAGGAGCAATACGCGACGATGAGCCCCAAGGCGTCCCAGTGCTGCGCCGCTGCGCCGCCCGTGCTCGCCTTCAATCCAGCCGGCGACCTCATTGCACACTGGGGCGGCAAAGGCGACGGCTTCCCGTGGCCTGTATCGAACCACGGGATCGATGTGGACCATCTCGGCAACGTGTGGATTGGCGGCAACGGCCGCGGCCCGCAAAACGCCGCGCTGGCACATGACGAAAGCAAGATGGGAGTGGGGTCCGTGCACGACAATTTCGTGCTGAAGTTCACCCAGCAGGGCAAGTTCCTGATGCAGATCGGCAAGCCCTATCAGAGCAAAGGCAGCAACGATCCGGACAATCTGAAGTTGCCCGCCAAGACGCTGGTGGATCCCAAGACGAATGAACTCTACGTGGCCGACGGCTACGGCAACCGCCGTGTCATTGTCTACGATGCCGCCACGGGAAAGTACAAGCGGCACTGGGGCGCTTACGGCAACAAGCCCGACGATACGCAACTGCCTCCGTACGACCCCAATGCTCCCCTGGCCAAGCAGTTCCGCACACCGGTACACGGCCTGGTCCTGGCGGACGACGGGTTGCTTTATGTGTGCGACCGCACGAACAATCGCATTCAGGTGTTCAAGACCGACGGTACGTACGTGAAGGAAACCGTCGTAGCCAAGCACACGTTTGGTGACGGCGCGACGTTCGATGTGGCGTTGTCGCGCGATCCGCAGCAGCGTTTTCTCTACGTCGCGGACGGCTCGAACATGAAGGTGCACATCCTCGACCGCCAGTCGCTGGAGGTGCTCACCGCCTTTGGTGACGGTGGCCGGCAGCCCGGACAGTTCTACGCCACGCACAGCATCGCTACGGACTCAAAGGGCAACATTTTCACCACCGAGACCTATCGCGGCCAGCGCGTGCAGAAGTTCGCGTTTAAGGGCGTGGGGCCGGTGGCGAAGAAGGAACAAGGCGCGCCTTGGCCCAGGAAATAGCGGCCGGCCCCAGGACCTGTGCGTGCGGCCAGGCTAAAATGGTCCAATGACACGCGCCAAAACGCTCCTGCTGGCCGCCGCGGCCGCAATGCTCGGACTCGGCTTCCAAGCCGCCGTCCAGCCCTCGGCCCCCTCCTCCTCCGCCGACCCGGTGGTCGCGGGCTTTCAGAAAACCACCGTCGCCAGCGTGGCTGACGCCATGGATCAAGTAACGGGCAAGCGCGGCTTCATGTCGCACGAAATGCGCCCGCGGACGATGGGGCCGGGTGTGCCTGCCAAGTTTGCCGGGCGCGCCGTGACGGCGCTCATGCGCGAAGCCTCGGCCGAGGCGGCGACGCCGCAACTCAGCGCCAGGCATTCGGTGGAAATGATCGACAACGCGCGGCCCGGCGAAGTGGGTCTGATTGTCATTGAAAACGGCCTCGACATCGCTGGGCTTGGCGGACTGATGGCCACGGCCGTGCGGGCGCGCCGCATGGCGGGCATTATCATCGATGGCGGCGTTCGTGACGTGCCCGAGGTGCGCTCGCTGGGCCTTTCCGTCTTCGCGCGGAGCGTCGTGCCGTCCAGTTCGGTGGGCCGCCACGCCACGGTGGCGCGCAATGTCGCAGTACAGTGCGCCGGCGTGACTGTGGAACCGGGAGATATCATCGTGGCCGGTGAAGACGGCGTGGTTGCAGTACCAAAGGGACGGGAAGAGGAAGTACTCAAGCGAGCCCAGGAAATCGACCAGCACGAGTCGAGAATGGTACCCTTGATCCAACAGCTTAAAGGGCTCGGTGCGGCGATCCAGAAGTTCAACCGGATCTAATGGCCCCAGCCTGGAGTAGGGCTTTCGCTGGCCTTCCAGTGTACGAAACCTAAGGCGAAACTGTAGTCGCGTGCGCTAAATCCGATTCGAGCTTCGGCCGATATTGAGGGTGTATGCAGGATAGAAGGACGGAACCCCGGCTCTTGTGTGCTGACCTCGTGGAGATTGAGTGGAAGGACAAGAATGGCCGCCGCCGCCGCTCGGTAGCTAATCTCGAAGACATTTCTTTGTCTGGCGCGTGTCTGCAGATGGATGTGGCCATCCCGTTAACCACGAAGGTAACGATCGCCTACTCGAATGGCGACCTGCTGGGAATTGTGAAGTACTGTGTGTGCCGCGAAATCGGCTACTTCCTCGGCGTACAGTTCGACGAAGGCGTGCGGTGGTCGCAGCGCAGCTTCCGCCCGATGCATTTGCTCGATCCGCGCCGCCTGCGCTATGGCCGCATGCCTGGGTCTGCCGCATCGGCTTCGGCGGCCAGTAACAACCGGCCCAATTAGCTCCGCACGGCGTTGGCGCAACTCAAGATGTCTTGGGCTGCGCGGTCTATATCTGCTTCACTGGAAGACCAATTGGAGACGCTGATTCGCATCGCCGGTTGGCCTTGCCACTCGGTGCCGCCACACCAACAAACTCCGCTCCGCTGGATCGCGGCGATCACCGCTGGCGGCAGACGAACCAGCACCTGATTGAAGACGACATCGTTTAACACCTCCACGCCGCCTTCCCTCAGTCGCTCAGCCATTCTTCCAGCTAACCGGCAAAGTCTTTCCACCAGTGCGGCCACGCCATTGTTGCCCAGATAGCGCAAGGCCATCCACAGCTCGACACCCCTGGCTCGCCGTGAGGCATCGGGGGAGCGCCAGAGCGGCTCACTGGCCTCGGCAGAAGCGAGGTAGGCGCCGGACATGGTCTTGCCGCCCCCAGGGCCGCGGCGTTGCGGACAAAAGCCAGCCCACAGTCATAGGGCACGTTGAGTATCTTGTGGCCATCGGTGGCCCAGGAGTCTGCTTCGGCGGCGCCGGCCATCAGATGCGCATAGGCTGGCGAGGCCGCCGCCCACAATCCAAACGCGCCGTCGATGTGGACCCACGCGTCTTGCCGGCGCAGATGCGGCATCACGGCGGTGAAGTCATCAAACGCGCCTGTGTTGACGTTCCCTGCCTGCAGGCAAACGATCGCCGGTCCGGTGACGGCCTGCCGCAGCGCCGCGGCGTCAACACGCCCTTGCGCGTCCGATCGAACCGTCGTCACGCGGGCACGCCCCAGTCCCAACATCGCCAGGGCTTTGCCGACGGTGGAGTGCGATTGCTCGCTCACCACCACCGGAATAGGCGGCGCGCCGAACAGTCCATCGCGCTCGGCGTTCCAGCCTACGCGGGCTAGTAGTGTGTGCCGCGCGGCGGCGAGCGCTGTGAAGTTGGCCATCTGCGCGCGCGTGACCGTCGCGGCGGCGCAGGACTCTGGCAGGCCTAGCATTGCGATCAGCCAGCGGTGAACGGCGTCTTCCAGATGCACCGCGACGGGCGACATGACGCGCATCGCGGCATTCTGATCCCACGCCCCGGCCAGCCACTGCGCGGCGAGCGTGGGGGGGGGGTAGCGTGCCGCCGTTGACGAAGCCGAAGTAGCGTGGACCGGCCGATGCCATGGTGGCCGCCGAGCCGATTTCATCGAGTGCAGCCAACAGCGCCTCGGGGTCCGCGCCATCGTCGGGAAGCTGCGCCGGCGTCAGTTCACCAAGCCGCGCCATAGCCGCCGGGTCAGTTCCCACGCGCCGTTCCGGCAGTGAGGCGAGATACGCAGTGGCGCGGCGCGCCGCATCCGCCAGCAGTGGAGCGCTCATGTTTTTCTCGCCAGCCGGGTGATCGCGTCGCCCGGCAGGCGAAACACGGTCCACTCGTTTTGCGGCGTCGCGCCAAGGCTTTTGTAGAAGGCGATGGCGGGCTCGTTCCAATTGAGGACGCTCCACTCGATGCGCCCGCAGCCGCGCTCTTCGGCAATGTGGGCCAACTGCGCGAGCAACGCCTTGCCGATGCCATGGCCGCGCAACTCGGGCTTCACAAACAGGTCTTGAAGATAAATGTTAGCGATCATGTAAAAACGTATTTTTTTGATCTTCGGGCCGACCGGAGATGACGGGGCAGCGGCGGAAAGGGGTCGACCCAGATACTGTGATGCTCGCACCGGGCGCAGCGGCACGCGCCGGGACTGCCAAGGACGGGTGCCGCCGTAGTGATCAACGGCGGAGCTTGATGTGTCACCGGGGGCCCAGGCACCACGGCCTGGTCTGCTTGTTCCCGGTAGCGCCGCTGGCAACCTTGATGGGCTTTCCGGCCAGACTCGGTCTGCTGACAGCGCTGGTTCGCCGCGCGTCGCTGCTGCCTGCGAGAATCCACGCGGCAAGCCGGACCACAGTATCG
>Ga0194119_10009865_pt1 | contig 12724 bp, 10 predicted proteins | sample TA2MahC100mmetaG_FD_148620 | JGI IMG/M metagenome (GOLD analysis project Ga0194119, IMG submission 148620) | Freshwater microbial communities from Lake Tanganyika, Tanzania - TA2015018 Mahale Deep Cast 100m | ecosystem: Environmental > Aquatic > Freshwater > Lake | place: Tanzania: Lake... | reverse complement strand
GAGCGGAATCTCCATGGGTGTCGGCGTGCCGTCAAGAATGACTACTTGAACGTTTGTCTCGCGCCAAAACTTGAACTGGCGTATTACGAAGTGAGGTCTTGAAAAAGTCGGAATCACAATTGTGACTCGTGACAAATCTACAGAACGCACAATCCTCCACTCTAATACTTGACAGCCTCGCAAATCATCGCCGATGCGTCAGGCCTTGATTCGAGCTGTGTGCAACTACTCTTCGCTCGGAGATTCCTGCGCACGGCGCTGGAGTTCGGTCACTACGGAGGCATCAGCAAGAGTGGTCGTGTCGCCAAGATTTCGCCCTTCGGCGACGTCGCGCAGGAGTCGGCGCATGATCTTGCCGCTACGGGTCTTTGGTAGGTCGGGTGTGAAGTAGATCGTCTTCGGCTTGGCGATCGCACCGATCTCCTTCGCCACGTGGTCGCGCAACGACTTCTCATCGACGGTCTGCCCACCGCGAAGCGTCACGTAGGCGATGATTGCCTGACCCGTCGTCGCATCGTTCGCACCGACCACGGCCGCCTCCGCAACTGACGGGTGCGAGACGAGTGCCGACTCGACCTCGGTCGTGGAGATGCGATGCCCCGACACGTTCATCACGTCATCGACGCGACCAAGCAGCCAGAGATAACCGTCTTCATCCAACTTTGCGCCGTCGCCCGCGAAGTACCGCCCCTCGAATCGGCTCCAATACGTCTGCCGATATCGCTCGGGGTCGCCCCAGATGCCGCGCAGCATGCCCGGCCACGGATGCGTCAGCGTGAGGTATCCCCCGCCGCGGGCAATCGCCTTGCCCGACTCATCGACGACTTCCGCACCGATACCGGGCAGCGGATGCGTGGCCGAACCAGGTTTGGTCACCGTCACGCCGGGCAACGGGCTGATCATCATCCCGCCAGTCTCGGTTTGCCACCACGTGTCGACGACGGGGCAACGACTACCACCGATGTGTTCGTGGTACCACATCCAGGCTTCCGGATTGATCGGCTCGCCGACAGTGCCAATCAATCGCAGCGACGAAAGGTCGTGTTTTGCCGGCTCTTGCGCACCCCACTTCATGTAGGTGCGAATGGCGGTCGGCGCGGTGTAGAAGATGGTGACTCCGTACTTCTCGATCAGCGCCCAGATGCGGTCATTCGCCGGATAGTTCGGCACGCCCTCGTACATCACCTGCGTGGCGCCGTTCGCGAGCGGGCCGTACACGATGTAACTGTGGCCCGTCACCCAACCGACGTCGGCCGTGCACCAGAAGATATCGGTCTCGGGTTTGTGGTCGAAGACGTATTTGAAGGTGGTCGTCACGTGCGTGAGATAGCCACCGGTGGTGTGCATGATGCCCTTCGGCTTGCCGGTGGTGCCCGACGTATAGAGGAGGAACAGCAGTTGCTCGGAATCCATCGGTTCGGCAGGGCATGTCGGGGATGCGTTCGCCATCAGGTCGTGATACCAGTGGTCGCGCCCTGAGGTCATCGACACTTCGTTGCCGCCACGCCGCACGACGACGACGTGTTCGATCGTCGGCGAGTTCCCGACCGCCTCGTCGGCCTGCGGCTTGAGGGGGAACACCTCGCCGCGCCGCCAACCACCATCCGCAGTGACGAGCACTCTCGCCGATGCATCGTTGATGCGGTCGGCAAGTGCGGTCGCCGAGAAACCACCGAATACCACGCTGTGCGCGGCCCCAATGCGAGCACAGGCCAACATCGCGACGACCGTCTCCGGGATCATCGGCAGATAGATGTTGACGCGATCCCCCTTGCGCACGCCAAGTGACAGGAGCACATTGGCGAATTTCTGCGTCTCATCGAGCAGTTCGCGATATCTGACGGTGCGAGTGTCGCCGGGTTCGCCTTCCCAGTAGAACGCCACCTTCTCACCGCGTCCAGCCTCGACGTGCCGATCAAGGCAGTTGTAGGAGACGTTCAGTTCACCGCCGATGAACCACTTGGCGAACGGAAGCTTCCACTCGCTCGTCGTCGCCCAGTCGCGGCTCCACGACACGAGTTCGCGGGCGTGACGAGCCCAGTAGGCCTCGAAGTTCTGTTGCCCCTCTACGTGCAACGAGCGATCGCGTACGTGAGTGGCCCCCACGAAGTCTGCTGACGGCGCGAACAAGCGTCCCTCATAGCTGAGAGCGTTGATGGCGTCCGATTGGGATGTCGGCTTGGCGGTCACGTTGAATTCTCCCTTGCCGTGGCTCATCAGCGAGAATAGTGAGTCGTGACACGGGAGCAACTGGCGATCACACGGTTTGGCCCCGCAGAGTGGGCTCTTGCGGCCGTACTCTCGCTCACCTGGGGCTCGTCGTTTCTACTGATTGCCGTAGCAATCGACGATTTGCACCCGACTACGGTGCCGTTTGGTCGGGCCCTTGCGGGTGCAGTCGCGCTCGCCTTCTTCCCTGGTGCATGCCAACCGGTGCCGCGGCAACACTGGCCAAGAATCGCCCTGCTTGGTTTGGTGTGGATGGCCGTGCCCTTCTGGTTGTTCCCGCTCGCCGAGCAGTCGGTGACGAGCGGTGTCGCGGGAATGATCAACGGTGGATTGCCCGTCGTGATGGCGCTCGTGACGGCGTTGTGGGTGCGGCGGGTCCCGAGTGGGCAGCGAGTCGCCGCCATCTCGTTGGGGTTCGTCGGCATCGTCGTGATTGCGTTGCCGGCGATTCGTGCGGAGTCTGAGAGCGGTGCGTCGGTCGCTGATACACGCGGCATTCTGTATCTGCTGGCGGCAGTCACCTGCTACGCACTCGGTACCAACATCGCACGCCCGCTGCAGGCACAGTTTTCTCCCGCTCGCTTGTTGATGCGAGTGCAGTTCACGGCAGTGCTATGGACGCTGCCATTTGCCGCGGCACGATTTGGCGAGTCCGAGTTCACGATGTCGGCGGTTGGTGCAGTCATAGTGCTCGGTGTCGTTGGCACCGGCATCGCCTTCGTCGCCTTCGGCACGCTGCTCGAGCGCACCGGCATTACACGGGCGATGATCCCGACCTATTTCACGCCCATCGTCGGCTTGGTGCTCGGCGCCGTGTTTCGCAACGAGCACATCGCCGCGATCTCCGTGGTCGGAATGTGCATCGTCATCGGCTCAGCGTGGATGACCAGCAAGCCCGACGAGCGCGACGTAATGCTCAGCGGCGCCACTCGGCAACGCTGAACGCACCGAGGCCATCCGGGTCGAGCAAGGCTTCTGCTTCGCTGACTCGACTGCGCATCGTCATCGCCGCGAGGTCGGGGGTTGGTGCCGAGCGCTGCCATGCGGCGCGACCCTCGTCAACGAACGATTCGATGCCATGACGACGCAGGAATTCCGCCTGCGTGGTGACGTGCGATGGCGGCGGCAGTTGATCGATTGCAACCTCAACCGTGATGTCTTGCTCGCCCACTGCCGACAGATAGTGGACTCCTCTCGCGTGCCCGGCGTACGTGCGCAACCACTCGCGCCACGGCCGTTGCGCCATCGCGGCAGATGTAGTGCAGTAGTCGAACATCACCAAGCGACCGCGTTCGAGCAGCGCCGAAGCACTCTCCACCCACACCCGAGCACCATCTTGCACTGCCACTCGTGCACCGTGAGTTGCAGCCATCGGCAGACAGGCCGGCAACTCAGCGGGCGTCACGAGTCGTTCGACGAACCTAGCGTTGTCGTGCGCGACATACGCCTCTTGCCATCCCCCGTCCTGAACGAAGAGTCGGAATGGAAGGTTGTCGAGCAACTCGTTGGCGATGACGACACCGGTGAACCGATGATCTGGCATGGTCGCCGAAGACGCAACTGTGGGCGGGTGCATGGCTCGTTGCGCCGCCGAGAGTTCCACGGCCCGATACGCAAGAGCACGCACGCAGCGCGGCTGCGCAGCAACCACGCCGCGTGCCAAGGTGCCGGGCCCCGCACCAGCATCAACCACGACGAACGGGTCTGGCCGACCAAGTTCTTCCCACCATGTGTCAAGCGCGCGGGCAATCACTGCGCCAAAGAGTGGGCCCACCTCGGGGGATGTGAGAAAGTCGCCGCGTCGCCCGGCCTGACCAGTACGACCAGCGAGTACCGCTTCACCAGTGCGCGACGACTCAGTCGAGTGATCACTTGTCGTCGGGCCCGTGTAGAACCCGTGCTCGCCATACAGCGCAATCGCAACGAACTCATCGAAGCGAATCGCCCCACCAGCGGCGGCGATTGCCCGCCGAACGTCGTCAGCCGCCGAAAGCACCAACGAGCCGAGCCACGTCACCCAAGTGCAACACCACACCCGGCAGGATGCCGAGCACCAGCGTGGCCACTGCGGTGATGCCGAGCGCAATCTGCAGTGACGACGGTGTGACGATCGGGGTCGTGTCGCCGTGCGGCACCGGGCGCATCCATACTTCGCGCATCACGTTGCCGTAATAGCCCAAGGCGATCACCGAGTTGACCGCACCGATGACGGCCAGCACATACGCCCACGGTGTGGCGTCGGTCAGCAGCGCCTGGAAGGCGGCGAACTTACCGATCCAACCACCGAGCGGCGGAATGCCCGCCAACGACGCGAGGAAGATCGTGAGCAACACACCGAGGGCCGGCGCATAGGAGAACAATCCGCCGAGCGACGAGATTTCACCACTGCGCGTCTTGCGTGACACGGCGAGGACCACCCCGAACATCCCGAGGTTCGTCGCCGCGTACACGACGAGGTAGACAACGACGGCGCGCAACGCGGCCTCCCCCGCCGCACCGCCAGCGACGGCGAGCGGCATCAAGACGAAGCCACCCTGGCTCACCGACGAATACGCAATCATCCGCACGAGATTGGTCTGACGCAGGGCCAACACATTGCCGACCGTCATCGTCAACGCCGACAACACCCAGACGAACGGTTGCCACACGTCGCGAGCCGCGGGGAATGCAGTCAACACCAAGACGAGGAGCGCGATGAACCCGGCCGCCTTGCTCGCCACCGACAAGAACGCGGTGACTGGTGTCGGTGCACCCTCGTAGGTGTCGGGTGCCCAGGTGTGGAACGGCACCGCTGACACCTTGAACGCAAACCCGACCACGACGAACACCACCGCAAGCGCCTGCACCGCGGCAAAGTCGCCGTCAAGCGTGACCGACTCGGCAATATCGACGAGCAACGTTGAGTTCGCGATGCCGTAGAGCAACGACATGCCGTACAGCATCACGGCCGAGGCAAAGACTCCGAGCAAGAAGTACTTGACGCCTGCCTCGTTGCTCTTCGGGTCGCGTTTGCGCCACGCCGCCAACATGTACGCCGGAATCGCGAGGAACTCGAGCGCCACGAACACCGACACAAGGTCGCGCGACGACGCCATCATCACCATGCCGAGCAGGCTCGTCAGGAGGAGGAACCAGTACTCACCGCGCCAGTAGTCGCCCTCTTCAACGTGCGACGACGACAAGAGCACGACCACATAGCCGGCAATGAGGAAGAGCCCCTTCATCACCAGACTGAATTCGTCGACCACGTAGCGACCCTCGAACATCGACCGTACGGAGTCTTCGTGGAGCGCCAACGTGAGCACCGGCAACACCGCACCGAGAAACGAAAACCCCGTCAGCACCGAGAGCAGCCACTTGCTGCGCTCTTGCGTGAAGAGGTCGACCAGCAACACCACCATGAGACCGAGCGCGAGCACGATTTCGGGCGCAAGCGCGTGATAGTCAATCGTCGGCGCCATCCAAGCGGCTGCAGACGTGGCAAAGAACGTCACGTGTCAGCCTCCGAACGCGCGCAAGGTGCCCTGCACGGCCGGGTCGATGATCGAGAACAACAGGTTCGGCGCAACGCCGAAGGCGATGATGGCGACCAAGAGCGGCAACCACGCAACCCACTCGTAGGTGTTCACATCATGAACATCGTGGTGGTCATGACCCTTCGGGGTGCCGAACGCGGTGCGTTGGTACAGCCACAACAAGTACGCCGCCGCGAGCACCGTACCGAGCGCGGCGATCACCATGTAGGTGCGATACACCGTGAGGTTGAGACCATCGGCCGGGTTGTAGGCCGAGAGGATCGCCGGGAACTCGCCCCAGAAACCTGCCAAGCCGGGCAGACCGAGCGAGGCCATCGAACACAGACCGAGAATCCAGCCGAGGCGCGGCGCTTGTGTGAGCATGCCGCTCAAATTGCTGATTTCCAGCGTGTGGTATCGCTCCTTGACGCTGCCGGCGACGAAGAACAACATGCCGGTGATCAACCCGTGGGCGACCATGCCGAACACTGCGGCATTCACGCCGAACGACGTGAGCGTAGAAATGCCGAGCATCACGAAGCCCATGTGCGCAACCGATGAAAACGCAATGAGCCGCTTCATGTCGGTTTGCGCCAAACAGCCGAGCGCACCGTAGATGATGCCGACGACCGCGAGACCACCAATCCACGGCGCCCACTCGATTGCCGCATCAGGAAGCATCGGGATGGCGATGCGCACGAAGCCGTAGGTGCCGAGCTTCAGCAATATCGCCGCCAGAATCACCGAGCCTTGTGTCGGCGCTTCTGTATGCGCATCAGGCAACCAGGTGTGGAACGGGAACATCGGCACCTTCACCGCAAAGCCGACGAACATGCCGGCAAAGATCCACACCTGCACGTTCTTGGCGATGCCCGCACCGTTCTCCACGAGGTACGGAATCGCAAAGCTCTCCGCCCCCGTCTTGAAGAACATCGCGAGAAATGCGACCAGCATCAGCGCCGAACCGAACAGCGTGAAGAGGAAGAACTTGATCGACGCGTACTGGCGCTGCTCGCCGCCCCACACACCGATCATGAAGTACATCGGCAAGAGCACGAGCTCGAAGAACACGAAGAAGAGAATCAAGTCTTGGGCGATGAACGTGCCGGCCATGCCCGTTTGCAGGATGAGCATCAACACGAAGAACGCCTTCGGATTACCCGGCGACGGAATGTGGTCGAGGCTGTAGATGACGACGAGCAGTGTGATCACCATGCTCAGTAGGTAGAGCGGCAGGCTGATGCCGTCGACACCGATGAAGTAGGTGCTCTTGATGACCGGAATCCAACTCGTCTCGGCGACGAACTGCATCGAGCCGGCCTTGTCGAAGTTGAAACTCACCAGTGTGAACGCGCCGACGAGCACGGTGGCGATGGACGTGAGCAACGCCACCATCTTGATGGCGGCTTCGTTGGCCTTCGGTGTCACGAACAAGATGAGCACGCCCAGCATCGGCAAGAACGTGCCGACGCTGAGCACCCAGTTGTCGTCGCGGATCATCTGCATGGTGTTATCTCCCGTTTTCTCTTCAGGTATTGAGGATGACAAAGACGAGCGCGGCCACCGCGGCCGTTGCAAACAGCAACGCACCGTAGTGACCGACTCGACCTGATTGGATTGGTTGCACCGTCGCGCCAGCCGTCTTGGTGGCATCGGCTGATGCATTGACCGTGCCGTCGACGAGACGTTGGTCGATGTCGCGATACACCACGTGGGCGATTGCCTTGGCCCCGCGTGCCACACCATGCAGGATGCCATCCAGCACGTTCTGGTTGAACCAATAGGCGCCACGCGCAACGGGCCCCGACACGCTGCTCACGATGCCACGCTCGTAGAAATCGTCGAGGTAGTACTTGTTGGCGAGCAGTCGATACCCGGCGCGTGCCAGCCCGTTGCGTTGCGTAAGACCGACGAGGCGCGGGTCGCGACGACCATAGAACGCGGCACTCAGCAGCCAACTGACGGCGATGCCGGCGAACACGATTGCCAACGACAAGAACGCTTTAGACCACTTGAACTTGGCGTGGTTGAGTTGCGGTGCGTAGCAGATGCCGTCTTGCGGGGTTTCCTTACCGCACGGCGACTTGGAGTGGCCCTCTTCGGCGTTCGGCACTGCGATGATCAGCGATTCACCTGGTCCGCCAGCGTGTGCTTCGACCACGACTGCGGCGCGCGGCTCGACCCATTTCTTCAGGTATTCCCACGACTCGCCGAACGGTGTCGCGTTGAAGAGCCCCGCGAAGATGGCGAGCACCGCAAGGACGGCGATCGGTGCGGTGATGAGCACACCTGACTCGTGTGGGCCGGAGTGGTCGGGATGATTGGCATGAGCGTCATGCGCATGCCCATGTGTGTCGTGACCGTGCTCGCCTGCCGCCGCACCGCGCGGCTCCCCAAAGAACATGAGATACGTCGCCCGCGTCATGTACGCCGCCGTGAGGAATGCACCGCCAAGCCCCACGATCATGAAGAACGTGTAACCGTTGCCGCCGACGTTGTCGATGATTTCATCCTTCGAGAAGAATCCGGAGAACGGGAACACTCCGCACAGGGCGAGCGTCGAGACGACCCAGGCAGCGAACGTGATCGGCATGTGCTTGCGCAGGCCGCCCATGTCCCGTTTCATGTCGAATGAGTGGTGCGATGCGCTGTGGCCGACCGACCCCGCACACAAGAACAGGCACGCCTTGAAGAACGCGTGGGTGAAGATGTGGAAGACGGCCGGCAGCCATGCGCCCGCGCCGAGCCCGAGCATCATGTAGCCGAGCTGGCTCACCGTGCTGTACGCCAGCACGCGCTTGATGTCGGTCTGCACGAAGGCGAGCGCGGCGGCAATCACGATGGTGATCGCGGCAATCGCCATGATCACGTTTGACGACGGCCCAAGAATGTCGAGCCCCGCGAAGAACACCGGATACAGCCGCGCCACGAGAAACACGCCCGCAACGACCATCGTCGAGGAATGCAACAGCGAACTGACCGGTGTCGGGCCGGCCATCGCGTCGGGCAACCATGTGTGCAACGGGAATTGACCGCTCTTGCCGATGCTGGCGATGAAGAGCGCGATCGCCGCCATGAGAATCACGGTGGAATTAGGGTCGCCAGAGAGGGCCCAGGCGGAAATTCCGCGAATCGAGAAGCCGGAGAGCCCCAGATTCTCGGTGGTCCAATCGTTCGCGGCAAAGAAGAGGATTGCGATACCGACGAGCAGGCCGATGTCGCCGGTGCGCACCGTGAAGAAGGCCTTCAGTGCGGCGCGACTGTTGGCACCGTCTTCCCACCAGTGACCGATGAGTATGAACGAGCAGAGGCCCATGATTTCCCACCCCAGGAGGAACGGGATCATGTCCTCGGCGATCACCATCGCCAACATGCCGGCCGAGAACAGCGTGAGTGAGGCGAAGAAGTGCGTATATCGGCGGTCACCCCGCAGATACTCGAGCGAATAGACCTGCACGAGCGTGGAGATGAACGCAACGACAAAGAGCACCACGACGCCAAGCCCGTCCACGTGCTGACCGATGGTGAACTCCACACCGCCGGCCTGCCACCACGACCATGTGCGCACGACCGGTGCGACGAACTGTTCTTCGGCCGCCGAGTTGACGCGCTGAATCCACTGCCATGCGGCACCACTTGCCACGACGAGGCTGGCGAGCAGCGACAGCACGCCGAGCTCGCTTCCCTTCTTCGGTAGGCGTTTGCCGAACAACACGATGAGCGCGAACCCGATGGTCGGCACCACGGGCGCGAGCCACGCGTTGTCGAGGAACCAACCGCCGGAGAGTGGTGCGAGGGTTTCGGATGCCGCGAACATGATCAGCCCCGCATCTCACTGAGTTCGTCGAGGCCGATGCTGCGGCGGTTGCGATAGATGAGCAGCACCATCGCGAGACCCACCCCGACCTCGGCGGCGGCCACGGCGATGATGTACAGCGCGAACGTATGGCCGTCGGCCGAGCCGTTGCGCAAGGCGAACGCCAACAGGTTGATGTTCACCGAGTTGAGGATGAGCTCGATCGACATCAGCACCAGCACGGCGTTCTTGCGGGCGATCACGCCGTACACGCCGATGCAGAACAGAATCGCGCCAAGCAGCAGGAACTGGCTCGTCAACATGTGCCCTAGTCCTTGCGGGCCAACACGATGGCCCCGATGATCGCCGCCAGCAACACGAACGACAACGCCCAGAACGGCAGCAAGTACGGTCCGAAGATCTGGTCGGAGATCTCGGCAACGGGCACGACGCGAGCATCGCTCGGCAATTGCTCGTCACCGAACGATGACACGAGAGCAATCGCCATCGCGGCAAAGAGCAACCCGGCAACGGGTATCCCCAATCGCCAATACGGGTTGTTCAAGTCGTGCTCGGCACCGATGCGCGCACGGGTGAGCATCGTGCCAAAGAGGAAGAGCACCATCACTGCACCGATGTACACGAGCACCTGCGTGACGGCCACGAATTCGGCAGCGAGCAACACGTATTGCGCCGCGGCGCCGGCGAGCACCGTCACCAACCACAGCGCGGCGTGCACCACGTTGTTGGTGGTGACCACTCGCAGCGCGGCAACGATCATCAGCAGCGCGATGATTGCAAAGCCGACGTTCTGGGCGACGAGCAGTTCAGCGGCAATCACTGGCTACTTCTTCTTGGTTTCCGCACCAGATTCGAGTTCGGGGGCTTCCGGCACGGTCTCCATCCATTCGCCGAGTTTGGCCTTGTCGTGCAACAGCTCGGCGATGCGTGGTTCGGAGTACTCGTACTCCGGGCTCCAGAACAGCGCGTCGAATGGGCACACCTCCACGCAAATGCCGCAGTACATGCACAACGCGTAGTCGATGTCGAAGCGGTCGAGTTTGTTCACCTGACGTGGCTTGCCGCCTTCGCGGCGCGGCGGGGCGAGCTCCTTGTGTCCTTCTATGTAGATGCACCAGTCGGGGCACGAGCGCGCGCACAACATGCACGAGGTGCAGTTGCCTTCGTGCAGCGCAATCACGCCGCGGGCGCGGGTGGGCGGCGACTCCTTTTCGTGCGGATACTGCACGGTGTTGGCGCCCTTGGTGACGGTATCGAACAGCGTGCCGAGCGTGACACCGAGACCCTTCACCAAACCGGGAACTTTCGCCATCTACATCACCACCTTGCAGATCGAGGTCACGGCGATGTTCGCCAGCGACACGGGGATGAGCACCTTCCACGCGAACTTCTGCAATTGATCCTCGCGGAAGCGGGGGTAACTGAAGCGCACCCACATGATGAGGAAGGAGACGAGCATCATCTTGGTGATCATGATGACGGGGCCGACGATGTTCATCCAATTCGCCACCGAGTCGATGCCGGTCCAGCCGAACCAAGCGAACGGCACACCCCAGCCGCCAAGGAATAGCACCGACGCAATCAACGAGAACACACCAGCGGTGGCGAACTCACCGATGAAGAAGATGAGGAAGCGGAAGCCCGAGTATTCGGTCATGTAGCCCGACACGAGTTCGCTCTCGGCAATCGGCATGTCGAACGGCGCCTGCGTGAGTTCGGCCTGAATCGCAACCATGAAGACGATGAAGCCGACGAACTGCGTGATGATGTACGGATTACCGAGACCATCGAACCCGAAGATCGAACCGGCGTTCTGCGCAATCACGATCTGCTGCAGGTTCATCGTCTCGGCCTGGATGATCACGCCGATGACGGCGAGCACCATCGGCAACTCGTAGGCGATCAGCTGGCCAGCGGCACGCAACCCGCCGAGCAACGAATACTTGTTGGCACTCGCCCACCCGGCCATCAAGATGCCGAGCACCGAGAGCGACGACACCGCCAGCGCGTAGAAGATGCCCGCTTCAAAGTTGGTGAACCACGCATCGGGGCCGAAGGGCACCACGGCGACGAGCAGGAACGTGCTGGCGAGCACCACGATCGGCGCCATCTTGAAGATGCGCGCATCGGCGCGTTCGGGGATGATGTCTTCTTTCTGCAACCACTTGCCGACTTCGGCGACCAACTGCAGCGAACCGTACGGGCCGGCCTCCATCGGGCCGAGACGACTCTGCATGAACGACATCATCTTGAACAAAAAGACATAGACGATGGTGCCCGCCGGCAGGAGCACGGCGACCGTGCCGCCGAGCACGCGCAGCACCGATTGACCCCAGTACGGAATCTCGACGGCGAGCACGTTGATCACCGGTCGATGTCCCCGAGGATGAAGTACAGCGACGCAAGAATCGTCACGATGTCGGGCACGTACACGCCGCGCAACACCCACGGCGCGACGGAGATGTTGTTGAAGCTCGCCGAGCGAATCTTCACGCGGAACGGCCCGAGTTCGCCGCGCGACACGACGTAGTAGCCCATCTCGCCGAGCGGATTCTCCGTCGACACCCACGCCTCGCCCTCGGGCACCTTGATGATCTTGGGTACCTTCGCCATGATCGGGCCACTCGGGATGGTGTCAATCAATTGATCGACGATCTTGGTCGCCTCACGAGTTTCCTGCAGTCGCACCCAGCAGCGCGCGAAACTGTCGCCGTCGGGATGCGTCCAGACCTTCCAGTCGACCTTGTTCCACGCCATCGGCAAGGGATGATCGCGGCGCAAATCCCAGTCGACGCCACTGGCCCGCAGGTTGGCGCCCGACAGGCCGTATTGCAGGGCGATGTCACGCGGAATCACACCGATACCGCGGGTACGCGACTGAAAGATTTCGTTACCAAAGAGCAGTTCTTCGATCTGGTCGCAGAACGTGCGCAGCTTCTTCATCACGGCCTTTGTCTCGGCGATCCAACCCTTCGGCAGGTCGTCTTTCAGACCACCGATGCGGTCGAAGTTCGGATGGAAGCGACCGCCCGTCGCACCTTCGATGAGGTTGAGCACGTACTCGCGGTCGCGGAACGCAAAGAACACCGGCGTGATGGCACCCATCTGCACGCCGAGATCGCCCAGGAAGAGCGACACGTTCGCGATGCGCGACAACTCGAAG
>Ga0194119_10009858_pt1 | contig 12727 bp, 12 predicted proteins | sample TA2MahC100mmetaG_FD_148620 | JGI IMG/M metagenome (GOLD analysis project Ga0194119, IMG submission 148620) | Freshwater microbial communities from Lake Tanganyika, Tanzania - TA2015018 Mahale Deep Cast 100m | ecosystem: Environmental > Aquatic > Freshwater > Lake | place: Tanzania: Lake... | reverse complement strand
CAATGAGGTTCTCCGGTTCCCTGACATTCCCGGGATAGGGATGGCGTAAGAGAAGCATCCGCACCTCTTTGGAAAGATCCTGAATCTTTTTTTGATTGATCTCCGAATATTTCTTTAAAAAATGATCGATCAGTAAAGGGATGTCTTCCTTTCTCTCCCTCAGGGGTGGAAGTAGGATGGAGATCACATTGAGGCGATAGTAGAGATCTTCTCTGAAGAGGCCTTTCTTCATCGCCTCTTCAAGGTTGCGATGGGTGGCGGTGATGATCCTTACATCGGTCTTAAGGTTGAGGTTTGAACCCAGCCTCTGGAATTCCTTCTCTTGCAATATCCGCAGAAGCTTGACCTGTGTGGAGGGCGGGAGCTCTCCGATCTCATCGAGAAAGAGGGTGCCTCCGTCCGCCTCTTCAAACCGGCCGATCCTTTTCTGGATGGCTCCGGTGAAGGCTCCCTTCTCATGGCCGAAGAGTTCGCTTTCGAGGAGTGTTTCAGGGATGGCGGAACAGCTCACCTTGACGAAAGGTTTTTCAGAGCGGGCGCTGGCATAGTGGATGGCATTGGCGATCAACTCCTTTCCGGTCCCACTCTCACCCCTGATGAGGACCGTGGCCTGACTGGGGGCTACGCGTCCAATCAGCCCCATCACCTCCTCCATCTTAGGGCTGCCGTAGATGATATTTTGGAAGGTATAGCGTTCATGAAGCCGGGCCTTGAGGTCCCTGTTCTCCCTGATCAGGGTCGACCGTTCGAGGACTTTCCGGATGATAAGGAGGAGTTCATCGAGATCGATCGGTTTGGTCAGGTAGTCGAGCGCGCCCTCTTTCATTGAGGCCACGGCTGTTTCCACGGTCCCATAAGCGGTCATCATCACCACCGGAAGATCCGGAAACCGTTTCCTGATTTCCTGAAGGGTCTGGAGGCCGTCGAATTCAGGCATCTTATAGTCGAGGAAGGCGATGTCAAAATAAGCTGCCTCAATCTTCTCAAGGGCCTGCCTGCCATTGGGTGCCGCCTCCACAGAGAAACCCTCCTTCTCCAGAAATCCTTCGAGGAGATCCCTCTGTGCCTTTTCGTCTTCAGCGATGAGTATCCGGGGTTTTTCCATTTCTTTCTCTATTTAGAGTCTGTGCATAAACTCATTTTTACCGTCATGCCGGACTTGAGGAGCCTGCCTCGTGCTGGATACGGGGGCATCCAGTCCCGCCTTTGGCGGGATTGAAAAGACTGGATTCCGGCTTTCGCCGGAATGACAACCTTTTTCGGAACTGTTAGTTTATAAACAGACTCTAATTACTGCTTTCTGCCTACTGCCTTCTGCTCACTGATCACTGTTTACTGATTACTGGCAGTAAGACCGTAACCTTCGTCCCCACGCCCGCCTTGCTCTCTATTTTTAACTGGCCACTGTGGGCCTCAATAATCCGGTGAGCGATGGGAAGCCCCAGTCCGACCCCTTTTTCCTTTGTCGTGTAATAATAATTGTAGACCTTGTCCATCTGGTCTCCCGGAATGCCGGAACCTGAATCTGAAAAGACCACCGCCACACGATCCTTTAAGGAATGGGCTTCGATCCGGAGGGTTCCGCCATGATCCATGGCCTGCATCCCATTCTTCATAATATTGATAAATGCCTGTGTCAACTTCTCATCGTCCATTCTGAGAGATGGGAGATCAAGCCCTGCTTCCAGGCGGAGGGTAATTCCCTGGAAGTTTGCCTCTTCCTGGAAGAGGGCAACCAGATGTTTGAGGAGGTCTCCTAAGGACCCCTCTCCCAGCTTGAGATCGAAGGGCCTGGAGAGCGTCAGGAACTGCTCAATGATCTCATTGACCCTGCGGACCTCTTTGAGGATGATATCTGCAAAGGAGAGGAACTCCTCCCTTTTCGATTCCTCCTGGGGCAGAAATTCCCTCCTGAGCCTCTGGAGGCCCATGCCCATTGCATTGAGGGGGTTGCGAATCTCATGGGCCACGCCTGCGGCTAAATGGCCCAGGGAAGAGAGCCTCTCCGCCAGCCGGATCCGGTCTTCCATCTCTTTAATCTTCCGGAGATGCCGGTTCTGGTTCAACCAGATCAGTGTGGTGGCAGAGACTCCCAGGATGAGGAAGAAGAAGACTGAAAGGGCAACGCTCTTTTTAATCTGACCGAGAAGGGGACGGATCTCTCCGGAGGAGTAACCGATTCGGATCAGGCCTGCCGGTTGATTGTTTATCGGAAAAGGTTTTACGACCTCAAACACTTCCTCTCTTTTTGCAGGCCGGTAGAGTCGTGAGAGCGGTTTCTTGCTTTGAAGCGAACTTTTTAAAAAGGAATCCTCTTCGGTTTTCCCGACGAGAGACGTATCCGTATGGGCGAGGGTGAGAAGATTCGCATCCTGAACAGAGACAAAGAGGATTCCCTCCCTGAGTCCCATGTCGGAGATGGCCCTCTGAACCGACAACTGGCGGAGAAGGTGTTTCATCTGTCCTCCGTTGAGCTGGAGGGCGATGATCCCCGGGGCCTTCTTCCTCTCGATGGCGATCGTAAAGAGTTCTTCTTCGGTCAGAGGCCTCTCAAAGAGGTCGATGACGACCGAACGTTTCTTCTCGATGATCTCTATCAGAAAGGATCGTTTCTTAAGAGAGGGAGTGGCAGGCCAGGCGCGAAGAAGATTTCCCTTGGGATCATAAATCTCGATCGAGGCGATGGAATACTGGTGGATGAGCGACTGGAAGCCGGAGGGGCTCAGAGGTTTTTCACTATCGATTTGGTCTACCCGGTGAAGGGCTTCGAGAAGATATTCGGCAATCGGTTCTTCCATGCCGTAGAAATGCTGGGAGGATTGAATAGAGACGAGGGCCTCCTGAATATTCCCCTCGAAGTGCTGAATGAGGACGGTAGCCTCTCTTTCGAGGAGGAGATGGAATCCCTTTTGAGTGCGGTGGATTTCAAGGAGGCCGTTAATGATCAGAATGATGAGAATGATTCCGGAGAAAACCGCAAGATAGACAGGCGGGAAGCTTCTGCTTATTCTCTTGCTGTTGCTGTTTCCGAACAATCGGCCTCCCTTCCTATTCTTCCGGGGGTAAGGTTCTCCTGGGGCTCATAGGCCCCATGGGGCCTTGGCCGGGCCTCATTCCCTGAAAAAGAGGAAACTCCTGCTCAGGGCACCAGGATTTGAGCTGTTCGTGCGTGAGTAAACCCCGGATCTTCACTATGTATTCGATGGCCTTCTCCTCCAATTTGGACTGTGTTTCAACCATCTCGATATATTTGGTCCGGATAGATTCTGCTTTGATGGCGGGATTAATGAGGAGTTCCCGGAATTCGAGCCGCTTGGTGACGAGTTGAGCCCGAAGGAGTTGTGTTTCCTCCAGGTAGGTCTGCTGAAGGAGGTTGAGACGATTTCCCTGTTCCGGAGAGAGATGGAGTTCCGATGCCCTCCAGCAACGGGCCTCTTTTCTCCATGGTTTCATTCCCTTCGATTGAGAAAAGGATGAGATCGGGAACAGAAAGATGAGAATAAGGGAAAAGACGGCTATTTTTATTTTCATGCTTTAATGATCCTTCCCGGTCTCTGTTCTAATTTAAACATATCGGAATGGATTTAAAATGTCAAACCTTCGACTTTCCATGACTTTTCAGTTTGAAGCATAGTGAGCTTCAGGCCGAAGGCTCAGGTTTGACCCTGAGCGGGGATAAGACACTCATTTCAAAAGATAGTTGTGTGCCGCCGAATGGGTCAAAAATAAAAGGGGAAGGCATCGGCCTTCCCCTTTTTGAACCTAACCTGTGGCAAAGATTAAAAACGGGGTCCCTTTCCAGGTCCCATTCCACGGCCTTTCATCTGTCCTCCACGGAAACTAGGACCCATCCCGCATCCCGGCCCTACTCCCGCGAGCTGTTCAGGCGTGAGGAATTGCCGGGCTTCCAATTTAAACTGCAAACCCTTATCCCTCATCTGGTTTTGGAGGTCTCTTAACTCTTTCTCTTTTTCTACAATGGCCTTAGCCTCAGCCTTTGGATTGCTCCAGAGGGATTGAAGTTCCAGTTTCTTGGTCAAAAGGTCTCCCCTGATCTTTGCTGTCTGCTCCACAAACTTCTGACGTAACTCCTGAAACTTTGTTCTCTGCTCAGGCGTAAAAGCTGGACCCTTGCCGATTTCGGAAGATTCCCGGCAAGGCCCGCCTTTCCCTCGAGGGCCATCCCCCGGGCCACGGGCGTAAGAATAAGCCGCACCTAAAACCATCGTGACAACCAGACTCAATACGATCATTAACTTTTTCATTCGATTCACCTCCTTTCTTTTGGATTTTTATTTTCTTATAAAGCAACGACCGTGCCAATCCATTCAGGTCTTTTAGATTTTTAATCTCCTATCGCTTCATTTTATTAAGAATTTTTAAGAGGTTAGAGAAATATAAAAGTTTTCAAACGCGGATTACGCTTGTCTCACAACAGGTCAAATATAGATAGATCACACCTCTCATTCGACAATCCTGACGATTGATTCGACAAGAATTTCCTTTTTCTTCAACTTATTCTCCCCCGACTAAATTTTCCTTGAAAAGAAAATGGAGAAAGGTTAAAGAAGGTTAATCTATTTGAAGAAATTCATTGATCATCGAGGTGCGGAATGGAGTTCACCTATCCCAAAGGACACGTCTTTTACCGGAAATTAGGCCGAGTCTATCCTCTGGTCACACATGGAGATGGGATCTATCTCTATGATGAGAAGGGAAAACGATATATCGACGGCTCCGGCGGCGCTCTGGTGGCAAATATCGGACATGGGCATGGTGAAATCTTCCAGAAGATGATGGAGCAGATGGGCAAGGTGGGCTATGTCCATGGGACCCAGTTTACCACACGTTCGATTGAGGAGTATGCAGAGGCGCTCGGAAGAATCCTGCCTGAAGGACTGGATAAGATCTACTTTCTCTCCGGAGGCTCCGAATCGATCGAGGCGGCCATCAAATTTGCAAGGCAATATTTTTTGGATTCAGGGCAGGCCCAGAGATGGCGTGTCGTTGCAAGGTGGCAGAGTTATCACGGAAATACCCTTGGAGCCCTCTCCCTGACTGGAAGAATCGGGATGAGAAAGCCCTATCTTCCTCTTCTAATCGACTTTCCGCATTTTTCGCCGCCTTACTGTTACCGGTGCCCCTTCAACCTTTCCTATCCACAGTGTGAACTCGAATGCGCAAAGGCGCTGGAACATGTGATCCGGATGGAGGGCCCGGAGACGATCTCGGCGGTCATCCTCGAACCCGTTGGGGGAGCGACGATCGGAGCCCTTGTTCCCCCGGATGGATATCTCTCAATGGTCAGAAAGATCTGCGACCGTTTTGGAATCCTCCTGATCGATGATGAAGTGATGACCGGCATGGGCAGGACAGGGAGATGGTTTGCTATTGAGCATTGGAATCTTTCTCCTGATATCATGGTCTTGGGAAAAGGGATGAGCGGAGGATATTTCCCCCTCTCAGCGATGATCACACGGGGCAAGGCCGTGGATCGATTGAAGGAAAAGACAGGTGGATTTGTCCATGGCCATACCTTTTCGCACCATCCGGTCGCTTGCGCAGTCGGCCTTGCCGTGCTCCGATTCATCGAGGAGAGAAGGCTGATCGAACAATGTCCCCGGAAGGGCGACTATCTCTTAAAGAGGCTGGAGGAGTTGAAAGCCTTTCCTTTTGTGGGCGATGTGAGGGGAAAAGGGTTGATGATGGCTGTCGAACTCGTCAGGGATCAGAAGACGAAGGGACCTTTTCCAAGAGGAGAAAAATTTACGGAGAGGGTAATCGGTTCAGCCTTTGAGAACGGTCTCGTCCTCTACCCCGGTACGGGTTTTGTTGATGGAATAAATGGCGACATGGTGATGGTCGGCCCGCCGCTGATCATAGAAGAGAACCAGATCGATGAGATCATCGAACTACTGAAGAAGACCTTTATTCAAATTTTAGAATCCGGATTGCGGACAGCAGATTGAAAACAATAGGACAAGTCGAATGGAAAAACTGATCATTACGGTTGGCATTACAGGATCCAGAATCACACGACAACAGACGCCGTATATCCCCATTCTTCCTGAGGAGATTGCCCAATCAGGCATTGAGGCCTGGAGGGCAGGGGCTTCGGTCCTCCATATCCATGTTAGAGACCCGAAGACAGGCCTGGGAGCCCAGGATTATTCTATCTTTAAGGAGGTGGTGGACCGTATTCGAAGCGAAACCGATGCCATCCTCTGCCTGACTACAAGCGGCATTCCGGGTAGAAATCTTGAATTTCGCGAGAGGCTTGTTCCCTTATCCTTAAATCCGGAACTGGTCTCCTTTGATGCAGGCTCTATCAATATGAGGGAGAATGTATTCCTCAATCCCCCGGAGTTTTTAGAGCTCCTGGCCCAAGAGACACTGGCAAAGGGAATTAAGCCCGAGCTGGAGGTATTTGAGGTCGGAATGGTTGAAACCTGTATTCGGTATTTGGAAAAAGGTCTTCTAAAACCTCCACTCCACTTTCAATTTGTCTTGGGAGTCGTTGGCGGCATGTCTGCCACAGCAAAGTCTCTCCTCCATCTCTCAGAGATCATCCCTCCAGATTCGACCTGGTCGGTGATCGGTATCGGTCCTGGCCAGCTTCCCATGGCGATGATCGCCATGACCATGGGAGGCCATGTCCGGGTTGGGCTGGAGGACAACATCTTTTATTCCAGAGGGGTGCTGGCAAAGACCAATGCGGAGTTGGTCGAGAGGATCGTGAGGATTTCAAAGGAATTTGGAAGAGAGGTGGCAACTCCCGATGAGGCCCGAAAAATATTAAGTTTAACTCCTCTCTGAGGTCAAAGGAAGATCAATCTGCTTTTACCTCGCATCGCCATAACCCTCAGGATGGTTACGGTGCCATCTCCAGGCTGTCTCAATGATCGTCTCGAGATCAGGATATCCTGGAACCCACCCCAACTTCTCTTTCATCTTCTCTGAGCCGGCGACCAGCCGCGCAGGGTCTCCCGGTCTTCTTGGTGACCCAACAGAATGGATATTCTTTCCGGTAACCTTCTTCGCAGTCTCAATCACTTCCCTGACAGAGTACCCATTTCCATTTCCGAGATTATAGACTCCTGAATTCCTTCCCCCCTCCAATTTTTTCAGGGCCAGGATATGAGCCTGTGCCAGGTCAACGACATGAATGTAGTCCCGGATGCAGGTTCCATCAGGCGTATCATAATCAGTCCCGAAGATAGGAACAGCATCTCCCCTCAAGGTGGCCATGAGAGCGATGGGGATGAGGTGGGTTTCCGGAGAGTGATCTTCTCCTAACTCACCTTCTGGATCAGCTCCAGCCGCATTAAAATATCTCAAGGAGATGTAGTCTAATTTTTCCGAGTATTGAAAGGATTGCAGGACCCTTTCGAAGATCCACTTTGTCTCGCCATAAGGGTTGGTGGGAAGACAGGGATGCTCTTCCGGTATGGGAATCTCAGAGGGTTCTCCATAGACTGCGGCCGAGGAAGAAAAAACAAATTTTTTAACATGGAACTCTTCTGCCGTTTCGAGGAGTCGGATACTATTGACCACATTATTTTTATAGTACTTCAAGGGCTCCTTTACGGATTCTCCAACTTGACAATCGGCTGCAAAGTGCATGATGGCATCGACGGTGTAGGTCTCAAAGGTCTGCCGGAGTTTCGTCTGATCGGCAAGATCTCCCTCTATGAATAGCGCATCCTTAACAGCCCTTCGATGGCCGCTCTGGAGGTTGTCGTAAACCAGAGGCCGGTAAGCCTGTCGGAGAAGTTCCTTTACCACATGGCTTCCAATATATCCGGCCCCGCCCGTCACCAGAATCGTGAACATGTCCATCTCCAATTCAAAACAAGGATAAAAATTCTTAAATATTGAAAGACTTTGGGTTAGGTTACAGGTCTATTAGACCCTGTTGCACAAATGCTAAAACACCCTTCGACAGGCTCAGGGTGAACGGAGTAATAGATTTAAAAACGTTTGGATTATCCTACACCGAGATTGGAAGCTATTCTATAGGCACTTTTAACCGTTGTCAAAGAAAAAAGTTCATAAATTGGGTGGCCTCGATAAAAGATTGAGATTTCCGGAAAAGTCCAGAAATCCCTGATTACATCGATTAGGGACCGATTACACAGATTAGAAACGCATTGATAAATAAAGAAAAATCTGTGGAATCATTTTTTGAAATCTATGTAATCAGAGAGCGAAAAGTAGTTTTCCAGAGATCTCAGATTGGGATCTCAGATTGCGTCCTCGACAAACAATTACGCATGTAGTAGATTGTAAACATGGAGATCGTTTTTGATGCCTCAACGCTTATTCTCCTTGCAAAAATAGAATTGCTAAGAAAAATAGCAGGGGAAGTAAAAATCATTGTCCCGGAGAAAGTCAAAGCAAAATGCCTCTCAAAGGAAGGCATAGATTCTCTTTTGATCACGACCCTTATCAAAGAAAAAAAGATTGAAGTAAAAAAGGCGGGGAATTTAGAGGCAATTAAAAAGATCCAAAGAGATTTTAGAATAGAGACTGGAGAAGCTGAATCTCTCCGCTGAAATTGGCCGGTTGTTCAGCTCCTGGATTAACGGCAATATTCAAATAGGCTTGCTATGGCACGAACAGTCCGGTGGATTTCGTGGAAGGTTGGCCAGCCTTCTTCTTCGAGGGGCAATCGTGTGGCCTCCCGCACACTCTCCAGTCCGATTAACCAGAAGAGGATGGGTTTTCTCGGCCCTTTCACGCCTGATAGAATCTCCTTCGGATCAAGAAGCCATATTCCATGTCCGGCATAGATGTGAACAATGATTCCATCGACTTCAGGATCCTCATGGAGGGCTGAAATTGCGTGCTTGTAAGCGAGGGCCGGGCCATTCTTTTCTATTGCGGGCCAATAATCAACAGGGTTATTAACAGGCATCCAGTCAGGAGAGAGTTCCTCCAATTGCTTTCGCGTTTGAGGGGAAAGATGCGCCAGGGTCAGACCATATTTTTCCATATGGTCTGTAGTCACAATTCCCGAAGCGCCGCTGTAGGTCAGAATGGCAATCCTTGGCTTTCCATGGGTAGATCGTTGGAGATGAAAATTCTTTTCAAGTGTTCTTGCGATGTCCATCATTTCAAAAAAATCATCAGCCTCAATGACACGGGCCTGCCTGAGGATCCCCCTGATCAACTCGTAGTTGCCGGCCAGCGAGGCCGTATGGCTGAAGGAAGCCTTTGCTCCAGAGGGTGTCTTTCCGCCCTTGAGCACGACGATGGGTTTATCCGATGAAGCTGCAAGTTCGAAGAAGCGGCGTCCGTTGGTAAAGGATTCGAGGTAGAGGCAGATGACATTAGTGGCAGGATCGTTCAGGAGATACTCCAGGAGTTCAATTTCACTCACATCGCATTTGTTGCCGATGGAGCAGACCTTTGCCAGGCCGAGGGTCTTATTACCCATGAGGGTGATGATGAATCCTCCGGATAGAAGCCCGCTTTGAACCATGAGAGAGATATGACCCGGACGGATTGCCTCCTGCATATCTTTCGGAATGACAAAGGAGAAGACGTAGGGTTTTGCCGTATCAATCAGACCCATACAGTTTGGTCCCCATATCCGAATCCCTCCCTTTCTCGCAGTGGCAAGGCATTGGTCCTGGAGCGCTTTTCCTTCGGGGCCCACTTCGGCAAAGCCGCCCGATTCAATCATGACTCCCCGGACCCTTTTCGTCACACAATCTTCGAGAACCTGAGGAACTGCCCTTGCCGGGACAAAGATGATGGCGAGATCGAGGGGACCGTTGATCTCCGAGACCCGGGGATAGCATTTCAATCCAAGAATCTCATCATATTTTGGGTTTACCGGATAGATGGGGCCTTTATAGCCGAGGGTGAGATTGGCGAGTAGATTTCTCCCTCCGCTGTAAGGTTCAGGGGTGGCTCCTACCACTGCGATTCCATTGGGTTCAAAGAAGAAGTCCATAAATGAGAAATTGAACAAAGTGACTAAAGTGACTAAATTGCCTAAAGTGCCTCAAAGTGGATGATCTAACTTTTATCCCAATAGATCGTTTAGGGCATTTTAGGCCTCTCTTTTAACTTGAAACTCGAAACTCGAAACTTTTTAACTTATTCTATTGACTTAGGTCAAGGAAGTCTTTGAGTAGAGGAGTTATATTCATTTAAAAGGGATTCAGGATAAGGCTTATGGCAGGGAAGGGAAAGATCTCAGAAAAAGAGAAGGCGGACATCGGGACCTTGATGAAATTTGTAGAGATATTTTGCAGGGAGAATCACAACGGTGATAGAAGTCCATTTTCATTCCGTTTATATGATATCAAAGAAATTGAGAAGAAAGAGGTTACCCTCTGCCCTGACTGCACAAAGCTCCTGACCTACGGTCTGACGATGAGGTTAAAGTGCCCCCACGACCCCAAACCCATGTGCAAGAAGTGCGAGACCCAATGCTACAAGGGGGAATATAAGGAAAAAATCCGGGAGATCATGAAGTTTTCCGGAATGTACATGATCAAACATGGCAGGGTGGATATGTTGTATCATTATTTAAGATGAGGGGAGAGGAAGGGGGAGATAAGGAGATGGGGTGATGGGGAGAACAATAAATTTAAAGAATTGATTTAAGTCAAGATCTTTTTGGCAGAAATGGTTTATTTTTAAAGTAAAATTCAAAGGAGGGAGAGATGGCTGATAAGAGCGGGAAGAAAGAAATCAGTTGCTTTGTCTGTGGTAAAACAGAACATCAGGGAGTATTGCTGCCCTGCCGCAAGGCGGGAGAGGATCTCTGGGTCTGCACGCGATGTTTACCAGCGCTAATTCATGGGGGATAATTGCGGTAGTTCGGAGACAAGGAAGGGAAAGATCAACAAATAAATGAATGAAACGTTGGAGGTAATTGAATGGATAAGTATGCAAAAGCCTTTGTCAAAGCGAGTTTGATCTATTTTGGGATCGGGGCGATCACAGGGATATGTATGGTCTTGTGGCCTGATACACGGTTCATCCTCACAAGGGTCCATACCCATATCAATCTTTTGGGCTTTATGGCGATGATGGTCTATGGGGTGGGGTATCATATTTTGCCGCGTTTCATGGGGAGGCCTGTCTATAGCCACCGCCTTGGAAATATTCAAGTCTGGCTTGCCAATATCAGCCTCATCGGTCTCTCCGTTTCCTGGATTTTGGAGGCTTCGCTGGGCGGAGTATGGCATACGCTGGCCATTCTCTTTGGATTCGGGCAGGGAGTTTCGATCTTTCTCTTTATCGTCAATTTGTGGAAGAGCATGGCGCCGCAACCAGCAGAAAAAGGTTAAAGGCTGGAGGAGCGTCCCATGAACGGGACTCGAGGTTGGAGGCAAAAGATTTTTCCTCAAGTGAAACGCTCCTCGAGCGTAGCGGTCCTCGAACAAAAAACAGGGAGGTTTCAAATGGCGGAGAAAAAATTCAATAAGGACATGGTGATTGGAGAGGTTTTGACGGCAAATCCAGAAGCCGTCAAAGTGATCCAGAAATATTTTGGAACCGGGTGCTTCACCTGTCCCGGGATGAATATGGAATCGATCTCCTTCGGAGCGATGATGCATAACATCGACCCCGAAGTCATTGTGAAAGAGTTGAATGCGCTAGAAGGATGAAGGTTAGAGGAGCGTCCCGCAAAGCGGGACTTGAGGTTGGAGGATCGGCCCTATGGGTCTTGAGGCAAAATCAATTTTTAGCCTTGAGCGTAGCGGTCCTCCCGTGGTCGGGTCTAATCGACAAGTGAAACGCTCCTCAAGCGGGCTTGTTGCGAAGCGATCCTAAAACGGAGGTTTTTAAATTATGGAACCGATTCATCTTTATGAAAAGGCGGAGTTTTCCAAAGAGAATTTTGTGCCCAAGCAGATCCATATCGGGGATGCGGGCGCAGCGGTGCTGATCTGCTTTGAGCCAGGTCAGGCGATGCCTCTATGGCGTGGAGGGGGAGGGGGCGCTGACCATCGGAGATGAGGATAAACCCTTTAAGAAGGGGGATCTCGTCTTCTGTAAGGGGGAGGTTCCCATCGGCCCTAAAAATCCAGGTCAAGGAAGGTTTGTGGTTTTGGTCACCCTGATTTTAAAGCAACTGGTTGCCAAAGGAGAGTAGGATTTTGTATTTTTCAATCCGAAATCCGCAATCCGAAATCTGAAATTTTCTTGTAAAGCAGGCCGTATCTCACTCCGTGAGCGCTGACCCTAAGGGATGAACAATCGAACTTCTCCATGATGAGATGGAGAATTGTGCCACCTGTCAGGATGACATCCGCCCGTGAGGATGAAAGCCCCTTAATCTCTTTTCTTTCTTCAATGGTCTTCGAGCGATAAAGGGACAACTGGTGTTTGAGGGCCTCTCTTGTCAGGACGAATCGGTGGATTTTCTCAAGCATAAATTTCTCCAGCCCCTGTTCCACAGAGGCCAAAGCCGTTCCTGTGCCTCCGATCGATACCAAGGAAAAAGGATGTTCCGAAACGGGAAAGTGTGGCAGTTGTTTCCGTATCTCCTCGACCATGGCCCCGTATTCTTCGTCTTTGACCGGATCGGAGATAAGAAATTTTTCAGTAAATCGAACAATTCCAAGAGGAAGGCTCACCCACCGGATAATTTCATCTCCTTCGCCAAGAATGAGTTCCGTGCTTCCACCCCCTACATCCACGGCCAGAAGGCTTCCATGCGGCGTTTCCAAATCCCTTGCTACGGATAAAAAGGAGAGCCGCG
>Ga0194119_10009857_pt1 | contig 12727 bp, 9 predicted proteins | sample TA2MahC100mmetaG_FD_148620 | JGI IMG/M metagenome (GOLD analysis project Ga0194119, IMG submission 148620) | Freshwater microbial communities from Lake Tanganyika, Tanzania - TA2015018 Mahale Deep Cast 100m | ecosystem: Environmental > Aquatic > Freshwater > Lake | place: Tanzania: Lake... | reverse complement strand
GCCTACGCGACTCTCGGCCTCTCGCTGCAGGAGGACAAAGTGGCGGTAATGCGTGCCCTGTCCAACTACTTCAGTCGGCAGGAGATGAAGCGGGTATACGCCGTCCTGGTCCGGTACACTTCGGCTCGTTCCTGAGAGGAAGCTGGAGAAATGCGCAACGCCTTTCATCACGAAACCCTTTATCGTGGCGCGGCTGCCCTGGCCAAGCTGGGGCAGCTCCGCCTGACGGTGTGCGGGGCCGGCGCCGTCGGCTCTAACCTGGTGCACCACCTGGTACGCCAGGGCGTGCGCCAAGTGACAGTCATTGACTTTGACCGCGTGGAGGCGCACAACGTGGGCACCCAAACCTACGCCGAGAGCGACGTCGGTGCCTTCAAGGTAGACGTGCTCCAGGCCGAGGTGTTCCGCGCCGTGGGGGTCGAGATCACCGCCGTGCGCCAGCGCCTGACCGAGCGCAACGTGGGCAAGCTGCTGGCCGGGGCGGCCCCTTCGCTGCGCTCAGGGCAAGTTCTGGTGATAGACGGCTTTGATACACAAGCCTCACGGGCCCTGGTGACTGGGCATTGCCTGACGATGGGCATCCCCTGCCTGCACGTCGGCCTCAGCGCCGATTACGCCGAGGTGATCTGGAACGAGGACTACCGCGTGCCCGGCGACGTGACCGAGGCCGGCGCCGACGTGTGCGATTATCCCCTGGCGCGCAACCTGATTCAGTTCGCCGTGGCCCTGGCCAGCGAGGCGGTGGTGCGCTTTGTGCTGGAAGGTCAGCGGCAGAACTACTCGTTCACGCTGCGGGATCTGCGCGTCAACGTGGAGCGATGATGCACCACTGGCTGCAAGCCGTTGCTGCGGCCTACGCCGCTGGCGCCGACACCTGGGTGGCAAACGGCGTGGCCGTGCAGCGGGTGACCGGTGGGGCCAACAACGCCCTGTACCGCATCGAGGTAGACGGCCAACGCTATGCCGGTAAGCTGTGCGTCGCCGATGAGCGGCGGCGGGCGGCGCGAGAGTATGGCGCATTGCGCCTGCTGCAAGCGGCGGGGCTGGACATCGCCCCGGCGCCCATCGCCCTGGACGAAAGCTGCACCCTCCTCCCCTTCCCCACCGTCGTCTACCGCTGGCTGGCTGGAGAGCCGCTCGGCCCCTCGCCTACGGCGCCGCAACTGGCCGCCTTGTGGGACAGCATCCAGCAGATGCACACCCTCCAGCCAGGCGATCACGCGGCGGCCGATCTCCCCACGGCCTGGTTCCACTGGTTCGACTTCACACCGTACCTCAGCGAACTCCACGACTTCCTGGCCGAGTACGGCCCCTGGCTGGCCGCCACCTTCCCAGACGGACGAGACCTGCACGCTCGTCTGGGCCGATTGGTGGACAGTTGTACGCAGGTCATGCTGACCTGCGGCGTGGATCCCGGCCGCGATAGCGTGCCGTTGCGCCTGTGTCACGTGGATCCGAACCTGGCCAACGCCATTTGGAGCGAGGGCCGGCTGCGCTGGGTGGACTGGGAGTACAGCGGCTGGGGCGACCCCGCCCTGGAACTGGCCGACCTGCGCTGGCACGGCGCCCTGGCCGGGCTTAGCGAGGCGCAACACGCCTGGCTGCGCGCCAGCTATCGCTGGCCAGACGGTGACCCTGGTTTTGCCGCGCGACTGGCCGTGTGGGATCGCCTCCTGGCCACGCGCTGGCCTTTCCTGGTCGCCCGCTGGCTGTGGAGCCAGTACCATGGCCCCGACCGCCTCCGCCTGACCCCCTTCACCGCCGCCCCCGCCGAGCTGTACGCCCGCCTCGTCCGCTTCATTGCGCGGGCAGAATACCTGGCCGACCGCCAAAGCATCAACAAGACCTGACGGGATTCCAAAAATCCGCAGGGCCCTGTCAAAGTCATTTTGGGGGTCATTGCGAGCCCCGCAGGGCGAAGCAATCTCACTGTTGCGCCATGAGGGAGATTGCTTCGCTGCGCTCGCAATGACGCGATGTTGACTTTGACAGGGCCCTGAAAAACCCGTCAGGTCTATTGACTTGGCGAGAAAAAGGTGATATAATCCACAATAGCGTTGGAGCATCCCCACGCGGCTACTGCTTAGCCACACCTGTTGGTCACATTCCGTTGGCCAGAGGAAGCCCCAGACGCCGATGTCCCTGGCGCTGGGCACACAGTACAATCCCAAATCCAATCAAATCCCAAACTCAAAGCACACCGCCGGTCGTAGACCACGCGGCAGTGAAGGGGCGAATACCCTCCCATGAGATTGGCTGACCCCAAGCAAGACAAGCAGCACAGATCCTCAAGCTATCTTTCCCCACAAACTTCCTGATCTAGAGGCCGAAGCACCTCCCTATCGGCGCGCCACTGCCCGGCGCGTCGTTCTAGGCGAGGTTACAGAGGAGCGCCGGTGGCCAGCAGGCCCTGGCGGGAGTGGAGACACTATGGAACAACCGCAAATGAATATCGCTGAACTGGAAACCAAAAGCCTGGATGAATTGCAGGAGATAGCCAAAGAGCTAGAGGTCTCCGGCTACACGCGCCTGCGCAAGCAGGACCTCATCTTTCGTCTCCTGCAGGCACAAAGCGAGCAGCAGGGCTATATCTTCGGCCGGGGCATCCTGGAGATCATTGAGGAGGGCATCGGCTTCCTGCGCCAGGACGCGCTTCTCCCCGGCCCCAACGACATCTACGTCTCCCAATCGCAGATTCGCCGCTTCGGCTTACGCACCGGCGACATGGTCACCGGCCAGACTCGTCCCCCCAAAGAGACCGAGAAATACTTCAGCCTTCTACGGGTGGAGGCGGTCAACGGGCTGGATCCCGAGGTGGCCAAGAAACGCCCCTACTTCGATAACTTCACGGCCATCTTCCCCAACCGCATGCTCAACCTGGAGACCACCCCCGACAACCTCACCACCCGCCTGATCAATCTGGTGACGCCCATCGGCCGGGGGCAACGTGGCCTGATCGTCTCCCCGCCCAAGGCCGGTAAAACCACCATCCTCAAGCACATCGCCAACGGCATCACGGCCAACCACAACGACGTGCACGTCATGATCGTACTCGTCGGCGAGCGGCCGGAGGAGGTGACGGACGTCAAGCGCTCGGTCAAGGCCGAGGTAGTCAGCTCCACCTTCGACGAGCCGGTGGAGGATCACACGCGGGTGGCCGAGTTGGCTATGGAGCGAGCCAAGCGCCTGGTGGAGAGCGGCCGGGACGTGGCTATCCTCATGGATTCCATCACCCGTCTGGCGCGAGCGTACAACCTGGCCGTGCCGCCCAGCGGACGCACCCTGTCCGGCGGCCTCGATCCCGTGGCCCTCTACCCGCCCAAGCACTTCTTTGGCGCCGCCCGCAACATCGACGAGGGCGGCAGCCTGACGATCATCGCCACCTGCCTGGTGGATACCGGCTCCCGCATGGACGACGTGATCTACGAGGAGTTCAAGGGTACAGGCAACATGGAGCTGGTGCTGGATCGCAAGCTCCAGGAGAGACGCGTCTTCCCGGCCATTGACATCCAACGCTCCAGCACCCGCCGTGAAGAGCTGCTCCTGGACGATACCACGCTCAAGCAGGTGTGGACGATGCGGCGCATGCTGGCGGCGCTGGTGGGGCACAGCCAGAGCTCGGAGCCGCTGAGCGACGCCATGCAACTGCTGATGACGCGCATGAGCAAAACCAGGGACAATAAAGAATTCCTGACTACACTGACTAAGGATGTTGTGTGAAGTGCCAGGTAGACAAGTAAACAAGTAGCAAGGACTTGTCTACCAGTTCCTTGTCTACTCACTACTTTAACTTGAGGATAATGTATGGCAGATAAACTGCCCTCCCTCCCCCGTCGCCGACAGGGGAGGGAGTTGGTAAGCGCTTTAGGGCCGCACGTGGCCCGTTACGCTCCGCGTCTGCTCGTCTTGGGGCTGGCGATAGGTGTGGCCGTGGCGCTCACTGTGCCAGGGCTGAGCTTCCGCCAACCCACGTCCCTGCCCCAGGAGCGGGCCACCTTGGGGTTGGCCACGCGTGGGCTGGGAGCTGTGCAGACGCAAATCATGGAGAGGCAGGAGGCCAACGAGGCGGTAGAGGCGGCCGCCCCGTCTACCAGCAGTGCCCCTCGCGGGGGTGGCGTGCTGGACGATGACGAGGACTTCCTGGTAAAGGTCCCGGCTCTGCACACCGTCGTGCCCAAGCGCCCACGCACCACTATCCTCACCTACACCGTGGAGGAAGGCGATAACGTCTCCACTATCGCCGAGCGCTTTGACATAGACACGGACACGGTGGTTTGGGCCAACGAGAAGCTGGAAGAGGACCCGGATTACCTGGTGGTGGGGCAGAAGCTGCTCATCCTGCCCATCGTCGGCGTGCTACACACGGTCAAAGAGGGCGACACCATCGAGGCCATCGCCCAGAAGTACAAGGCGGAGCCCCAGGCCATTATAGATTACGAGTTCAACCATTTGCAAGAAGCTGGCGTGCTCAAGGTGGGGCAGCAGGTCATCGTCCCCAACGGCCAGAAGCCCTACCAACTGCGCTACGTCTACACAGACAAGGGCATGATCGCCGTCAATGCCCCGCAAGGCTCGGGGCGGTTCATCTGGCCCACCAGTGGCTACATCACCAACCGTTACGCCCCTGATCATTTGGGCATTGACATCGGCGCTCCGGTGGGCACGCCCGTCTACGCCGCCGATGCCGGGGTGGTCACCTCCGTCGGCCCCATGGGCACCTACGGTCTGGCGGTGATCATTGACCACGGCAAGGGGTTCACCACTGTTTACGCCCACCTGAGCATGTACTACCCCACGGTGGGCACGCCGGTGCGCAAGGGGCAGGCCATCGGCAAGATCGGTATGACGGGCAAGACTACCGGCCCGCACCTGCATTTTGAGATCCGCTACGGCGGTGGGGCGGTGAATCCGGCGCGGTATTTGCCGTGAGCGAGGGACGAGGTATGAGGTACGAGGTATGAGGGATGGGGAGCTTGCCTCATCACTCATACCTCGTCACTCATACCTCATCCCTCGTACCTCTTCTACAATGCGAGCTGTTGATCTTATCGCCAAGAAGCGCGATGGTTTGGCCCTCAGCGCCGCGGAGATTGATTTCCTGGTGCAGGGCTTCACCCGTGGCGAGATTCCAGACTACCAGATCAGCGCCTGGCTGATGGCCGTGCTGCTGCGCGGCATGGACAGGCAGGAGACCACCGACCTGACGCTGGCCATGGCGCGCTCCGGCGAGATCCTTGATCTGTCGGCGATTGCGCCGGTAGTGGTGGACAAGCATTCCACCGGTGGTGTGGGGGACAAGACCACCCTGGTGGTGGCGCCGCTGGTGGCGGCGGCCGGGCTGCCCGTGGGCAAGATGAGCGGGCGCGGCCTGGGCTTCTCCGGCGGCACCCTGGACAAGCTGGAGTCCATCGCCGGGTACAACGCCAACCTCAGCAAGCAGCAGTTCCTGCAGCAACTGGCCGAGCACGGCATCGTCGTGGCCGGGCAATCGGCCGACCTGGCCCCCGCCGACGGCAAGCTCTACGCCCTGCGCGACGTGACGGCGACCGTGGAGAGCCTCCCCCTCATCGCCAGCTCGGTGATGAGCAAGAAGATCGCCGCCGGCGCCAACGCCATCGTCCTGGACGTGAAGGTGGGGCGAGGCGCCTTCATGAAAACCCTGGACGATGCCCTGGCCCTGGCCCAGACGATGGTGGACATCGGCCGGGGGGTGGGGCGCCGCGTGACGGCCGTGATCTCGGACATGAGCCAGCCGCTGGGCAATGCCGTGGGCAATGCCCTGGAGGTCGCCGAGGCTATAGCCACGCTCCAGGGCCGTGGCCCGGCCGATTTTATGGAGCTCTGCCTGACCGTGGGGGCGCAGATGCTGCTCCTGGCGGGCAAGGCCGTCCGAAATTCGAAATTCGAAATTCGAAATTCTACAGAGGGCCGGGCGCTGCTCCTGGTCAAGCTGCTCTCCGGGGCGGCGCTGGACAAGTTTGGCGAGTGGCTGGCGGTACAGGGTGGGGATTGGGAGGTGGTTGAGCATCCGGAGCTGCTGCCACGGGCGAGCGTGGTGGAACCGCTGCTGGCCCGGCGCGGCGGCTACGTCGCTGGCCTGGACGCCGCGACCGTGGGGCTGACGGTGGTGGCTTTGGGGGGAGGCCGGGCGAAGAAGGGCGATCCCATTGACCACGCCGTGGGCGTGGTCTTGCACCGTAAGGTGGGCGACGCCGTGCAGCCCGGCGAGCCTCTCCTCACCATCCACGCCAACGACCCCGCCCGGCTGGCGGAGGCCAGGGAGCGCCTGCTGGCCGCCTACGCCTGGAGTGACGCACCGGTGCCCAAGCCGACGCTGATTCACAAGATTGTCAGGGAATCAGGGATCAGTGATCAGGGAATCAGGAATTCCCCGCTGGCCTGATCCCCTTTTCCATCCAGTCATTCGTTTATCCGTGTCGCTCCGTTGACACCGCTTTCAGCCAGAAGCGCCAGGGGGAATTCCCCCTGGCGCTTCATATTTTGTCGCGTCACTGTGGCTTCTGAAGGATGCCGCCGTATCGTGGTACAACACCAGGCGCTCGATTGAAATCGGCTTCTAATCCACCAGACACGGTCATTTTGTAGATTAACAGCTTTCGCGTCATTGCGAGGAGCATCCCTTCGCTGGCCCTGAACGCAGTGAAGAGCCTGCCCTGAGCAAAGCGAAGGGGGCGGCGAAGGGAGGCGACGAAGCAATCTCTTTGTTGCGCCATGATGGAGATTGCTTCACTCCCGTCGGTCGCTCGCAATGACGCGAAGTTTGCTTACGCTGGTATGGTGGCCGGTATGGGCACGGCGACTGGCGCCGCCGTCACTTTCGTCTGGAAGGACAGACCGTCGTCGCCGGCGTCTACCAGCACCACGTCGCCGGCGCGGAACTCGCCGGCCAGCAGGCGCTTGGCCAGCGGGTTCTCCACCGTGCGCTGGATCACCCGCCGCAGCGGCCGGGCGCCGAACTGCGGGTCGTAGCCTTCTGTGGCCAGCCACTCCCGCGCCGCAGGCGTCAGCTCGATGCTGATACCCTGCGCCACGATGCGCTGCGCCACCTTGCGCACCTCCAGATCCACGATGTCCAGCAGTTGTTCCTGAGTTAAGGCTTGGAAAATAATGATCTCGTCAATGCGATTCAGGAACTCCGGCCGGAAGGTACTGCGCAGCTCGCTCTCCACGTCCCGGCGCATGCGCTTGTGCTCCTCCTTGCTCTCGGCACCCAGGCGGAAGCCCATGGGGCCGGAGCCGGCCAGGTACTTGGTGCCCAGGTTGGAGGTCATGATGATCAGCGTGTTGCGGAAGTCCACCGTGTGCCCCTGGCCGTCGGTCAGCCGCCCGTCGTCGAGGATCTGCAGCAGCGTATTCCAGACGTCGGGGTGGGCCTTCTCGATCTCATCGAACAGGACGACCTGGTAGGGCCGGCGACGCACCGCCTCCGTGAGCTGCCCGCCCTCCTCGTAGCCGACGTAGCCCGGCGGGGCGCCGACCAGTCGCGAGGCTGTGTGCCGCTCCTGATATTCGCTCATGTCCAGACGAATCAGGGCGTCCTCGTCATCGAACAGAAACTCCGCCAGGGCCCGCGCCAGCTCCGTCTTGCCCACACCGGTGGGTCCCAGAAAGACGAAGCTGCCGATGGGCCGCCGCGGGTCTTTGAGGCCGCTGCGCCCCCGCCGGATGGCGTCCGACACGGCGGCGATAGCCTCATCCTGGCCAACGATGCGCTGATGCAGCCGCTCTTCCATGTGCAGAAGCTTGGCCGCCTCATCCTCGGCGATGTTGGCCACCGGGATACCCGTCTGCTGGGAGACCAGCACGCGGATCTCCTCCTCGCCGATGTGTAGCCAGGCTCGATAGGCGTTTACGTAGGCTGTGCGCGCCGTCTGGTAGACCTGGCGAGCTTCCTGCCAGGCCTGCTCGGCCGCTTCCCGCTGCCCTCTGGCCTCCAGGTAGTGCCGTTGCTGCTCGGCGATTTCTTTGGCCAGGTTGTCCTTGATCTCCACCAGGTGGGCCACGGGCTGTCCTTGGGCCTGCTTGCTGGCGATGTCCCGCCCCAGACCCTCGAACTGGGCGATGTGGCGTTGCAGGGCAGCCTCCACTTCCTCCTCGTCCTTTTGCGCTTTGCGCCGCGCCTCTTCCTTCTCCGCCACTGCCTGGCAGAGCTGCTCGACCTCTTGCCGTTGGTCCGCAATTGCCGGCGGCAGGACGGAGGTCTTGCGCTTGGAGGCGGCCTCGTCAATCAGGTCAATGGCCTTGTCCGGCAGGAAGCGGCTGGTGATGTAGCGGGCCGATAGCTGGGCCGCGGCGTTCAAAGCCTGGTCAGCTATGGTGATCTGCAGGCTGTCCGGTTCTGCATCGCCGGTGAAACAGACGCTGACGACGTGGAAGGTCTCGTAGCGAGGGCGCAGCCCGCGCAGCATGGCGATGGTTTCTTCCACCGTCGGCTCTTCCACGACTATGGGCTGGAAGCGTCGCTCCAGGGCGCGGTTCTTCTCGATGCGGCGATAATCGTCCGTGGTAGTGGCGCCCACGACCTGCAGCTCGCCCTTGGCCAGGGCGGGCTTGAGCATGTTGCTGGCGTCAATGGCCCCCTCCGCCGCGCCAGCGCCGATCACCGTGTGCAGCTCGTCAATGAACAGGATGATCTCGCCTTTGGTGGCGGTCAGCTCGTTCATCACGGCTTTGAGGCGTTCCTCGAACTCGCCCCGGAACTTGGAGCCGGCCACCATCGCCGGCAGGTCCAGGGCGATGACGCGCTTGCCGCGCATGTTCTCCGGCACCTCGCCGGCGAAGATCTTCTGGGCCAGCCCTTCGGCGATGGCCGTCTTGCCTACCCCCGCCTCGCCGATGAGCACCGGGTTGTTCTTAGTGCGACGGGAGAGCACTTCGATGACCCGCTGGATTTCCGCCTCCCGGCCGATGACGGGGTCGAGCTTGCCTTCCTGGGCCAGGGCGGTCAGGTCCAGGCTGTATTTCTCCAGGGCGCGATACTTGGATTCGGCGCCCTGGTCGGTGGCCTTCTGGCCGCGACGCACCTCGCGGATGGCCAGGAGGACCTTCTGATCATCCACGCCGAAGTCCTTGAGAATGCGCGCCGAGGGGCTATTGCGCTCGTTGACGATGGCCAGCAACAGATGGTCGCAGCCGATGACCGAGTCGCCCATGCGCTGGCTCTCGGCATCCGCCGTGGTGACCAGGGCGTTGAGCCGCGGGGTGATGTACACCTGGGCGATGGGGGCGGCGTACTGCACCTTGGCGAAGGTGGCCAGTATCTCCTCCAGGCGTCGCCGCACCAGGGCGAGGTCTACGCCCAGCTTGCGCAGGATTTCACCCGCCGTGCCGTCGGCCTGCTCCAGCAGGGCCAGGGTCAGGTGCTCCACGTCCATCTGCTGGTGGCTCATGCGTGTCATGATGGCATGAGCTATCTGAAAGGCTTCTTGCGCCTTTTCGGTTAGTTTTTGTTGGGGAATCATGGTCTCCTCTTCTGCCTAAGATTGACTTGCCTTCAGTGCTTTCTGCCCCAAGACAAAAGGGCGCAGCGTGCTGCGCCCCTACGAAGCCGGTTTTTTGTTGGTTGTCTTCTGGGGTCTCCATGCCTGGCCTCATCACTGGTAGGGGCGATCCCTTGTGGTCGCCCAGGGCAGCCACGAGGGCTGCCCCTACATCGGCCTGGCAGTCAGCTACTGATGCGACTGTATTCTACCACAAATGGTCAGAATTTGCAAGAGACCTGACAGGTCTGGCCAGACCTGTCAGGTCTATGGCCTCTCGACCAGCGCCTCCACCTCGCTGATGTCGCGGCGGAAGGGGCCTGGCGCCGCCAGCTTCAGGCTGGTCAGGGCCGCGGCCCAGATGGCGGCCTCGCCCGGCGGGGCGGTGAGCCGCTTGCCCAGGTAGGCGGCGATGCAGGTGTCGCCGCGGCCGGTGCGGCCACGCACTTCATTGGCGACGAAGGGCGCCTGGTAGCAGCGACCGTCGGCGAGAACCAGCACCCCCTGCCCCTGCGTCAAGACGACCTCGCGAGGACCTAGGGCAGCCAGCGCCTGCGCCGCTTCCCGCGGGTCGCTGCGGCCGGTCAAAAACTCGGCCTCCACGGCGTCCACCTTGAGCACGTCCACCAGTGACAAGACCTGCTCGGCCTCCGGCCAGGCTGCGTAGACCAGCGTGCCCCCACGGTTCACCCGCACGAAGCCCTGGACGTCCAGGGACAGGCGAGCGCCCTTCGCCGCCAGCGCCTGCACCACGGCCAGGGGCACCTCGCCCCGCATGGAGGCGCCGATGTGGAAGGTGCGCGCCTGGATGGGCGACACTTCGTCCACGGTGAAGGGGCCGGCAAAGCCGGTGGCGTAGATCGTGCGCTGGTCCAGGTTGGCCGTGGGGTAGACCAGGCGCAGGCAGGTAGACTCGGGCGTGGGAGTGGCGAACACAGTCACGCCCAGCGCCGCCAGTTCGTCCACCACGGCGAAATCGGCGCGGGCCAGGCGCGTGACCACGGCGGTGCGCAGGCCCATGCGCCTGGCCACGTGGCAGCCGTAGTAGAAAGCGCCGCCCTGGGTGGTGTGGGTCTCCTGCGGGCGTACCACCGTGTCCCTGGTGTAGTGCCCGACGAAGGCGAGGTCAAAGGTTGATGCAGTGTTCACTTTACTGGGATCAGAAACCCGTTTTCTGAGAGAAAACGGATTTCTGTGTTACGGCGTCACCACCACTTTGATGGCCTCCCCGCGCCGCAGCAGCTCAAGGCCCTCGGCAATGCGGGCCAGGGGCAGGCGATGGCTGATGAGCACTGAGGGCTTCAGGGCGCCGCTCTCCAGCATCTTGATGGCCACGGGGAAGGTGTTGATGCCGATGAACGTGCCGTAGATGGTGAGTTCGTTGCGGGTAATGTCGTACTGGCTGACGGTGGGGCGAGCCTGCTGGTTCATGCCGAAGAGCACGACCTTGCCGCCCTTCGTCGCCACCGGCACGGCCTGCGGGAAGAGGGCGCCCACGGCGTCCACCACGACGTCGGCGCCGCCGTTGGTGAGGTTGCGGATGGCCGTCACTATATCACCACGGGCGTCCAGCGCCGCGTCCACGCCGATGCGCCGGGCAAACTCCAGGCGATACGGCGATACGTCGGTGACAATGAGTTGGCCGGCGCCTGCCGCTTTAAAGGCCAGGGCGAACATCAGCCCCACCGGCCCGGCGCCCAGCACGGCTACGCTCTCGCCGGGTTGCAGGCGCACCCGTTCCGTCCCGCCGATGACGCAGGAGAGCAGCTCGGTGAAGATGGCCTCGTCGGTGGGCAGGTTGGGCTTGATCTTATGGCAGGCTCGCTCCGGAGCCACGTTGTATTTGGCAAAGCCGCCGTTCAGGTAGATGCCCAGGGTGGAGAAGTCCTGGCACTGGTTGGGCCGCCCGGCCCGGCAGTAGGCGCATAGGCCGCAGTACAGGTTGGGAGCTACGACCACGCGGTCGCCCGGGCGCAGGTTCTTGACGCCCGCGCCGATTTCCAGGACCTGGCCCACGTACTCGTGGCCCAGGATGGCGCCGGGCGTGGCGGGATGGCCGGGCGGCACCTCCAGAATGTGCACGTCCGTGCCGCAGATACCCGCACCTTCCACCTGCAGGAGCACGTCGTCGGATTTCTGGATGGTGGGCACAGGCACTTGTTTCAAGGAAAGCCGCCCTTCACCCTCGAAGACGGCGGCGAGCATGGTGGAGTCCATAATTGGAGTTCTCCTTCGGTGGGTTGTTGCTACACAGCTATCCTCAGCAGATCCTCAGCTATAATGACCTCCCCGCTGTACATCGCCCGACACTGGCCGGCGATGTCCACTCCATCGCACTCTGGGTAGAAGTGCGTGAGCAGCAGACGCCGGGCCTGCGCCGCCGTGGCGATGACGCCGCACTCCCGCGGCGTCAGGTGGCCGGCGCGACCCTGGCCATCGGGGAACGAGCATTCCAGCACCAGCAGGTCGGCGTTTTGCGCTAACTCAATGATGTTTTGGCAATACTCTGTGTCCCCGGAGTAGACAATGGCCTTGCCCTCTGCCGTCAGGCGGTAGCCGAGGGAATTGGCCGTGTGCGGCAAGGGCTTGGTGAGCACTTGCCAGCCGCCGTAGTCGGCGTATCCTTCACCCAGCTCCCGGATAAGCAGGTTGTAGCGCGACGCCGGCTCCAGGCTGGGGTACAACTGCAGCAGGCAGGCGACAAAGTCGCGCATCCCGCGCGGCCCGGTGATTTGCAGGTCAGAGAGGCGCTCATAGCCAGGAATGACAGCGGCGGCCAGCAAGGCGATCAGGTCAGCGGTGTGGTCGGCGTGCAGGTGGGTATAGAAGACGTGGTTTATGGCCGCGTAATCCAGGCCCGCCTGGGCCAGCCGCCCCAGCGTGCCGGGGCCGCTATCGAACAGCAGCGTCTCCTGGCCTACCTGCACGGCATAGCCAGCCGGGCTGCGCTTCGGTCTTGGAATGGCTGTACCAGAACCCAGGACGATGAGTTCCATAGTCGTTAGCGTAGGCTTTGTGCAACCAAACGGCTTTTCGCTCTAGCCGCTTGAAAAATGGCACTTTAACAAATCGCTCAGATGGTGTATGCTTATCGTGACCCAATCTGTATGCCGCAAGGAGGTCACGATGAGTGAGATAACTGTTGGGCAGCCTGTCGTTACACGCACCGACCATGCGATGCTGGTGGTCTGGGGTGAGTATGCCCAGAAAATCGGCCTGATCCAGGC
>Ga0194119_10009851_pt1 | contig 12730 bp, 13 predicted proteins | sample TA2MahC100mmetaG_FD_148620 | JGI IMG/M metagenome (GOLD analysis project Ga0194119, IMG submission 148620) | Freshwater microbial communities from Lake Tanganyika, Tanzania - TA2015018 Mahale Deep Cast 100m | ecosystem: Environmental > Aquatic > Freshwater > Lake | place: Tanzania: Lake... | reverse complement strand
GCACTTCCTCTGGCTATATCGATGATTTCAACGAGCTGAGCCAGGACATAGCCCGCGATATGCCCGGCGAGACGCCGTTCCCGCTGGCGCTGACGGAATTCAATGCACGCACCGGCGCAAGCTACGACGGCCGCAGCAACCATGCTGATACACCTGAAGACTATGCGTCCCTGGGCGCGAGTCTGGTGGCCTTGGCCGGCGCACGCCAGCTCTACCTGTTCAAATTCGGAATGACCCGCAACGACGGCAATTATCCGGTCGCCAAGAACGGGACCCACTATGTGGACAATTCCCTTCACCTGCGTCCCTACGGCGGAGCTGCCTCCACGGCTGAGATATACCGACTGTTCATCAAGGCGGCAGACGGCGCGCGCCCGGTTCATGCCACCACCGGTGCGCCGGCCGATGTCTGGGCGCTGGCAACCCGCCATCCAGCAGGGAGTCTTCACGTCTTCGTGGCCAACAAGTCGATCTCCTCGCGGACACTGGACTTCAACGTCGGGCCTCTGGGATATGCAAACGGAAGCCTGGTCACGGTTGAAGAGGTGAGCAGTCAGATCAAGGGGGCTGTCAAGACAGTCACCAAAGTTGCCAGCGGCAAGGTACCTTCCGCTGTCATGCCGGCCCAGTCAGTCTGGCTGGTTACCGTGACACCGAGCACCGCATCTCCCACCTTGGTTGTCGCCAGCGAAAATAGCGAATTGGCGGATGGCAACGCCCGCACGCTGACGGGCGCCGGGAAAACCAGCCTGACGGTGGGCACGGACGGCACACAGAATGGTCGCCGTCTTGGTGTTTTGAAATTTCCGCTGGCCAGCTCGCCTGCAACCGCCAAAAGGGTGCTGCTGCGTCTGCGTGCTTCCACGGCAAGTCTCAATACACCGGTGCAAGTGCACGTCTATGGGGTTCTGGACAACAGCTGACGTGAAGCCTCCGCCACTTTCGCGACCCTGCCCGTGCTCAAGCAGAATGTCGGCGCCGGCACCGGGATCGGAAACAATGTTGTCGAGGATGCACGCGCGCAGACCCGCTTGCTTGGCCAGATTTGGGTGAATTCAACCGCCGCAGCGGATCGTTTCCTGGATGTGACGGATTTCGTGCGGGCGCAGGCCGGCAATGCCTCCTCCATGGTGGTTCAGGATCACCGCTGGAGCAGCGCCAACCATCTGGGCTCGGGAACCGGTGATTTGCAGGGTGACGGTGTCCGGATTCTTTCCCGTCGCAACAAGGGCTCAGAGCCGACTCTCCGGATCTGGTACCGGTGAACAGCTCCCGGGCGAGTCAACTCATCAACGCATGATGCGGCCACGTCCCAGCAGGCGCAGGGTGAGCAGGCGGCCGGCAACCAGCGCGCGATAGAACGCCGCCCCAAACAGCGGCAGGGTCAGCAAGCGGGCATACAGCCTGTTCCAGAGGCGATGTCTGCGAGCACGGCCTGCGAGTTCGGCCATCGCCGCCTCACCGGCGAGCCACCGCCCCTCGAGCCGCAAGACCATGACCCGATCAAGATCGAAGCCCGCAGCCAGTGCCGCCACGACTTCGGGGCACGGTGCGCGCGCCGAGATCAACTTCAAACCGGGTACTGCCGCGAGGGTTTCCACGTAATCCGCATACCGGCTGCAGAACGGGCAGTCGCCGTCGTAAACCAGCCACGGACCAGGCGGAATTGCATCCTCGCTCATCCTTTTGCCACCTCGCATTCCCAGAGAACGAACAACACCTCGCGATCGGACAATCTGCAACGCGGCCACGCTTCGAGGCCCGTGGCGTCGAGCACCTCGCGCACGTCGAGGTCAGGTTCACGCCAGGCCTCAAAAGCCTCCCAGGACATGGGCTGGCCGGTGTTTTGGCGCACGAGCCACGTCGCCGGGAAGATCGAATCCTGCACTTCCAGAAGATTCTGCCGCGGGTCGATCATGAAAGCGGACGGACGGAAGTTCCACATCACGCGGTTGTAGAGATGCACCCGACTCACCGGCTCCCCCAGTTCACTCGCCGCCTTGGCTGCCATCTGGTGTGCCGCCTGGAGAGCCAGATCCGGCCGCGTGGCGACCGTGTGCGCATCCTCATCCAGCATGGCGAACAGGTCGCTGACGACAATCAGGTTACTGTCACTCAAATGAATCACAGCCAAGAGGTCGACCGGCTCGCGATCAACCAGCTTCATGCGCCAGGCGAAACGATGTCCCTCATAGGTCCAAGCGACATCTCCAGGGTACAGGTAGTGGCGCAGCGGAAGCAGCGCCTGTGCTATCAGCCAGCCGATGACGAAAAGCGCGAACCCCCTTGAACCGGCCGGCAGGGGAGAGAATTGCGGCTCACCCGGTTGGGCGCGTGTGATTCCGGCCCGTAGCCGGCGCGGCCAGTCCGGATCAAAAAAGAGTGTGCTTGCGGCGATGGTCATCCAGGGAAAGATGCCGATATCGAAGCTGTGGTGGTTGAGCAGGTGAAAGGCGCAATAGAGGATAAAGACCGGCAGGCGCGTGCGCCGGAAAAAGAGCAGGGGCGCACCCAGCACATGCAGTGCGATCACACCATGGTTGGCGGCCGCGATGACCCAGTCGTACTGCAGGAACTCACGGTAGTAGAGCCTGTCTGCGTCGCCAAGCAACCAAGCCCGCAGGGGCACCAGGTTCAGCCAGTCCGCATTGAGCTTAACGAGACCCGCGTAGATGAGCACGATGTCGGTCTGGACCCGCAGGAGCAGGACATCCAGCGCCGTGGCGGGCCGCTGGACCGACCAGCGCTGCAATGGCGCCCAATATCTCGCAAGCGAAAAGGCACCGTCACACGGCACCACCGCCAGGAGGAAAAGATAGAGCATGAACAGGTAGATGTGGTTGAGATAGTTCTGCGGCACGAGCAGAAAGCCGTAGGCGCAGATCGCGACGGCTGCCAGCGCCGCCAGGCGGGTCGCAACCCCGAACACGAGCAGCACACCGCAGAGCGCCAGCAGTCCCCTGAAGAGCAACGCCTGCCCCGGCATCTCGGGCAACCACGCAAACCAGAGATATCTGAAGTGGAATCCGTGGGTTGCCGACTCGAGGGCAAAGATGTTGTCCCGGTTGAAGATCTCCCAGATGAGAAGCAGGCCGAGGGTAATTCGCAGGAAAGCCAGCGAGGCCCCATCCACGGGTTGCGATTGTCGTGAGGCAAGCATTTCAAGGATTTTCATGGGGATTTTCTTCAGAGGACATTTACGCGCACGCAGGGCGCATGCAGGGCACACGCAGGCCGATGGTATTCCCCATCGCTGCCCGCCAGCGTAAATTACGGTTACAGGGTTTCATCCCATCTGCCCAAACTACGAGAAATCGCCCGCAAGGCCCGGAGGTTCACAGTGGAAGTCGGATTGCAGTTCATTTTCCAGAATACCCATGATGACGGCATCTCGGATGCCGAGATGATGCGCCGTGAGACGGAAGTCGCACTTCTGGCCGAAGAAGTGGGCATGGATTTCTGTCTTCTGCCGGAGCACCACTTCAATCCGGGCTACTCCATCATGCCGGACAACATGCAGTGGCTGTCCTATCTGGCCGGCAAGACCAGCCGCATCAAGCTCGGCACGGGTGCCATCATCCTGCCCTGGCACCTCAACCCGACCCGGGTTGCGGAGAAGATTTCCATGCTTCAGGTCATCCTCGGCGACCGCTTCATCCTCGGCTTTGGCCGTGGTCTTGCGCGCGAGGAATACAAGGCCTTCGGCGTCGATATGGGCACTTCACGCGAGCGTTTCGATCAGGCGGCCGAGATCATCCTCGACATTCTGGAAACCGGCGTGGCGGAGTACGACACACCCTACTTCAAGCAGACCCGCACCCCCGTGACGCCCAAGCCTTCACATGGCTACCGTGACCGTGAGTTCCTGTCGGTCGCGATGACACCGGATTCCGCCATGGCCGCCGCCACCTTGGGTGGCACCATGATGTCTTTCGTGCAGCTGCCTTGGGAGCAGCACCATGCGGCAGTGGAAGCCTGGCGCAAGCGCTTCCGTGAAGTCCATCCCGGCAAGCAGCCCGGTGCGCCGGTCTTCTCCGACTTCACGTTCTGCCATGAAGATGCGGCGACAGCCGAGCGGATCGCCCGTCAGTACCTCACCAAGTACTACCGCAGCGTGATCAGCCATTACGACTTCGATAACTCCCACTGGAAGGACACCAAGGGCTATGGGGCCTATCAGGCGGGTGCGGAAAACATCCAGAAAATCGGACTCGACGCGGCCTGCGAGGGTTTCGTGCAGAGCCAGTGCTGGGGAACGCCCGATCAGATCGTGGACCGCTGGATGAAGCGGGTGGAGATGACCGGCGATCTGCGTCCGGCAATGGCCGTGTCTTATGCCGGCATGCCGCACGATCTCGTCAAGGGCAGCTTGCGCCTGATTGGCGAGAAGGTCGCGCCCCGCCTGCGCGCCCTGACGGCCACCCGCGCGGCGGCCTGAGGAAACTCTGCTTCCGTTCCGCCCCGGGGGCGCACTTTGGCGAACCCGGGGCTTCCTGCCTGCAGCAACGGTCCTGCTTACCGCTTCTCCATCGCCGCCTTGATCTGGGCGAGGGTCACGTAGCCGGTCTTCTCCGCGTCCAGCTTGTCGAAATTGGCCAGTACCTTGGGCATGGCTTCAGCTTCCGTGCGATCGAGGCGGCCGTCGGCATTCTTGTCCGACTCCGCGAAGCGCTTGTCGACGTTCACGCCAAAGGCCTGCGCATGGCTGGCGGCTCCCAGCAACGCGGCGATGAGGATTGGGGATAAAAAGGACTTGGTCATGGCGTCTGCCTCGTGTGGGGTTCAGAGTTTGGGGCCGGCCTGATCGGCCACGAATTCAGCTGCGTCCTTCAGGGCGGGTTCCAGCGCCTCGAAAGTGACTTCGAGGTCGTCGTCCTTGGAATGACCAATACCCTTGCCCGCGAAGTGGCGGAAGGATTCGCGCAGGATCTCACCGGTCTTGGCGTCCTTGAGCTTGAGCTGCACGGTGACCGCGGCCACCAGTGAATCTCCCAGCAGCCGTTTCTTGACCCGGTTGACAACAATGCGGGCGGGAACCAGATCAGTGGGCTTGAAACCTTTTTCCTGGATTGAAATTCCGCTGATCACCACCGCGAGTTCCACATCCGCGGGCTTTTCCTTGGCCGCAATCGAGACCTTGCCATCAAAGCGGGCGCGCACCTGGCGGTCGAGGAAGGTCAGGGATTCGGCAACCACCGCCTCGTCGATGTCCGGGAAGGAGGCCTCTGGCGGGAATCGCGTGATGGGCAGCAAGTGCACCTGGCTGACCTCCCTGCCCTCGGCACCGCTTGCCGTGAAAGACAGGTAGCGATTGCGCGGCAGGCCTTTTGGTGCCAGTCGACCATAGTCCTCAAGGAACGCGACCTTGCTCGTGGCGCCATCCGCAGGCTGCGGCACGTGGTTATCCGCGAGGACGGGCAGCATGGCAAGCAACAGAAAGACCGACAGGGTGGCATGGCGCATGGGATTTCCGTTTGGGGTGTTCAAGGGGCCGGGAGTCTAGCAGCCGGCGGGGCTCGGGCGGAATCGGGATAAGCTGCTATTGGGCGTCGTGAAAGATGATGCCGGCCGTGAAGCGTTCCCCGCTGCGCAGGCGGCTCACCCCATGGCGCATCATCAAGCGCCTAAACCCGCGACTGCTCCGGGCCGGACGATGATGCACCGGACACACGACGGCATCTCCCAGCCTCAAAGGCACCACCTCGGCTCGCGACTGCATGCGAGGCCGCTGTTCGACCAGCACGAACTCCCCGCCCGTGAAATCGATCTCCGGTCGGGACAGCAGGATGGCGACCTGCAAGGGAAAGATCTGCTCACCGTAGAGGTCCTGATGCAGACAGTTGTAGTCGCCCTCTCCGTAGCGCAACAGCAGGGGGGTGGGCCGCCTCTGGCCTGCCGCGCGGCATTGGGCGAGGTATTCGGCGTGCGTCAGCGGGAAACGCGCGGTCAGTTGCAGCGCGTCGCCCCAGCGATTGGCGATGCCCGCCAAGGGCGGGTACAAGGTCTCGCGCAGCGTCGCCATGAGTGGTGGCAAGGGGTAGTTGAAATACTGGTACTCCCCCGCGCCGTAGCCCTTGTGCTGCATCACGATGCGTTTGCGGAAAAGCCCTGCGTCCCCGTAAAGCGTCCGCAGGATTGCGCAGTCGTCGGAATCCAGAAGACCCGAGAGCACCGCGGCACCGTGCGCATCGAGCTCGGCTTCGACTGCCTGCCAATCACGCGGCTCACGCATGGCGGCTTGATCCGGCGCAGGCATCAGGAGCCACCCTCCAGCGCCAGCAGGGCCTTCTTGCGTTCGAGCCCCCAGCGATATCCCGCCAGTGCGCCATCCCTGCGCACCACCCGGTGACAGGGGATGGCGACCGCCACAGGATTTGCGGCACAGGCGCTGGCTACTGCACGCACGGCCTTGGGTGATCCGAGCAGCTTGGCGAGTTCCGAGTAGGTGGTCGTGGAGCCGCTGGGAATGCGGCGCAAAGCTTCCCAGACCCGCTGCTGGAAAGCGGTGCCGCGCACATCGAGCGGCAAGGCAAAGCCACCCGAGGGTTCATCGATGAGGGCCACCACTCTCGCGACGGTGTCGGAAAATCCGGTATCGGCGAGTTCCAGGCGTGCAGCGGGAAACCGTGACCGCAGTTCATCTTCCAGCGGGCCGGGTGCATCCCCCAGCAGGATGGCGCAAATGCCGCGTTCACTTGCGGCAACCAGAACCTGTCCCAGCGCGCAGGGACTGATGGCGAAATGCAGTGTCATGTCTGATCCTCCCGATCGATATCGGCGCGGACTCATGCCGAGCAGCGCAGTGCCTTGTTCGTAGACGGCCCGGCTCGAACCGAAACCTGCTTCATAAGCCGCATCGATGACCTTGTCGCCTCGACTGAGGCCCTCCCGGAATTTGCCAGCCCGCAGGGCCGCCACGTAAGCCCTCGGTGTGACTCCTGTATGTGTCTTGAAGAGGCGATGCAGATGCCAGGGACTCAGGCCGAGCCGCCCGGCCAGGGCTGCCAGATCGGGCGCAGGGTCCAGGGCCTGAAGTAAACGACAAGCCTCCGCGATGAGTTCCACCTGTCGCAGCGCGGAGGGCGCCTGTTCCGGCCGGCAGCGTTTGCAGGCACGAAAGCCGGCGTCCCGGGCGCTCTCCCGACTGGCGTGGAAATCCACATTCTCCGGACGAGGGGTACGCGCACCACAGGAGGGACGGCAATACACGCCAGTGGTCCGCACGGAGTACCAGAAATGTTCGTCCACGGAGGAGTCCCGCGCCAGCACCGCGGCCCAGCGGGGGTCGGCAAGTGTCTGTGCGGCACGCTGTCTGCGCGCTTCGGTGCTCGGGTTCATGGCTGGCCTTTTAGGTGACGACGGGAATGAGTGTGCCCCTCCGGGCGCAGTCATGCACTCCGGATCTTGCGGCCAAATTCAGGCCTCCGGGAGAACCCGGGCGGGGCCGTGCGCGCCCGTTCCCCTGCAGCGTTATCATGCGCCACCATGAACACCCGCCCTGCAGTCGTTCTGGATGATGTCAGCAAGACCTTCGACTCCGGGCTGCAGGCCCTGGCGAGCGTCTCCCTGCAGGCTGCGTCCGGTGAATTCCTCACCCTGCTCGGCCCCTCCGGCTGTGGCAAGAGCTCGGTGCTGAAGCTCATTGCGGGCCTAGATACACCCACCACCGGCAGCGTCATTTCCCCGGCCACGCAGGCCCCGGGAGAAGCTGCCACTGCCTTCGTGTTCCAGGATCCCACCCTAATGCCTTGGGCCAACGTGTTCGACAACATCGCCCTACCCTTGCGGCTCGCGGGCGCGTCCCGCGAGATGATGAGAGCCCGCATCGCGCCCGTGCTCGCGACCGTTGGACTCACCGAATTCGCAGGGAGTCATCCGGCGCAACTTTCCGGTGGCATGCGGATGCGTGTGTCGCTGGCGCGGGCGCTTGTCACCCAGCCTCGCGTGCTCCTGATGGATGAACCTTTCGCCGCACTCGATGAAATCACGCGCGCGCGCCTCAATCAGGATCTGCTCGCCTGGTGGATCGAGCGTCAACTGACCGTGGTCTTCGTCACCCACAGTGTCTACGAGGCGGTATTTCTGAGCCAACGCGTGCTCGTGATGGGCGCGCGGCCGGGACGCATCCTGGAAGAGGTAGAGATAACGGCACCCTACCCACGAGCAACCACCTTCCGTACCTCACTCGAGTTCCAGCAAGCCTGCGCGCGCCTCACGGCCGCCCTCGACCGCGCACAGGCGGGTGCACCCGCATGAACCGCGCACTGCCGGTGCTCTCCCTACTGTTCCTGCTGCTGGTGTGGGAGGGCGTGGTCCGCGGGCTCGCGATTCCGCCCTACGTGCTGCCCACGCCTTCGCTGGTGTTGCTCACCCTGTGGTCCAGTTTCGGATCGCTCGCCGTGAGCTGGTGGTTCACGCTCAAGATAAGTTTTGGCGCACTGGGACTCGCCTGTCTCGGGGGGGTGGCGATTGCCTGCGTGTTCGCACTCTCCCGCCCCCTGGAAGCGGCCTTGCTGCCGCTGGCCGTCATGTTGCAGGTCACCCCGTTGGTTGCCATCGCGCCGCTGATCCTCATCTACGTGGAAAGCACCACTGCGGCACTCCTGACCTGCGCCTGGGTTATCGCGTTCTTCCCGATTCTGTCGAACACCCTGGCCGGGTTGCGTGCGGTGGACCCGAATCTCGCGGATCTGTTTCGTCTCTACCGGGCCACCCGGTGGCAGCGCCTGCGTCTGCTGCTGGTGCCGGGCGCCCTGCCCTATTTCCTGGCGGGTCTGCGCATCTCGAGCGGGCTCAGCCTGATTGGTGCCGTGACCGCGGAAATGGTTGCCGGCGTCGCAGGACGGGAAACGGGGCTCGCCTCGCGCATCCTGGAAGCGAGCTTCCGCTCGGAAACGCCCAAGATGTTCGCCGCGCTCGTGCTGCTCGTGCTCACGGGTGTGCTGGTGTATTCAGGCTTCAACGCGCTCTCCCGCATCGCGTTGTGGCAGCTTTACGGGGAGCGCCCCAAGGAAAATCACTGAGTTCGGCAACTGCTCTCCTCACCGATCCCGTCCTCGTTGGGATAGTGTGTCGGCCATTCATCGGGAGCCCGCCATGCCTCTGCCAAGACTTCTCCTCGCGCTCATCCTGCTGCTCGGCATCACCCTGCCCTGCGCAGCGCTGGACAAGGTGCGTTTTGCCACCGACTGGCGTGCCCAGGCTGCCCATGGCGGCTTCTATCAGGCGGTGGCCGACGGAACCTATGCGCGTCACGGCCTCGAAGTGCAGATTCTCCAAGGGGGACCGCAGGTCAACACTGCGGCCCTGCTGCCTGCCGGGCGCGTCGATTTCCTCATGAGCGGCAATCTGCTGCACGGCTTCGACGGCGTGAAGAACGGGCTGCCCAATGTGGTGGTGGCTGCCATCTTCCAGAAGGATCCGCAGGCACTCTTTGCGCACCCGGGCCAGGGCCATGAGGATTTCAGCACGCTCAAGGATGCCCCCGTGGCCTTCATCGCCAAGGCCGCCCAGTTCAGCTGGTGGCAGTGGCTGAAGTCCGCCCATGGATTCCGTGACGAACATCTCAAACCCTACAACTACAATTTGGGCCCCTTCCTGCGTAACAAGTCCTCTATCCAGCAGGGGTACGCCATTGCCGAGGCGCTCTACATCAAGGATCAGGGCGGCTTCGAACCGGTGGTCCACCTGCTGGCGGATCACGGCTACTCCACTTATTCCACCCTCATCACCACCCGAACGGATATCGTGGCCGAGCGCCCCGATCTGGTGCAGCGCTTCGTGGACGCCTCCATCGCAGGCTGGGTCAGTTACCTCTACGGCGACCGGCAGCAGGCAAATGCACTGATGCTGGCCGACAATCCGGAAATGACCGCGGCGGAGCTGGAGGGCGCCGTGGCCCTCATGAAGTCCATGGGGATCGTGGACTCCGGAGACGCCCTCAGTCGGGGCATAGGGGCCATGTCACCCGAGCGGGTCGCGGATTTCCATGCCCGAATGGTGGAGGCAGGGCTCTACAAGGCGGGCGAGGTCGATCTGGCCAAGGTGGCGGACTATCGTTTTGTGAACAAGGGCGTGGGGCTAGCGCTCAAGAAGTCGCTCGCGGCGCCCCCGGGGCGTTGAACCTGCCCGCGGGATCACGGCCAGGAGGCCCGGCAGCCCGGCCTTCCTTCGGCTGGACGCTGCCGCAGGCCCCGTAGTAGTCTGCCTGATCATGCGGTTCCGTATGTCCTTGTGATACGGAATCCGGTTTCAAAATAACAGAGAAGTACGGGAGAAATTCAATGGAAGTAGGCGCCTTTTACCTGCCGTCGGTAGGCACCAAAGAGGAAATCATCCAGGGCATGGCCGGCAAGCGCACCGACCTCTATCAGCGCATGCTGAAAGAGATCAGCGAGCACTGCGGCTACATGGACGATAACGGCTACTACGGTGCGGGTTTCACCGAGCACCACTTCCACATCGAAGGTGAAGAGGTCTCCACCAATCCGGTGATCCTCGACCTCTACTTCGGGATGCAGACCAAGAACATGAAGTTCGGTCAGCTCGGCAACGTGCTGCCGTCCCAGAACCCGATCAACCTCGCCGAGAACATCGCGATGGTCTCGCAGATGTTGCAGGGTCGGGTGTTCGCTGGTTTTGCCCGTGGCTACCAGCCGCGCTGGGTGAACGTGCTCGGCCAGCAGGTCGGCCTGCAGGAGCCCGGTGAAGGTGCCGACTACGAGGAGCTGAAGCGCTCACTCTTCGAAGAGCACTTCGACATCATCAGCACCGCGTGGAAAAAAGATGTCTTCAGCTATGAAGGCAAGCACTGGAAGATTCCCGGCAAGCCCATCAAGTGGATGGCGGCCGAAGTCGCGCGCAAATACGGCGCCGGCATCAATGACAACGACGAGATCACCGAGATCGGGATCGCGCCGCCCACCTTCAACAAGCAGATCCCGGATCTGTTCATGCCGTTCGCGACTTCGGAGCGCTCCATCTCCTGGGGCATGGAGCGCGGCATCGTCCCGGTGACCATCATGACTCACCCGGATGTGGTGAAGGGCCACTTCGAGGCCGGCATGAAAGCCGCCCAGAAGGCGGGTCGCGACGTGAAATTCGGTCAGGGCATGGCCATGAGCCGCGAGATCATCGTGGCGGATACGGATGCCGAAGCCGAGGCGTTGGCGCGTGAGGCCGGCTCCTTCATCTGGAACAATTTCTTCGTGCCCTTCGGCTTCAATGCCGCAGTTGCCGGTCCGGGCGAAGGTCCGTTCGATCCGCCGGGCACCTTCGAGACCTTGGCCGAGCGGGGTCTGGTGATCTTTGGCAGCCCGGACACGGTGAACCGCAAGCTGGAAGAGCTGCTGAAGCGTCTGCCGGTCGATTACTTCTGGATGTTCGTCTACAACCACATGCCGCACAAAGCCTGGATGCGCAGCCTGGAGCTGCTCACCACGAAGGTGTGGCCAAACTTCAGCGACAAGATTGGCAAGAGCCGCGCGCCGGCCAAGCTGGTGGCGCACGCCTGAGGTTGGTTTAAGGCACGGGGGCGCAAGGCCCCCGAAAACACGAAACCCGGCTCGGGCAACCGCGCCGGGTTTTCTTTTGGCTGGCTTTTTTGCCCAGGTTTCTCGAAGGCGCCGGGCTCAGGTACGAATGAATTCCGCCACTTCGGGCCGGCTGCGCAGAGCCGCGAGATCCGCCTCATCCGGCAGGCGTGGGCGATCACGCGTGGTGTTGACCATGCACAGGAATCCCAACGGGGCATCCTCAGCCGCCCGGAACTGATGCCAGGTCATGCCGGGGATGTGGACCAGATCCTGCTCTGCGACTTCAAAGACCTGGTCACCGACCAGGCAGCACCCATGGCCGCGCAGGATCATCACGGCATGCACATGCTCGTGCCGCTCCAAGGTGCTGTGCCCTTTGGGGGCAACCTCGAAGTATCTGAGCTCGCAACCGAGGGCCGGGTCCTCGAACAGCACCTGACGGGTGACGTCGCGGAACGGCGCAGACCCCATCTGCTTGTAGGCGAGCAGCGCCACATCCTGCCAATGGCCGCCCTGGATTCGGGGCCTGTGGACCTTGGGCGCGTATGTCATCGATGCTCTCCTCGACTGGCTGTCTCTACGGCGGTCACGAATTCGCGGCTACGCGCGGGCAAGGCCTCGCGGGCACTGAGCAGGTTGCCGCCGATGAGCAGCATGCAGTGCTTGCCGTAGGCCGCAATCATCTCGGGTACCCGCTCCACGCTCATGCCGCCGGCCGGGACGGGTAATGCCGGGCGCAGATGCGACCAGGGTTCGCGTGCGGCCTTCACCAGCGCATGGCAATGCTCCAGGCTGAAGCTGAAGCGCCCCCCGAAGTTGGGGAAAATCACGGCATCCGCCCCGAAGAGGCGAAACAGACGCCCCAAGAAGAGCGGAGGCGCGATGCCGAGCGCGCCCGTGAGCGCGGGATGCGCGAGTACCGGCCCCGGGAAGATCTCCCGGGCGAGTTGCTGGAACACCGGCAGGCCCATCAGCATGGGCGCGGCGAGCACCATCTCCACGCCCTCCTCTGCCGCCAGCGCCAGTTGCGCGCGCAGCTGGTCTGGCGGGCCCGAGAGACTGGGCGCGTAAAAGCATCTGCGCCCCGTGCGGCTGGTGGCGGCGCGGACGGCGCGCTGGCACGCCTTCACCCGCGCTGCGAACGGCGAGTATTCCTGGTTGGCGATGCCGTGGTCGTCCTTGATGATGTCGATACC
>Ga0194119_10009846_pt1 | contig 12732 bp, 13 predicted proteins | sample TA2MahC100mmetaG_FD_148620 | JGI IMG/M metagenome (GOLD analysis project Ga0194119, IMG submission 148620) | Freshwater microbial communities from Lake Tanganyika, Tanzania - TA2015018 Mahale Deep Cast 100m | ecosystem: Environmental > Aquatic > Freshwater > Lake | place: Tanzania: Lake... | reverse complement strand
GTGACGTTGTCTCCGAGCCGCTTCCGCGCCAGTTTTACCATTGTCTCCGTTCTGCCCGGATAGGCATCCACATTCCGGTTCATGCGACCGCCGATCTTGAACTTGCACGCCTTAGTTCCGGTTTCCTGAACGCCGCGGACATAGACCTCCACCTCCTCTTCCGCCGTTGTCTCGCGAATGCCCCCAGAAAGATAGACGGGGATTTCTTCACGAACCGCGCCACCGAGTAAGTCCGCCACCCGTTTCTTTGCCACGCGCCCCAGCATGTCCAGCACACTCTGCTCGGCATAGGCGACAGGGCACCAGAAAGCCAGCCCCGCCAGTTTGTAGTTCTTCTGGAAAATCGCGTCTACCAGCGCCTCGATGTCGCGCGCATCCTTTCCAATCAATTCCGGTGCGACCAGATTCTTGAATATCGGAACGAACTCGGCCATCTGCTTCGTTCGACAAACTCCGACCACCCCATCCGTCGAGGTCGTCCGTACGAAGTAGTTCGTCCCCGCCTTGAGCAACTCCACGGAGGCGATCTTCACGGGCACCGGCACATGCTTTTTCAAATCGAGCACGGGCTCTTCAAACCAGGGAATCACCCGCCGCTCAGGCATAGGCGCTGCCAGCAATCGCGGCGCGCCAGCGGCTGCCATCAAAAAAGCTCTACGTTCCATAAGACTCCTTTCCTACTGCCCAAGTTCATGGCATGCATTGCAGGCCACGCTTGCTTTGTGTTCCTTGTGACAAGCTACGCAGGAGGCCATCGTGGTGGGCCGGACCAGTTCTACCTTAGCCATGGACATCACCTCGCCATGGCAACTTGCGCACCCGGTCTTCGCCTCCGCATGCCTGGCATGACTGAAGAAGACGAAATCCTTCACTTGATACACTCGGCGCGAAGGGATCTCGCGAGTGGCCATATCCGGATGGCAGCTGCGGCACTTCTTCATTTCTGGAAACGTCGCACTCTCTTGCGTCTCCGCCGAGCTGTGGCAGGTTGTGCACTTCATCTTCAGCGGTGCGTGCCTGGCGTGCGAAAAATCCGCAGCAGTGCATCCTATGCCAACCGCGAGGAAAAACAAAAGATACTTCATGGCAAACGAAACGCAATCAGATGGTCAGCGAAGCTATCGTTGTACTTGTTGCCGGCTCCGGCCGCGATGACAACGAATTGCTTCTTGCTCTTCGCACCCTGAAAAGTCATTGGCGTGGCGTGGGCGCTCGCCGGCAAGCGGTAAGTCCAAAGCTCCTTCCCAGTATCCTTATCGAAGGCGCGGAACCGGGAATCATCCGTCGCACCAATAAAAACGAGTCCTCCCGCGGTTACCATCGAACCGCCGATGTTGGAGGTGCCAGTGGGCGGGATTCCCTTTGCGATCAACTCGTCAACTACGCCAAGAGTGACTCGCCAACGGAACTCGCCAGTGTCCAGGTCAATGGCGGTCAAATGCCCCCACGGTGGTACCTGGCAGGGGTAACGCTTCTCGTCCCAAAAGCGCGAGTATTGTGTTGGAGCCCCCGCGGATCGTTAGGGTATTGCGGCCCCGGCTCTGGATTTCACCATGTGTCCAACCTGGCCCACGTCCATGGAGTTCACGTAAAGGGTCCGCGTCGTGGGGTCTACGCTCGCTCCGCCCCAATTCGCGCCGCCATTCGTTCCGGGAAATAGAATCGTCCGCTTCAACCCAAAGGGCGTGTATAAGGGACCGAACGTTACGCCCTCGATCAGCTTTTCACAGAAAGCCCTCGATTCCGGAGTGATGTTGGTCAATTCCTCCTTCTGGAAACTCTGCCTGGCGAAGGGGGCGGGTTTGACCGGAAACGGTTGAGTCGCTGCCGTTGACTCTCCTGGCACCGTGCTTTGCGGCACCGGCTTGTCTTCAATATCGAAGAGAGGCTTGCCGGTCGCTCGGTCGAAGAGAAAAGTGAAGCCCATTTTCGTGACTTGAGCCACCGCGTCCACGCCTCGTCCGCCACGCATTACGGACAGCAGCACAGGCTGCGCCGGCAAGTCGTAATCCCATAGATCGTGGCGGACAATCTGGTAGTGCCAGATGCGCTTACCGGTAGCCGCGTCCAGCGCCACCAATGCGTCGCTGAACAGGTTGTTGCCCTTCCGATCTCCGCCAAAGCGATCTGTCGCTGGCGAGGTCAAAGGCAAATAGACAATACCCCGTTTTTCATCCAAGCTTGCCACCGACCACATATTCGCTCCGCCTCTGCCATCGCCGCTTTTGCCGTCCCAGGTATCGCGCCCGAACTCGCCTTCGCGAGGAATCACATGAAAGGTCCAGCGCAATTCACCAGTGCGCGCATCGTAGGCACGCACGTCCCCGAGCGGGCTCGTTACCTCCGCGTCCGGAACGATCGACCCACAGATCACCAGGTCGCGGTAGACCAAGGGCGGCGATGTCATTCCATATCCACGGCCACTCAAGCCTTGTTCGATGTTCATCACGCCTACCCGCATATCAACATGGCCCTGGGCGCCAAATCCCGTGACCGGCTTACCTGTTTTTGCATCAATGCTGAACAATTGCCCGTCGAGCGTACCGTAGAACAAGCGCTCCTGTTTGCCGTCTGTCCAGTACGCGGCACCCCGATGCGTATACAGCATCTGTGGTCGCTTTCGGTCCAACTTCGGGTCAAAGGCCCAGATCTCTTTGCCACTCTCGGCATCCAGTGCAATCAGTCGTTGCAGTGCCGTTACCACGTACATCCTTTCGCCGATCACCAATGGCGTAGCCTCGAAAGCGCTGCGCACCGTGTCTTCTGGTCCGCTCATGTCGCCCGTTCTATAGGTCCATGCCACTTGAAGTGAGCTCACATTTCCGCGGTGGATCTCCCGCAGCTTCGAATACTTCGTCCCCCCGGGGTCGCCTCCGTAATGACGCCACTCACCCTTCTCTTTGGCGGAATCGCCTGCCCACAGCGTGAGGCTAAACAACAGAATCGTCGCTCTCACCGTTGCGCCTCCAATGCCTGTGCCGCCACTCTCTCAAGATAGTCGCCGAGTTCTGCATCGATGCTATATTCTTGCGCCATCGCGCTGCGCGCCTGTAGAAACTTCGGCAATCGAGCGTGGTAAGCATCCCTTGTACCATTCCGCTCCACTAGCAATGCCGCTTGCTTCTTCTCTTCCGCGCTCAAATTCGGCCACCATCTGTAGATACGCGGCGTATCTTTGACAGACTTTCCCAAAATCGTACTCGCAATCACGGCGACATTCAAGAAATGCCCGATCGTTCCCGGATGCGTCCGATCTGGCAGGTTATGCAACTCCAGTCCGGGCCTTCCTTCGCGCGCCAGCTTCCAGGCGGTGGACACCGGCGCGTAAAGCGAAATCTTGGCGCGCTTGGCAAGTGCGCGCATCCTCGAGCGTCCTTCGTCGTTTAGCGCTTCCAGCCCCCACCCCATTTCATAAATCACTACCTTGCCTCCGGCCTCGTGGATTGCCTTCGCGTATGTTTTCACCGCTTCCTCAAGCTCCTGGCCCTTCTCTCCCATCAGGAAGTGCGTCACTACTTGCAACACCACATAGTCGTAGCGCCCGTCCCGAATCTTGTCGAGGAATGATTGCCCATCCGTTAGGCCGTACTCAGGCTTGAAGCTCCCTGGTTTCAGGTACACCTGGATGCTGTCCCCACTCCTGCCCGCTATCTCTGCTTCGTGTGCTTTGCCGGTGGCTTTGCTGAGGTACCTGGCCACCTGATCTGGCAGGTCGTGATAATAGACGCTGCTCGACCCTGCCCACAACATTCGGACTGGCTCCGCAGCTTGAGCCAAGGCCGCTAGCAAGAGGATTGCCCATCTCATACGGGGTAATTGGTATCACGGGGCCTTGGAATGAGGTATTTCTTCTGTATGCCCCCCACATTCCCCTGCATGCCATTGAAAAAGGGAATGTTATACAGACAGCTTACCCATCTGCCGAACCTCGATTGCTGGACGTATTGCCGCGGATTCAATAGACTGTAGTTCGACCTCCCGGCAATGTCCGCCTCCCATATCAAGCCTCGCTGCTATCGCTTCGGCGTATTTGAAGTCCAAACCGCCACGCAAGAGGTACGCAAACGGGGTCTCCGGATGAAAATTGCCGGTCAGCCCTTTCACATCCTTACGCTTCTCCTCGATAAGCAGGGGGGAATCGTCACCCGTGAAGAGCTCCGCCGCGCCATCTGGCCCGAAGAGTCCTGGGGCGATCACGATCAGCGTCTGAACAAAGCCATGACCAAAGTTCGTGAAGTCCTGAGTGATTCCGCCGATACCCCCCGCTACATTGAGACGATCCCGCGCCTCGGCTACCGCTTTCTGCTCCCCGTGGAGATTCTGGAGATCCCAGATCCAACGCCGCCTATCGCCACACAAATCGATCCCGTTCCGCCAGTCACCAAGCGGACATGGTCCCCGCTTTGGGTGGTCGCTCCTCTATTGTTGATCGGTGTCTCGCTCGTGCTCTATTTCTATGCCAGCCGTCCAATTTCCCCGGCGAATCTTTCGTTGATCGCGCGCCCCCTCACCACCTTCATTGGCGCTGAACACTCCCCTAACTACTCCCCCGATGGCAAGCAGATCGTCTTTGTCTGGACGGGCGAGACCGGCGCCAACGAAGACCTATTCCTCACCGATCCCGTTTCCGGCGGGGCGCGCCGTGTTACCAAGGATCCCTTGCCGGACACCGTGCCCGCATTTTCCCCGCAAGGGAAGCTCATTGCCTTCCGGCGTGCTTCTGGGATCTGGCTCCTGGATCTCACCAGCTCCGCCGAGCGGAACCTGACCGATATCGAATCCAACAGTCCTCCTGGTACTTTGGCCTGGACGCCCGACGGCAATTGGATCGTCTCCGCCAGTCGCACAAATACTGGCAACCTTGCCTTGTTCGCAATCGAGACCGCTACCGGGCAACGCCGACAATTGACGCATCCGCCGGCCGACCAAGCTGGGGATCGAAGCGCGGTTTTCTCTCCCGATGGCCGCCACTTGGCCTTCACGCGCCATACCGCCCCCGAGTGGCGGGAAGTCTTCATTGCGGATTTCGACCCTGCTACCAACACTTGCCGCGGCGAACTTCGCCGCTTGACCCAACAGAAACTGCGCATCGATCAGCTCGCCTTTACACGAGACGGCAAAGAGATCCTGTTCTCCGGTGCCACGCCCTCGGGTGGCTCCAGCTACATCTCCCGGCTGCAAATCTCCAGCGGCCAAGTGCTCGATCTCGCGGGTGTACGCGTGGAAGGCAACAATTTCGCCCTCGCACCCGACGGCAGATCGATTGTTGTCAGCCGCCGCTCCTCAGAGGCAACAAGCCTACGCAAGTTAAATCTCGCCGAACTCAAGGTGGGTCGCCTTCTAAATTCCGAGCCGCTACTGCGATCCACCGCCCCGGATTTTTCTCCCGACATTTCCACGGACGGCAAGCTAGTAGTGATGAGTTCCAGCCGCAGCGGCACCCCCCAACTCTGGGTTTTCCCGATCGATCAGCCGGCGCCGAAGCAGCTAACCTTCCTGGGCAACTCCGGGGCCAGCGTACCCCGTTGGTCCCCCAACGGTCAGTACGTCTGTTTCGAATCCCGTCCTGATGGACAAGCGGATATCTTTACGATCGAAACTGCCAGTGGAAATTTGAATCGCATCACTAATTCCAGCTGGCAGGAGTCCCGCTGCAACTGGTCCCGCGATGGACGGCATCTTTACTATGGCTCAGCCGCGGAGGGACGCATGGAGATCTTTCGGCGGTCCCATGTAGAACCAAACCTCCCTCCTCTACGCATGACCGCCAACGGCGGCAGCTTTGCCGTGGAATCGCCTGACGCCCAATGGCTTTATTACTCCACTCCTGAGCCCAAAGTGGAAATCCGCCGCCGCGCTCTCAATCTTGCGAATGCCCCAGAGGAAATCGTGGCTACGCAAGTCTTGGGCTTGCTGTGGAGAACTGGCGCAACTCTCAAGACTGCCTTGAGCACCACGTAAGGACGGCGGCGCGGTCGAATCCTGAAATGCTGTGTAGGGCCTTGGAAGAAGTGGAGGCCGCATGAGCGTTTACCAACCCAAGTACAAAGACCCAAAGACGGGCGAGATGGTGAAGTCTGCTATCTGGTGGATGGACTTCAATCTGTGCGGGCGGCGCATTAGGGAGAGCACCGGGGTAACCCGCAAGACCCTGGCGGTGGAGGCTCAGAAGCGCCGCAAGCTGGACTTAGAGCGAAGCCTTGCAGGGTTACCCAGCGAGACGAAGGAAGCGCGCATCCGAACCGTTGGCGAGATGGTGGAGGCATACCGCACCCGGTACACCGACGGACACCGAAGGCAGAGCATCAAGCAATTGAACAGTCTCTCAAAGCACTTGATGCGCCACCTATCGGCGATCATGCTTCCTGACCTGAACGAGGACCGAGTGAGGGGCTATGTGAAGGAACGGCAAGCCGAGGAAGCGGGCAACCGGGCAATCAATATCGAAGTGGGCATTCTTGCGCGTTCCATCGGGCGCAAGCGTTCCGACTTGTGGCCGGGGCTGAAGTCATTGAAGGAGCGCAACGACATCGGCAAGGCCCTTACACCCGAACAGGAAGCGCAACTGCTAGCGGCGACGGTGAAGGCTGAGTCTCCTTTAATCGGTCCATTCGTTCGCATCGCCTTGACGACGGGGATGCGCAGCGGAGAGATACTCGGCCTAACATGGGGCCGCGTGAACCTGCTGGAGCGCTTCATCGTTGTTGGTGAATCCAAGACAACGGCAAGCAGCGGGCGGATCATCCCCATGAACGAAGACTTGTACCAAGTCCTCATCGCGTTTGCGGACTGGCACCAACAGGAATGCGGCGGCATCGCACCGGAGCGCTACGTATTCCCGATCCGCAAGGTTAGGGGCCGCTACGAGAACACGCGCCGGATGGTGAGCATACGGGCATCATGGGAGACGGTACGCGAGGAAGCGGGGCTATCTTGCCGCATCCATGATCTTCGCCACTCGGCCTGTACCAAGATGGCCGAGGCGGGAGTTTCAGAGTTTGGGATGATGTCGGTGATGGGCCATGTCTCCCGCTCGATGCTGGAGCGCTATAGCCACGTTCGGATGGAGGCGAAGCGAACGGCGGTGGAGGCGCTATCATTGAAACGGGAGGCCACTGACGGGGCCGATTTAGTTGGCTACGGCAAAGAATCCCCCAAAGTAAGCGCCTTGCCGTCCTGATCGGCGCTTGCAATGGATGATTGAGGTTTTGTAGACTCAATCAGTTAAGCCATATGCGCCCGTAGCTCAGCCCGGATAGAGCGTTTGCCTTCGAAATCTTCGAACACAATGGATTGGCAGTTGACCTGCCACATGCGCAAGGCCATTATCAGCGCCCGGAGATTATTCTCATGATTCTCATGCGGCATGTAGTGGCCGCTATCCAGGCGGATGCGTTTGACGGCGCCGCCCTCAATCAGCATGGTGCCTGAGCACTGCACAGTATCGCTGGCCACGTAGCTGGAGTGATAAAGCCTGGCTTGCCCTGGCCGCCGAAGACACGGTGCTTGGCCATGTACAGATCGCGGCTCATAGTGAGAACGAAGAAGCCGTAGTTCTTTGCGTCGATCCGCTTGGTCATGGCGGCGGCATCGTAGGCATGGTAGGAGTCGGCCAATTGGGGCTTGTTGCCGCCGGACGTGTTCCACCACGGCATCTGATAAGCGCGGTCGTTGCGGAACCAGAGGCGGTACTGCGCGGCCTCGGCACGCGTGATGTACTCGGCGCACTGCTTCTTCATGTCCACGTCGACGCCGCACCATCTCAGGCTGCGGCCCCACATCAATTCGAGTTCGCGCGGCAAGCCGTTGATCGTGCAGCTAAACGCCTTGCACAACTGCGCAGCGGCGCATCGGTACAACGGCCACATCGCCTTTTCCCGGCCCTTTTCCATTTCCAGCGAGACCTTGGGGTTGAACTGCTGCATGGCGATCATTTCCAGCCAGTAGTCGGCTGTCATGAAGATGTCGCTGAGGAAAATGAATTTCTTGGCCGCCTCGACGGACTTGTGATACGCCTCGATCAAATGATCGATCCGGTCGAGTACGATGTCCTTCTTGCGCGTGGCCAGGAAGACGCTCGAGTCGCTTTCCCAAGTCGAGCACTTCTGGATCTCGCTGTATTCGTGCATTTCGTGTCTCCCACGGCGGCTATTCTTGGCCGTTCATTCCAGGAGGCGCGAAACTCCGCCGGACTCTGTCACCGGATTCGAAAATTCTTTCAACTTTGCACGATGTGGCTCAGGGGAGCGCCCCGGCGTGTGAGTTCCCTACTAGTTAACCGGCGTCCGGCGGTGATAGCAATGCGGCGATATCGGCCGCTTCCCCCGCCTTCCGAGCGGCGTGGGCGCTTTCGATATTCTTGAGCAGCCCCGCCAGCACGGCCCCTGGTCCCACTTCGAGCCACTGCGTGACGCCTTGCGCAATCAGGTAACGGATGGACTCAATCCAGCGCACCGGGTTCGGCACCTGCTCAATCAAACCTTGCCGCGCCTCGGAGCCGGCGCGTACTTCCCGCGCCTGCCAGTTGTTGACCAGCGGCACGGTGAGGTCTGCAAAAGGGAGCGCCGCGAGGTCTGCGGCCAGACGCCGTTGGGCGGGCTCCATCAGTCCGCAATGGAAGGGTGCGCTAACCGGCAACAACACGGCGCGGCGCGCTCCGGCGGCTTTGGCCAACTCCATGGCGCGGTTCACGGCGGCGGCGTGACCCGCAATCACGGTCTGGTCGGGCGAGTTGAGATTTGCGGCCGAAACGACTTCGCCGTGCGCGGCTTCGGCTAGGATTGCGTCGAGTTTGCCCTCCGGGAGTTTCAACAAGGCGGCCATCGCGCCCACCCCCGCCGGAACGGCCTCCTGCATGTAGCGGCCGCGGTTGCGCACGGTGCGCACAGCGCCGGCAAAGGAGACGGCCCCAGCGGCAACGAGCGCTGAGTACTCGCCGAGGCTGTGGCCCGCTACGTAGTCCGGCTGGACGCCGTGCGCGGCCAGTACGCGATACGCCGCCACCGAGGCGGTAAGGATCGCAGGTTGCGTGTTCTCGGTCAGCTTTAATTGCTCGTCGGGGCCGTTGAAGCACAACTCTGACAAGGCAAAGCCGAGCGCATCGTCGGCTTCGGCGAAGACAGCGCGCGCTCCGGAATGCGCCTCACAAAGACTCTTGCCCATGCCGGCATACTGCGAACCCTGGCCGGGGAATAGAAAAGCGGTTTTACTCATGAAACCTACAGGTTAAAACAAGAGGGCGGCCGGGCTGATTCGCTACACTATCGGGTGCGCATGTTCATTCGGTATACCGCGCTTCCAACCGCGTTTCTCTTCTTTTCTTCCTGCACTGTTTCCACGGCGCCAGCCACGTCCGCTCAGGCCCAGAGTTCGCCGCCTACCTGGAATCTGATTCCCGGCATGCCGGCGTATCCAGATCCGAACGACATTTACTCGGCGGGCCGGCCCGGGCTGCTCAGCCCGGTTGTGAAGGATTTTCCTGCCGACGTGTATGTGCCGCAGAACAGGATGAACCGGGTGAGCGTCATCGATCAGACGACGTTCAAGGTGTTGCATCATTTCCCCACCGAGCGCGAGCCGCAGCACGTCACTCCTTCGTGGGACTTGAAGACGCTCTAGGTGGGGAACGACCAGGGCAACACGCTGAACGCCGTTGACCCGGCGACCGGGAAGAAGATCAAGACGCTGAAAGGTGACGACACCTATAATCTCTACTTCACGCCCGACGGCAAATACGCCATTGTGGTGGCCGAGCGGCTCCGGCGGCTGGATTTCCGCGATCCGCAAACCATGGAAGTGGTAGAGCGCGTGACGGTACCGTGCCGCGGTGTGGACCATATGGATTTTTCCGCCGAAGGGCGCTACCTGATTGCGACGTGCGAGTTTTCCGGCGAGCTGGTGAAGGTGGACACGCTGACGCGCAAGTTCCTCGGCAAGATCACGCTGGAAAAAGGCGGCATGCCGCAGGACATCAAGCTGTCGCCAGACGGATCGCGGTTCTATGTCGCTGACATGGAGAACGACGGCATGCACGTGATCGATGGCGACGCCTTCAATGTGGTTGACTTTATTCCTACCGGCAAAGGGTGCCATGGCCTCTAAGCCTCGCGCGACTCCAAGTACATGTACGTATCCAATCGCAATGAAGGCACTGTGTCTCTGTTCGAATTCGCCACCAAGAAAGTGGTGCAGAAGTGGAAGATCCCGGGCGCGGCCAGTCCGGACATGGGCGGCGTTTCGGCTGACGGCAAGGTGCTGTGGCTGAGCGGGCGCGATCACTCGGAAGTCTACGCGATGGACACCACCGACGGGAAGTTGCTGGCGCGCATTGAAGTGGACCAGGGGCCGCATGGTTTGTGCGTGTATCCGCAACCGGGGCGGTACTCGGTGGGCCATACCGGCATCTTGCGGTAAGAGTGGCGCGGCTTGTTCTACCGTGCGCCTTCAAACAACGCGAACACAAACAGCGTGCCGCCGCTCCGGTAGTTGCGCATCCACGGCGCGCCCGCGCCGGTGAAGCCGCCCACCGCGCCGGACATTCCTGAAGCGATGGCGATGTATTGTTTCCCGTCGAGGCGGAACGACACCGGCGCGGCGCGAATGCCACTTCCGGTTTGGTAAGACCACAGCTTCTCGCCCGTCTCGGCATCGTAAGCCAGCAGGTGGCCTTCGGCATCGCCGGTGAAGACGAGTTGGCCCGCGGTGGCAAGCATGCCGCTGCCCATCGGTGTACGCATGCGCTGCTCCCAGGCGCGCTCGCCGGTGTCGGCCCGGATTGCCATCACTTTGCCGTACGCTTGGCCGGGCAGATAACGGAAGCCGCTGGGGCCGGGCTTCAGTCCCTTGGCTTTGGCCTCCACGCCGTAGTTCGAAAAGATCGCGCAGTTTTCAATCACCGGCACATACACCAATCGTGACAGCGGACTGTAGGCCATCGCGTTCCATTCCTTGCCGCCCGCCGCGCCCGGGCAGACCTCCACGCCTTCGTAGCTGGAGATCTTCGCCGTGTCGATGATGGGGCGGCCTTCGGGCGTGAAGCCTTGGTTCCAGGTGACGCGCACGAATGGTTTGGCGTAGAGGAATTTTCCCGTGCGGCGGTCGAGCGCGTAGAAGTGGCCGTTGCGGTCTGCATGTACCAGAGCGCGCACGCGGCGGCCTTCGTGAAGCAGGTCGTCCACGAAGACGAGTTCGTTCACGCCGTCCCAGTCCCACACGTCGCCGGGCGTGTATTGATAGTGCCAGGCGAGGCGGCCGGTGTTGACGTGGAGCGCGACTACGGAGTCGGTGTAGAGATTGTCGCCTTTGCGCGCGCCGCCATCGAAGACGGGGAACGGATTGCCGGTGCCCCAGTAGACGAGCTTCAGGTCCGGGTCGTAGGAGCCGTTCATCCAGGTGGCGCCGCCGCCGGTTGTCGAGGATTCGCCGCTCCAGAATGCGCCAGCAGTGGTGGTATGGAAGCGCCAGAGGCGGCGGCCGGACGCGGCGTCGTAGGCGTCGATGAAGCCGCGCGCGGGATAGTCACCGCCGGCGATGCCAACGATCACCTTGCCGTCCACGGCGAGCGGCGGCGCGGTGCCGCTGTAGTTTTCGGCGACCGTGCCCATCTCCACGTCCCAACGCACGCGTCCGTCACGCGCGTTGAGCGCCACCAGATGCGCGTCCAGCGTGGCGAGGAAAAGCGTGCCGTTGAGGATCGCGACGCCGCGGTTGACCGGGCCGCAGCAGTAGCGGAGCTTTTCGGGCAGGCGGCGGCGGTAGTGCCACAGCTCTGCGCCGGTGCGCGCGTCGATGGCGAAGACGTGGTTCCACGAAGTGGTGAGGTAGATCACGCCGTCCACCACCAGCGGCGTGGCTTGGAGGCCATTGGCCACGCCGGGCTGGAAGCTCCAAACCGGCACGAGGTTCTTCACGTTGCCGCGATGGATCTGGGTGTGCGGGCTGAAGCGCTGGTTGCCGAAGTCGCGGCCGTATTGCAGCCAGTGGTCGGCGTTGGCGTCAGTGGCGGCGAGGCGTGCGTAAGGCACGTTGACGGCGGGCGGCGGGAGATTGTTGGCCGGCTGAATCGCCGCGGCGGAGAGCGTGCGCAGATGCGCGACGACGGCAGCGGCATCGAGGCGGTCTGCGGCAAACGCGGGCATGGCCGTGCCGGGCACGCCGCGGGTGATGACGGCGCGGAGTTGCTCGTCCGTGATGGAACGCTGCCACGAGACGGACGTGAGATCGGGGCCGGAGCCGCCCTCGCCCGTGGCGCCGTGGCAGGAGGCGCAGTGCGTGGTGTAGAGAAGTTGGCCGGCTTGCGCGGCGAGAGTGGGCGCAAGCAGCAGCGCGGCGGCAGCGATGCGGGAAAGCATGAACGACAGCGTACGATATCGCGGCCCGCCGTTGGGGCTGGCCGCCGCCGTGCAATTCCGCCGCCGACTTGGATAGACTTGGGCAATGCCGCCTGCTCTTCGCTTCGCCGGACTTCTGTTAGGACTTGCTTGGACGGCTTCCGCCGAACGAGTGGAATGGACCACGTCTCGCCTGCGCGGTTCGCCCGATCCGCCTGCGCCCTACACGCTGGTGCGCGCGTTCCCCACGGTGAAATTCAAATCGCCGATCTTCATTGCGCAGGAACCCGGGCGCGACACGATCTGGCTGGGCGAGTACAAGGGCAAGATCTGGACGTTTGAGCCGCGTGACCCGGCGGGCACCAGGAAGATGGTGCTCGATATCGGCCGCGGCTTGAGCGCG
>Ga0194119_10009845_pt1 | contig 12734 bp, 11 predicted proteins | sample TA2MahC100mmetaG_FD_148620 | JGI IMG/M metagenome (GOLD analysis project Ga0194119, IMG submission 148620) | Freshwater microbial communities from Lake Tanganyika, Tanzania - TA2015018 Mahale Deep Cast 100m | ecosystem: Environmental > Aquatic > Freshwater > Lake | place: Tanzania: Lake... | reverse complement strand
ACTGGCCAATAAACACGGGTTAAAAATTCTATCTTTTAGCTGGGTCCAGGGTTACAGACATTTTTTTACGAATAAGCCAATCAGAACCCCGGAAGACTTAAAGGGTCTGCGCATCAGAACTCCTCCTGCGCCCATATGGCAGGAGTCTGTGCGCGCTCTCGGGGCAACCCCCGTAGCTCTTCCGTTTAGAGAAATGTATCCAGCCCTACAGCAAAAAGTCATTGATGGAGTGGAACTGGTCTATAACAACATACCCGCTGGACGTTTCTATGAAGTCCTTAAGTATGTGAGTGAGACAAGACATATCATGCTTGTTAATTATGAGTTAGTCAGCACAAAGTGGTTTAATACTTTGCCTGCTGAATACCAAAAAATTCTGGCAGAAGAATGTGAAAAAGCCGGAATGGAAACCTCTAAGCTAATCATCGATAAGTTAGAGAAAGAAGTCAAGGCAGACTTGATAAAGAGAGGGATGATAGTTGTAGATAATGTCGATTTAGCAGCTTTCCGAAAGGCTGGAGAAAAAGCTTATGAGGTTTTGAAAATTGCTGATGTAAAGGACAAAGTCCATAAGGAACTTGGAAAGAAATAGTAAAGCTGATTGATAAACCGGTCCCTCCTCTGGTTGAGGGGCCGGTTTATCGTCTGTACATCAATAAAAGGGTTAATTATGAAAAAGCTATATGAGTATATCTGCAAAGGCGAGACTTTTGTAATCAAGGTTTTTTTAGTGTTCTTCGTGGGATTAGTATTCATCGCAGCATCTACAAGATACATGGGTCACCCCATTAACTGGTCAGTGGATATAGCCGTGTGTCTTTTTGCCTGGTGCACTTTCTTAGGCGCCGATGTAGCCATGAGAAACAACAAACTTATGAATGTTGATTTCTTTATCAACAAGCTGCCGGGAAAAAATAAAAATTTTATCGAAATAATCAATCTTATTTTAATACTGATTTTTTTAGCGGCGCTTATAGGATTTGGAGTGTGGCTATCCTATACTACCAGGTTTAGAAGTTTTCAAGGTATCCCGGGTTTTAGCTATACCTATGTTACGCTTAGTGTGCCCGTAGGAGGGGCGCTTATGGTGATAACCACAATGCTTAAAATCAAAGAAAAATTACAAAAGTGGTGAGCCAGTCTATTCAAGAAAGATACAATTGGAATGTATTTTGAACAGGGTTAAAGCAGGTCACCGATGTTAGGGGGATTTTATCAATTAAGCGGTTTGAAAAAACGGGGTGAAAGCCTTTGTTGAAGGCCGGGGGCCAGGGCGGAACGCGCCGGAAGCATCGGCCGGGTTTCCGCTTGGCTAGGAGGAACAAAATTCGTTTCCTCCGGAGGAGCCGGGGGGTATCTTCCCCGCCCCATCCACGGAGAAATCAGCGCCTTATGATTCCAAGCGGGCCGTCCTGGCTCCGGGCTATGGAAGCCCTTGGCTATTACGCCCCACCTTTTCGCAAAGAGCCAAAGTGTTACGGAGGATGGGAAAGATGGAGTTGGTGCTTATCTTATTTATAATTTTTCTGGTGATGGGAATGCCCGTAGCCTTTGCCATAGGCATTGCCGGGGCTGTCTTTTTCCTGCAGAACCCACAACTGCCGTTTACAATGACGATACAACTGGCTCTCTCGCAAACGCAAAACTTTCCGCTGCTGGCAATTCCACTGTTTATATTTGCCGCCAACCTTATGAATGAAACAGGCCTAACCCAAAGACTCATCAGGCTGGCGGCGGTGCTCGCCGGACATATGCGCGGCGGACTGGCGCAGGTTAGCGTTGTGCTCAGCACCATGATGGGCGGAGTTTCGGGTTCGGCTATTGCCGACGCCGCCATGGAAGCGCGCATCCTGGGGCCGGACATGACCAAAAAAGGGTACGCCAAGGGCTTTTCGGCCAGCATTATAGCCGTTACGGCCATGATAACCGCAATAATTCCCCCAAGCATAGGGCTTATATTGTACGGGAGCATCGGCGAGGTTTCCATAGGAAGGCTTTTTACGGCTGGCATACCTGTCGGCCTTCTGATGATGGTGTTTCTGATGATTACGGTGTCAATTACCTCAAAGAGAAAAAAGTATCTTCCCGAAAGGGAGCGAGCTTCCCTTAAAGAGGCGGTGATGGCATTTGTTGACAGTATATGGGCGTTTCTTTTCCCGGTTATATTGATAGGGGGAATAAGGTTCGGTCTGTTTACCCCGACGGAAGCCGGCGCGTTCGCCGCAGTATATGCGTTGGCAATCGGAGTATTTTTCTACAAGGAGCTGACATGGGAAAAGTTTAAAAGAACACTTGAGTTCACCATCGTGGACATTGGTTCGATAATGTTCATAATTGCCTTGTCGGGAATATTTGGTTACGGCCTCGCTTATGAAAGGATAGGGGACGCATTTGCCGGATTTATGCTCGGAATAACCAAAAACCCTAAGATATTACTGCTCATAATTATCGGAACTCTCTTTATCGCCGGCATGTTCATCGAAAGCGTGGTAATTATATTGCTTTTTACCTCGATACTCCTGCCCATGGTAAGTCAAGTGGGCATTGACCCCGTGCATTTTGGACTTATTATGATGCTGATGGTTGTAATGGGGCTTGTAACCCCGCCCGTAGGCATATCCATGTTTACAGTTTGTTCCATCATGGATTGTCCTGTAGAGGAGTATATAAAAGAATCTATACCGTTCCTGGTAGCTGTAGTGCTTTTAGTAATAATGCTCATTTTTTTGCCTGACATTGTTTTGTTCCTTCCGAATTTGATATTCGGAAAAGTCTACTAATAAAAACAGGATAACTTTAATTCAATCCTACTATCAAAGTTGATGATCTCGTAAAAAGTCTTTTTTGCCCTATTTTTGTCATTCCGGCCCCGTATCAAGTACGGGGTAAACTCCAGCCGGGATCCAGTCTTTTCAAAGGGTTATAAATACTCTGGACTCCGGTTTTCACCTGTCTGCCAGGCACAGGCAGGCCGGAGTGACGACTTTTTACGAAGCCATCAAAGTTCAGTTAGAGTCAGGAGTTCGTAGTTCGGAGTAAGAAAGGCGGAAAAGAATGAGATTAAAAGATCGAGTGGGGATTATCACTGGAGCTGCAAGAGGAATTGGCAAAGCGATTGCCCTAACCTTTGTCCGAGAGGGCGCGAAGGTTGTTCTTATTGACGTGGATAAAGAGAAATTGCAAATTCTTGAGCATGAGATCGTAAATAACGGAGGAGAAGCCATTGCCGTCTCTTGTGACATCACTAAAAGCCCTGGTGTCGTGGAGATGGTGAACCAGGTTTATAAGGCGTTTGGCCGGATTGACATCCTCGTCAACAATGCCGGGATCATCCGGAGAGGAACAATTGAAACCGTGTCCGAAGGGGATTGGGATCGGGTGATTGAAGTCAACCTCAAACGAACCTTCAATTGTTCTAAAGCCGTCGTTGAGGCCATGAAAACGCAGGGCTATGGAAAGATCGTAAACGTCTCATCCATCGCAGGAAAGATGGGAGATATTACATCTGCACCGGGATATGGTCCTTCAAAGGCAGGAGTGGATGCCCTCACCAAAACCCTGGCAAGACAACTGGCTCCGCCCCAGTATATTCCGTCTTCTTCACCGAACTACTTTTGAGGATGCCCCGGGCTATTTTTTTCGCCGAGAAATACTCCCATCCCCTGGGTGGCTGCGCTGGAGTATATCGGCTCGATGGCCTCTAATAAAAACTCTTCCCCCCGCCAGAAGGGGAATTTCCCCAGTCTTCTAACCAGAGCTGCCGAAACCGGCGGGATTTGCACCTCACCCCAAAAATCCTCAGGTAAACTTCCGCCATTCCAAAAGTCAGCGGCCTCCGAAGTCAGCGGCTCAGACGGCAGGCCCATTTCTCCTTGCTCCCGGGAGGGTGATGGCTTGGGCCGCACTTTCTCTTTGATATTTTTTTGGGCAGGCAGGCTCAATATCTTGAGCAGCTCATCACGGGCCATCCCGCGGAGTTTGAAGATCAAGAATGGGTCGCGGTCGAACTCTTCGCCCAGAAGGTAATAGACAGCGGCAATGTGCTTGCAAGGGTTGGACCAGTCCGGGCAAGAGCAGTTCGTCTGTAGATCTTTCAATTTCTCGGGGAAAACCGACAAACCTTCATCTTTAAAAACTCTCTCTATATCCTGGGGCATCTCTCCGCCTAAAAGCTTCGCTGTAAAGATCGCCTGACGGGACAACGCCCTGGCCAGCTTTTGCCAGTCGGAAGGGGTAATTGCCTTTATATGGATCGAGACCTCATAAGGTTTGGGCCGGGATCCCTGAACTTTTGCTTTTACCTGGCCCTTTTCGATCTCAACGGAAAGAACCTGGCCGCTGCGGGCATAAGAACGGCCCCGGCCTAACCGCGCGCCAATGTTGAAGCTCTCCAGCACGGCAATCCAGCGTTTGGCCCACCAGCTTTCCCCGAAAGTTCCCCTTTGGGACTGGGCTTTGATGCCTCCTTTGGTTTTCCGGGGAATGGATGGCGCAAAAAAATCGAAATAACCCCAGCGGCCCATGCTATTCTCCTATGGCTTCCCTTCTCAGGGAGAAAAGGTCTTTGAGTTCGGCGGTGGAAAGCTCGGTCAGCCAGCCTTCGCCCGTCCCGATCACTTTTTCGGCGATCCCTTTTTTTCGCTCGATCATCTCATCTATTTTTTCTTCCAGAGTGCCCGCACAGAGAAACTTTCGCACCTGGACATTCTTGGTCTGCCCGATGCGGAAGGCCCGGTCGGTCGCTTGATTTTCCACAGCGGGATTCCACCAGCGGTCAAAGTGAAACACATGGCTGGCCCGGGTCAGGTTCAGGCCCGTGCCCCCGGCTTTGAGGGAAAGGATGAATATATTCAAGCCATCCTCTTCACCCTGGAAGCGTTCGACCATACGGTCTCGGTGGCTCTTGGGAACTGCCCCGTGTAAAAAGAGCACTTCCCGGCCGAAAGTCTCTTGCAGATGCCGCTTAAGGATTTCACCCATCTCGGCAAACTGGGAGAAAACCAGGGCCCGGTCGCCCACGGCGATCATTTCTTCCACCATTTCGGTCAAACGGGCCAGTTTCCCCGATCGCCCCGGAAGGGGTGAATTGTCCCCCAGAAACTGGGCCGGATGGTTGCAGACCTGCTTGAGTTTAGAGAGGGTCGCCAGAACGAGGCCTTTACGCTTCATGCCCTCGGCCCCATCGAGCGCTTTCATGGTCTCTTTCACCACTGCTTCATAAAGGGACGCCTGCTCTTTCATCAACGGGCAGAAGACTTTCATTTCCATCTTCTCGGGGAGATCGGCGATGATGGATTTGTCCGTTTTGAGCCGGCGAAGGATGAACGGCCCGGTGAGCCGCTTTAACTTCTCCATGGCCTCCGGGTCCCGGCCAGCCTGGATAGGGATAAAAAAAGATCTCTTGAAATCAGCCTGGGAACCAAGAAATCCGGGGTTGAGGAATTCCAGAATTGACCATAGGTCCCCGACATTATTCTCCACCGGTGTGCCGGTGAGGGCGATGCGATAATCGGCCTTGAACGCCCGGGCAGCCCTGGCCTGCTTGGTTTCCGGATTTTTGATGTTCTGGGCCTCGTCGAGCGCCACTCCCGACCAGGGAACCTCCTTCAGAACTTCCAGGTCCCGGTGGAGCAAGGCATAGCTGGAGATGACCATGGCGTGCTTCATGGCCTTTTCCCTGAAACCTTCCCCTTTCATCCTGGCTATGCCGTGGTGAACCATGACCGGCAGGTCAGGAGTGAAGCGGGCTGCTTCCTTCTGCCAGTTGCTGACCACGGATGTGGGGCAGATCAGAAGCACCGGCCTTTGGCCGTCCACCTGCCATTCCTTTTGGATGAGCGTCAGCATCTGGATGGTTTTGCCCAGACCCATATCATCGGCCAGGCATGCTCCCAGACCCCACTGCCGCAAAAAGGCCAGCCAGGAATAGCCCCGAACTTGATAGGGGCGTAAGACGCCTCGAAACCCCAAAGGCACGGGTAATTCCTGGAAGGGAGTTCGCCCCTCTAATTCGGCCAGAAGATCGGAAATCCATCCTGTCGCCGTGATTCCTGCGAGGGGAATATCCCCGGGAATTTTTCCCGATCCTAAGGCCATCCGGACAATTTCGCGGACAGTTGCCTGGCCCGCGCCTTTCTTCCGCCACAAGGCCAGCGCTGCTTCGATCTCCGCGGCGTTTACCTGGACCCACTGACCCCGTAGCCTGATGAGGGGAGCTTTGAGTCTGGCCAGAGCCTTAAGCTCCTCCAGGGAAAGCTTCTCGCCCCCCAGGGCTATTTCCCAATCAAAATGCATGATTTCTTCGAGGGAAAGTCCGCTGCCGCCTTGCATCTTTGGGGCCGGCACATTGGCCCGAGCAGTCAGGCGAACCTTTGTCCCCTTGCCCGTCCACCAAGCCGGCAGCATTACGCCAAAGCCGGCTTGTTCCAGAGCAAGCGCCTTCTGGGTAAGAAATTCATGGGCAGCGGTGTTGTCGAGTTTATAACCCTCCGGTTTGGATTTGGCCAGGCTGGCCTCGATTCGCGGGCAGATCCCCGCAGCCTGACCGAGGGACAACAGCAGGTATTCGCGGACCTTGCCCCCAGCCTGGAACAGAGACAAGCCATCCCTTCCTCTTTTCTTTGCCCCGTCTTTTAACTTCCATGCTTCTTGCGCAGATATAAGCAGGCTGGGATCGTGAGCGGCCTGCAGCAGGTACCGGACATACCAGGAATCTTGCGCCTCCCTGGTTATCTCGGTAGTTTCCCCTTTCCCATTGGGTTCTTCAAGGCGGAAGTATAACCGGAAGGGTGTAGCGGCCGAAGTGGTTAGGGGACGTTGCCACTCTTTTACCTGGGCTACAAACCGAGCCAGCTCCACCGGATCGCCCACCATAATACCCGGCCAAGAGCGCAAGGCGTGCAACCACTGGTCATGAAGGCTGGCGAAGGAGGCCGGAGTCTTCCCTGAGCCGCTCTTGTTCATTGCAAAATTCGTAGGGCGGACGAGAGAATCGACTATTTTATCTATAAAATGAGTGAGCGCAGATGCTGAAGATGGTTCTGGAGGTTTGTCCGAGGATATGCTTTTGTTTCCTTCCAGCCGTACCATCGCCCGTGAGACTGCGGGCATCGCCTGGGCAAGGCTGGCCAGACGGTCAGCGTCGGGCCCGTAAATCAACGGTTTCCACCCGGCTGAATAGGTTCCTTTCTCTTCAGCAATTCCGGGAAGGAACTGCTGCCTGGCCACGAGGGCCCCGGCGAAGCGCATAGCCTGCGCCCAAAAACCAAGGTCTTTACCTACGATGACTCCTGGCGCCAAAGTCTGCTTGCCCAAACAAGCGCAGAGGAATTCCACTGTCTTTTCGCTGGAAAGAGGGAGGGCGGTCACCATCCAGGGAGTAAGGGTAGCTTTATCCGTGGGGTTTGAATGTTCAGCAATCAAGGGACTGGAAGGGATCGGTTTGGACCCAACTGTTGGCAGCCAGATGATTATGGATTCGATAGATCGCTTATTGACTGTGAAATTAAATTCAGTTGTACTAAGAGCGGTGGATAGTCCTTCTACTCCAGCATCATAGGGAAGAGGTTCCTTAAAGTCAGCGGGTGTCCTCAAAACACCCTTTCGCTTACGCTTCGGTTTTGGAGGAGCCTCAGGTGTCAGAGGAATTTCACCCCAAAGAAGAAAATCTCCCCTAAAAACTCCGGCATGTAAAACAATCATGTTAAAATATCCTTCTCCTTACTTTCTTGTCCAGGAACCCAAAGCTTTTTAAATATAATTGGAATTAATTTTTTAGTCAAATTCAAATGGGCTTGGCCTTGCAATTCAGACAGTATAAAAAAAACGATGTTCGTTCCGGAACAACTTATAAATATTTGCCGATTTCAGGTGCCGCAGCAGAACTTGCCGGCAATTTCACAGCCGATATCGTGGTAATTTAGGGGGATGCGGCTTAGGCGCTTAGCGCCTCATTAATACAAACATGTTTGAGGTTCTTGCAAAAGTCCGTAATTTACCCTTCGACAGGCTCAGAGTGAACGGGCTTAGGTTGAAATTATTTAGTTTTTCCGTTCGTGGTGAGCCCTTCGACTCACCGTTCGCCCTGAGGTTCTCGAAGGGTGAACGGTTCGCTCAGGACAAGCTTGTCGAATCAAAAAAAAATACTTTTGCAAGAGCCTCGTTTGTAAGAGGAAATGTCTGCCGATAAATCCCCCCTTCCCCATTTTCACCCCCACCCTGTCCCTCCCCCATCAAGGGGGAGGGAATTTCTCTATCTATTTCAATATGTTTACCCTCTCCCCCCGCGGGAGAGGGTAGGGTGAGGGGGAATATTTCAATTTTTTCACAGCTTCTTTGCCAAAGGGGGGTTAGGGGGATTTCAGGCCTTTTCGCTGCCCGCCTGAGGCGGGCCACTTTTTCCGCGCAAGGTCGCGGAAAAAGCATAGAGACTTAGTAACCCTTTACTTATGGATTACCCAGCAGGGTGATTTTTTTTCAAAAAATTTCCTTGACATAGTTTTAAAAATATGTAAAGTATACTATAAATATATTTTAAATTATTTTATAAAAATACTTTATTAATTTAATTGTATAGGAAATTTTTTTAACTTTAGCCCCGCCTGCGGCGGGATCATTTTAGACACTTGACACTTATCCTTTGCTTTTTATTAATCATGTCTTAAAAAACTCTGTGATCTCTTTGGCTAATTCAAAATGGTTATTCCTAAAAATCTCCTTCATGATAGAATTTTTGGTGTCTTAAGAGACCGGATCGTCTATATGGAATATCCTCCGGGGAAACTTCTTCTGGAGAAGGAGCTTTGTGAAGAATTCAAAGTAAGCCGCACGCCCTTAAGAGAGGCTATTACAAAATTAGAAGAGATGAAGTTGGTGACCGTAATTCCCCGCTACGGGACTTATGTTTCTGAAGTTGACATCAACGAGATTCGCTGCGCTTTCGAGGTTAAAATTAAGCTGGAGGGTTTAGCCGGAGAGGTTGCCGCCAAACGCATTACCGCCGATAAACTCGAAGAATTAAAAACGCTCATCAGCAAATCGGATGCCCTCTTGAAGGAAACTGGAGGGCATCGTTCCTTCATCGAGGTCGATACCCGCTTTCACGAGATTATTTACCAGGCGGCCCAGAATCCGATCCTGCAGGAAATCCTTGAAAACCTCCACAGCCGTTGCGCCCGTCTCTGGATTTCCGCGCTAATTGATACGATCCCCATCACGTCTATCTTGCAGCAATTGCAGGAAATTTATAATGCCCTGGGGAAAAGGGATGCGGAAAGGGGAAAGCACTTGATGGAAGACCATGTTCGCTATTTCATAGACCAGATCAAGAGTCAGCTTCTTTAATAAAAATATAGCCTGGAAAGGATGGAAACCATGATTGTAATGAACGTAAATGACAAACAAGATCAGAAAATTGGCGCCTTTCCCTATAAAGGGAAGCCTTTGCCAGTGAAAGACGTATGGATCCGCTGGCTGTCCCAGGCCGGGCCGGAAGGAGCGCCGGAGTATGGCCTGCGCTTCTTCACCATCGGCCCCGGCGGGGAGATTCCCATTCACAACCACCTCTATTACCAAACGATGTATATTTTGAGCGGGAATTTATCATGCATATCCTATGATGTGAAAACCGATCAGGTCATCGAGGAAAAGATAATGGGTCCCAATGATTTTGTCTTCATCCCCACCATGGAGCCCCACAGCATGAAAAATTTAAGCGACAGTGAGAGCGTAACTTTTTTGTGCTGCATTGCCAATGTTTATGAAGAAGAGAGTATTTAGCTGTTTCCTATGGCTTATCGAATTGAAGGGGGCGAAAACATGAAAATAGCCAGGCGGCTGGAGCTGTTCAAAGGTTATCTGGGCACGGAGATGAACATGCGCCTGACCAGGATGCGCGAGGAAGGGCGGGATGTGATCAACCTGGGCCTCGGCGACCCGGATGTAACTCCCCCCCCTCACCTGCTCGAGGTTTTAAGGGATGCGGTCAGCCACCCCGATCACCATCATTATCCGAGCTTCTATTCCAACCGGCCTCTGAAGGAGGCCATTTCCGGATGGTATGGACGGAGATTCGGCGTCCAACTCGACCCACATACCGAGGTGATTCCTCTTCTGGGTTCGAGCGAGGGCCTTTTCTTAATTCACTTCTGTTTATTGGACATCGGCGATGTTGCTTTGGTTCCCGATCCATCCTACCCTTCCTATGAGGCGGGGGTAACTCTGGCTGGTGGGCAGGCGGAAACGCTCCCTTTATTGAAAAAAAACAGTTTCCTTCCGGACCTGCAATCCATTCCGGCGGAGACGGCCAAAAAGGCCAAAATGATCTGGTTGAACTACCCCAACAATCCCACCGGCGCAAGCGCGGATTTGGCTTTTTACAAAAAGCTGGTGGAATGGGCCAAGGCCCATGATGTTGTGGTAGTCTCCGACAACCCCTACTCCGAAATCTGTTTTGACTGCCAGCCACCGAGTTTTCTCCAGGCTCCCGGAGCCAAAGAAGTAGGCGTAGAATTTCACTCCCTTTCCAAATCATATAATTGCTGCGGCTGGCGGACCGGGATGTTGGTGGGCAACAAGGATGTGATTGCCGGCATGGCCAAAATCAAGTCCCATTCCGACCGCGGCATGTACTATCCCATGCAAGTGGCGGCCACCAAGGCTTTAAACGGCCCCATCGACTTCATGGAAGAACGGAATCGGATCTTCCGGGAAAGACGGGATGTTGTTGTTGAAGGATTGAGTGATATTGGGTTTGCGGTAGAAAGGCCCCAGGCCACTTTTTATGTCTGGTCAACAATTCCCAAGGGATATACTTCCCAGGAGTTCTGTTTTAAAGTTTTGGATGAGGCCAATGTCTGGATGATCCCGGGCTCTATGTATGGCCAATTCGGGGAAGGGTATCTGCGGATTGCTCTGACCCTTCCGGCTGAACGATTAGCCGAAGCCATGAAAAGGTTAGAAAATTTTTGCGGTTGAAATTTCTTTGCTGAATGGGAAAGAAAAAGCTAAATTTAGCAAAAAATCAAAGGGATCTCAATCATCCTGACTTGGCGGAAATAATGGTTTATTTGGACTAAAATTCAAAAATGAAAGGAGGAAACAATATGAAAAAACTAAAATCTTTATTATCGCCTTTTGGACTCTGGTTTTGCGCAAGGGGGAAAGCCCTTTTCACCATTTTGGCTCTGTCTTTTTTCATAAACGCTTTGGGAACATTAAATGCCACACAGGCTCAGCCCAAATCCTTCACAATCACCTCAGGTCCCATGGGTGGTGACTGGTACTCCATTGGGGGAGCGATGGGAGAAATCGCCAAGAAAATTTTTCCCGGCGCCGTGGTAACGGTTACCACTGGAGGAGCCGTGGCGAACTTGGCCATGGTAAATACTGGAAAGGCAGACGTTGGTTTGTCGATGGCCAAACTTTACGGAGAAGCCTTGACGGGCAAGGGGGAATATGAAGGAAAACGTATGCCCAATCTGAGGGCAATCTCTTTTTTGGCCAACATCCCGATGAGTTTCTTCCTCGTAAAGGCTGACAACCCTATTCAGTCCATTGAAGAGATAAAGAGCAAGAAGATTCGGATTCTAACGGCGCCAAAGGGGAGTTCTCCTTCATTGGCCGCAGAGCTAATGCTGAAGGAATACGGCATTACTTTTGACGACATCAAAAAAGGGGGGGGGCACGTCAGCTTTGTTTCCTACGCCGAAGCCTCGAATTTGATAAAAGACGGCCATGCCGATGCTTTTATTGGACCCATGGTTTCCGCCATCATGGAGCTTACCACAACGGTAAAAATGAAATTGCTCCCGATCAAGGAATCTGTTTTGGACAAACTTAAGAGCGATCACAATTATGTGAAAATCATCCTTCCCAAGGATCGATATTATTTCGTTGGGCAAGAAACACCACATATGGCCGAAGTCGTAATCGTCATCGTCCAGAAAGAACTCTCTAATGATGTGGTTTATAATTTTGCAAAAGAACTTCTCGAAAACCCTGATCGAATTCGCAAGATTCACAAAACATACAGTGAGTTTGATCCCCAAACTGCCTGGCAAAATCTGGGGGGGCCTCTGCACCCCGGGGCAGAGAAAATCTACAGAGAGAAGGGATATTTGAAGTAAAGGGTGCTCTCACTCTCACTCTTAATCTATAAATAATGAATTTTGACGACATCAGCTATGGTTGAGAAGGAAAAAAGAATTTTTAAGTGGCTCACCTCCATTGGGTTTCTCTATTTTAGCTGTTATCACCTTTATACAACAGCTTTTGGGATTCCGGTATCTTATCTTCATCGGCCCCTGCATGTCACCTTGGCAATCGCCCTCGGATTTCTGATCTACGGGGCAAGAGGAAAAAAAAATTTCGGCCACCCGGCTTGGTACGATGTAATTCTTGCCGGGGTGGCCCTCATATCTTTTGGATCAGTTGCTGCTAACTATACGGCCAATTCAGAGCGCCTCATCAGGGTTGACCCTCTCAGCCTTTGGAATCTTGTGGTAGGCGGACTGGGGGTGATGCTCATCCTGGAAATCGCCCGTCGCTCCGTTGGCTGGGTCCTTTCAGCGGTTGCCGCAATTTTTTTGATCTATTCCCAAATTGGGCCCCTGTTGCCCTCTTTAGTGGCGCACAAAGGGTTTTCCATAAAGGACACAATTGATTACCTCTCTTTCGGACTTGAGGGCATCTACTCGGTGCCCATAGGAGTATCTTCTACTTACATTGTGATATTC
>Ga0194119_10009844_pt1 | contig 12736 bp, 20 predicted proteins | sample TA2MahC100mmetaG_FD_148620 | JGI IMG/M metagenome (GOLD analysis project Ga0194119, IMG submission 148620) | Freshwater microbial communities from Lake Tanganyika, Tanzania - TA2015018 Mahale Deep Cast 100m | ecosystem: Environmental > Aquatic > Freshwater > Lake | place: Tanzania: Lake... | reverse complement strand
AACCGCCACAGCAGAATCAACATCCGCTGGAAGTGTTTCTGTGGGCGTAGTTTATCCTAATAAAAAAGCGAAAACTCCTAAAAACAAGGACGGTACAGCAAAAAACGCATTAGATCTGAAAGGAGCCAACTTGTTGACCGGTGGCTCTTTGGTCAAAAGATAAATATAATATCAACCTTTAGGAAATCTAAAATGGACTTCAAATCATTAATAAGCAAAATCGAAAGCATCGACGGAAAAATAGAAACTCCTGCTGCTCCACAATTGCCAAAGGCAATTAAATTAAATGAAGATGCAGAACTAAGAGTTTTAGCAGGAACTTCTTCTTATATCGCAGAGGCTAAGAAAAAAGCCGAAGAGAAAAAAGATGAAAAAACCGAAGAAGGCCTCGATATGAATCTCCTAAAGGCGGCACAGAAAGGTCAAGAAGGCAAACCCATAGGTAAGCCAGACGCAGAAAGCGATAAAAACGTCAAGAAAAAATACGGCTACAGAATGGATGGTGAACCTGCGGAGCGTGACGATGATCCTACGAAACAAGAGCGTCGTGGTCGTAAGCGCAAAAACGAAGACGTTGAAATTGATACTGACAAATTCAAATCTAAGTTTTCTAAGATGGTAGAAGCCAAGAAAGATAAAATGTCCAAGAAAGACAAAAAGGTAGATGAAGGTTCAAAACCAGATTTCTTAGATGTAGACAAAGACGGCGACAAAAAAGAGCCAATGAAGAAGGCGTCTAAAGAAGCGGGCAAAAGTAAAGAAGGCGACAAAAAAGAAACCAAAGGAATGACTGCTGCACAGAAAAAACTTCCTCCTGGCTTGCAAAAAGCCATCGCCAAGAAAAAAGGCACTAGTGAAAGCGTAAAAATCCAGAAGAAGGTAGTTGCTGAATCAATCGATCAAAAATTAAGCCTAAAAGAAATGTTAAAATTAGTCAACGAAAGTGGAGGACAACAAGCGATAGATCCCGTAGACCAATCCCTATGGACGTGGGCCAATCGAGTCGCTGCCGCCAAAATCCAAGAAAGTCAAAAAGCAGAAATTTTTGCTGCTATGATCTATGAGCGCAACGGCGGACGTTTTGAGATGTACGATGTCCTAGCAGAAGATCAAAAATAATTTAACCAATCGATGGATAAAAGCCAGTCACCCGTTGACTGGCTTTTTTTATGGCTATATAATACACCTATAAGGAGAACATCTATGGCAAAAATGTATGGGCCGGAAGAAAAAGCCAAACTAGAAAGATTGATCACTGAAGGTTCAAACGTCCTGCGTGAAGTAGAAGATCTGCAGGAAGGTCTCAAAGAAACCGTCAAAGCTGTCGCAGAAGAACTACAGGTCAAGCCTTCAATCATCAACAAAGCGATACGCATCGCACACAAAGATAACTGGAAGAGCCACGAAGAAGAGTGGGATGAGATTGAAATGATTTTAGGTGTTACTAAGCGGTTACCAGAAAAGGATTAAATGCATCAAATCACAGATGTTGTAGTAGACATTTATCGCTGGGCAGAAAGGGATTATCATGAATGGCCGTTTAGGTTTTTGGTTGAAGTCATCGCTTGGGCTATTTCTATTGGTTGTTCTATTACCATGGCTCTCACCGTTCCTACCCCACCCTTACTCATATTATATCCTATATGGATCGTTGGCTGTTCAATGTATGGTTGGGCTGCTTATACTCGTGGCAGTTTTGGTATGCTTGCCAATTATCTACTTCTTGTCACGATCGACTCAGTAGGCCTGGTGCGGATGATAATTAATTAGTAAATAAGCATAGATGGTAGGCGGGGCCATAAACCGCACTAGAGGTATTTGCGAGCCACAAATCGCATATGGAGGAATATGAGTTACGTTGACGCATTCTATGATCGCGACGACGACATGATCCGTGTCGTTGAGCGCAATGACAAAGGTGAAAGGCACTATAAAGATTACGCTGCCCGACACATCTTTTACTATTACGATCCCAAAGGTAAGTATCAATCAATCAAGGGTGAACCTTTAAGCAGAGTTTCTAGCAAGAATGTCAAGGAACATCGCAAGGAACTGGCCATACATTCTAACAAGCGATTGTATGAATCGGATATAAATCCGATTTATAGATGTCTAGAAGATCATTATCTAAATGCAGATGCTCCTAGTCTAAATGTAGCGTTTTTCGATATCGAGGTGGATTTTGATCCCGAACGTGGCTATGCCGCTCCGGACGATGCTTTCATGCCCATCACTGCCATCGCGATCCATCTACAATGGTTAGACACTTTAATATCCCTCGCTATACCTCCTAAAACACTAAGCATGGAAGAGGCCAAGCGGGCCGTAGAAGAATTCCCTAACACCATGCTGTTCGATAACGAAGCAGACATGTTAGATAGTTTTCTTCATCTTATCGAAGATGCAGATGTGTTAAGCGGCTGGAACTCGGAAGGTTTTGATATTCCGTATACTGTCAATCGTGTAACTAAAGTGTTAAGCAAGGAAGATACTCGTAGATTTTGTTTGTGGAATCAGTACCCCAAAAAACGAGAATATGAAAAATTTGGTAAAACTGCAGTAACCTATGACCTCATAGGAAGGGTACATTTAGACAGTCTAGAGATGTACAGGAAATACACCTATGAAGAGCGACATACTTACAGACTAGATGCGATCGGAGAGATGGAAATAGGAGAATCCAAGACTATCTATGAAGGTTCCTTGGATCAACTATACAATAATGATTTTCGTAAATTCATCGAATATAATCGTCAAGATTGTGCTTTGTTGAATAAGTTAGATAAGAAATTAAAATTTCTCGATTTATCTAATAAATTGGCTCACGATTGTACCGTGTTGTTACAGACTACTATGGGCGCTGTGGCGGTAACTGAACAGGCTATTATCAACGAAGCACATCGTCGTGGTATGATCGTTCCTAATCGTAAGAAGATGGAAGAACAAGGTGATACACAGGCAGCAGGTGCTTATGTTGCTTATCCCAAGAAAGGTATCCATGAATGGATCGGTTCATTGGACATTAACTCTCTGTATCCGTCAGCGATTCGTGCCTTGAATATGGGTCCAGAGACCATCGTCGGACAGTTGCGCCAAGATGGTACTAAAGACTATATCGCAGCAGAACAGGCCAAAGGAAAATCATTTGCCGCAGCTTGGGAAGGAATGTTCGGTAGTGTAGAATATACCAGTGTCATGGATAGAGAAGTCGGGAGAGAAATCACTATAGATTGGGAGAATGGCGGAAACGACACGTTAAGCGCCGCACAGATTTACGATTTAATATTTGATAGTAATCAACCGTGGATGCTGTCAGCCAATGGTACTATTTTCACCTATGAGAAGGAAGGTATTATCCCTGGACTCCTAGCACGTTGGTACAAAGAACGAAAAGAGATGCAGGAAAAACTTAAAGAATGTATCGCTGCCGGAAACAAGATCGAAGAAGAATATTGGGACAAAAGACAGTTGGTTAAGAAAATTAACTTAAACAGTTTGTATGGCGCTATTCTTAATCCCGGTTGCCGTTTTTTCGATAACCGCATTGGACAATCAACTACGTTAACTGGTCGTACTGTCGCTCGGCACATGGCTGCTAAGGTTAACGAAATTATTACCGGAGAATATGATCACGTAGGTCGTGCTATTATCTACGGTGATACAGACTCTTGTTACTTCTCTGCGTATACTACGCTAAAGAAGGACATTGAGAAAGGTAACCTTCCTTGGTCTAAGGAATCAGTTATCGAACTTTACGATACCATAGGAGAAGAAGTAAATGGCACGTTTGTTAAGTTCATGCAAGACGCCTTCCATACTCCCAAAACTCGAGGAGAGGTCATCAAGGCAGGTCGCGAGATTGTTGCAAGCAAAGGACTATTCATCACCAAGAAGCGATACGCAGTCCTCTACTACGACAAAGAAGGCAAGCGTACCGATGTTGATGGTAAAACAGGAAAAATAAAAGCCATGGGTCTAGACCTTAAGAGGTCAGATACTCCGGTGGTCATCCAAGATTTTTTAAGCAAAGTGTTAGAAATGGTGTTGGCTGGAGCGAAAAAAGAAGAAGTGTTGGAATATATCACGGATTTCCGCACGGAATTTAAGACTCGTCCGGGATGGGAGAAAGGTAGTCCTAAAAGAGCCAATAATATCACAGAGTATGCTGCCAAGGAAAAGAAACAGGGCAAGGCTAATATGCCAGGACACGTTCGAGCCAGTCTAAACTGGAATACCCTGAAACGTATGATGGATGACAAGTATTCGATGCAGATTGTCGACGGGGCTAAAGTTATAATTTGTAAGATCAAAGATAACCCCATGGGATATACCTCTGTGGCTTATCCCGTAGATGAACTTAGATTACCGCAGTGGTTCAAAGATCTTCCATTCAACGATGCAGAGATGGAGACCACGGTCATAGACGAAAAACTAGAAAATCTGATTGGTGTTTTAGAATGGGACATCAGTTCAACAAGGTCAGATAATACATTCAGCAAATTGTTTGATTTTGAGTGATTTCAAGGTTGATTTTCATTCCAGATCTAAATATAATCTTAATAAAGGAAAACTAAAATGAAAGATATTCTCCAGGACATCGTAAGCCACACACAAAATCTAGGCTTTTTAACCACAGTTAAAATCACAGGCACTAAAGATTCCACTGGTGTTTTTTCGATCGCTGACGATCGATCCGTAATTATGGAAGCCAACACACATAATCCCTATCCGGACATGATCGGTGTGTTCGGTATGCCTCAACTTAATAAATTAAAATATTTGCTAGACGGTGGTGAATACAAAGATGATGCTAAAATCACTATTACATCAGCAGAACGTAACGGTGAAACTATTCCAGTTGGCATCCATTTCGAAAACAAAGACGGTGACTTTCGTAACGATTATCGCTTTATGAACAGCGAAATTATCAACGAAAAGATGAAGACCGTCAAGTTCCGTGGTGTCAGGTGGGATGTAGAGATCGAGCCTACTGTGGCTGCAGTACAGCGTTTCAACTTCCAAGCAGGAGCCAACAACGAGCATCCAACATTTCTTGCCAAGACAGACAGCGGTAATCTTAAGTTCATCTTCGGCGACGCTTCCACACATGGTGGAGAGTTTGTGTTCGCTATGGGTGTAGAAGGCAAACTACAGCGTGGCTGGACTTGGCCCGTGCTGTCAATCTTAAGCATCCTTAAGATCGCTGATGTCAATAACACCAAGATGGCATTGAGCGATGAAGGTGCTATCCAGATCACTCTTGACAGCGGCTTGGCTACCTACAAGTATATCATTCCTGCACAGGCAGTCTAATGAAAACACCAGTCGATTTAACACCACTACAGAAAGATTATGCGGTATATTTGCCAGCGATCAGTGCTTTCTATTCTGATTATGTTGCTAAACAACGTAAGCAAGAATTCATCCCCAAAGATCGTATTCCCAAAGGATTCGATCAAGGTGTAGAAGGAATGAACTTTCTCAATCCAGAGCAGGGCTATTTTTACTACAAATATGGTCTGTTCTCTGCAGGTCATGCCCAGCTAGATCTTAATAAGACGATGGATCAAGACGCTATGATCCAACAGCGTAATAGATTTAAGACATTGATCCTAGGTGATTCCGGTGGATATCAAGTAGGTAAAGGTGTGCTCAAGTTTGATTGGCTAAACTTCGAAGGACCGGCTGCAAACAAGACTAGAGATGATATTCTTAACTGGTTAGAGCTCACTGCGGACTGGAGTATGTTGCTAGACGTGCCTACATGGGCCTGCGACCATATACACAGCCCTAAAACCGGCCTAAAATCGTTCGATGACTGCTTGACGAAAACTCGCTTTAACAACGAATATTTCTTAAATAATAGATTAGGTGCTACTAAGTTCTTGAACGTTTTACAGGGTTCGAACTGGGAAAACGCAGAAACGTGGTATCATGGTGTCAAGGAATATTCAGATCCCAGTAAGTGGGGTGACAAAGCCTGCGAAGGGTGGGCTATGGGTGGTGCTAATATGTGCAAGATGCCTATTACGCTTCGCAGACTGATTACCATGCGCTTTGATGGCATGCTTGATGGCAAGGATTGGATGCACTTCCTCGGAACAGCACAATTAGACTGGAGTTGTTACTTAACCAGCATCCAAAGACAGATCAGGAAACATGTAAATGAAAACTTCACTATATCGTTCGACTGCGCATCACCTTTCATCGCCACAGCCCACGGGCTTGTCTATACTAATGCCCAACATACCAATAAGCGATTTTCAGTTATCATGGACAAAGCCCCAGATAATAAGATGCTTGCCGGACGGCACGATATTCCTTTCCCATTCGAAAGCGAGATTGGACGACGTCTCAGCATCGCTGACATATGCCATTATGCACCAGGAATGCTGAACAAGATCGGCAAAGAAGGTAAAACATCGTGGGACAGTTATGGGTATGCGCTGATGATGGCACATAATGTCTACTGCCATATCGTTGCCGTGCAGAGAGCAAACAATCTCGCAGATATTGAAACAAAGACCTATCGTCCAGATTGGAGGCGTTGGAGAAAAGTAAAAGATGCTGACAAGAGCGACGAGTTCTCAGAATGGGTTCCTCGTAATATTCTTTACTTCGATCGATTCGTGGAAGAATTATTCGACTGCAAAGATCGAGCATCTGCATTTGAAATGATCGCAGAAGCTGAAAGGTTAGGATTCCTACAAAATCTAGAAGGTGCTAGACTGCGAGGTGGAGTCACTAATATCATGAACAGCCTTTTTGATGAAATCAAAGAAGACGGTGAACTAGCAGTACCTTGGACGGATGACAGAGAAGATGATGAACTAGACAAACTCAAAGCGGACTAAGGAGACAATCATGTTTGAACGTAGAATCCAGACACTAGAAGAAGCACATAGAATCTTAGACAAACAAATCGACGGATTGGAAAAAACCGGCACATTTTCTGACGAACATTTAAGCAATTTGAAGAAACAGAGGTTGCATTATCGTGATGAAATTGCTAAACTACGTAGACAGCAGTGGGAATACGAAAGAGAACACGTGGACTACGACGATGAAAGATAAAAAATATAAATCCAATCAATTCGCCCTAAATCGCAAGCAGGTCGAAAAACTTGCTAAGATGGTTGAGAATTTTCCAGATGTAGAATGGTTTACTTTAGAAGAAAGCCTAGAAAATGGTATTGGTCCCACTGTCGTTGTTAGATTTAATCTGTTTGGCGATAACGACAAGGACATAGATACCACCATTGACATAACTGATGTGAGTACCTGGTAATGAATAGAGATTATAGCACTGGCCAGAAAGATGATGTGACATTCTTCGTCGGTGACGAGATCGAACACACTCCTGCGTATGGAATGAAAACTTTGTTCGTAGTAGGTCGACAATCTATCGAAACTATCAAGCACGTTCTCAAAGACCAAGATATCCAGCATATCTTCTTTGGTGCTAACCATAGTTTCAATCCGGAAGGCTACGATGAACACGAGAGTTGGGAAACAATGATCACCTATTTCCTAGAACAGGGGTATTGGTGTAGTCTAGATATTCCTATGAATCAGATAGAAGAGTTCAACGACGGTGGCCTCAACGACTACGATCGTTTCATTCCGCAGATCCGTGTGCCTATTCCTTACGTTAAACTTTGGAACTACAACACGATGGTCAAGATCGATGACAAAGACTTTAAAGCAACCAATCCCGGTGTGTGGTCACACAGCCTGCACAAACTAATGGACCGATCTGTGTTCACTGATTGGACTTGCTATAAAAACGATAAGGTGCTATAATGAGTAGTGGATATAATATTACAGGTGCCAAACAGGCGCCTCTTTTTGAGGATTAATTACAATGAAAATTATTATTAAAGAAAACGCCGGATACAGGCTTTTACTAAAGAAAAATCCCTGTCTTCTTCCGGATGGCCTAAATAATATCGAATTTACCGGTGAAGAGCTCAAAGACGGAGAGATCATTAACACCAGCACCTATCAGTTCTTCATGACCCGAGACGAATTAAACACCCTAGCGAAGGCTCTAGCAGCATGATCGTAAAACAAGACATCCGCCCAAACAAGATGATCTGGGTTACTTTCCAGAAAGAAGGAGTGCATAAATACCCAGCGGCCTTGACAGATCCTAGTCTGGCCACAGGAGATGAATATGATGTATCGTTTCTTGGCTATCCTCATCGCCATATCTTCCATTTCCGGGTGTGGATCTCTGTGTTCCACAACGACCGGGACATCGAGTTCATCCAGTTCAAGCGTTGGCTCCTGTCGCTGTATTCCAAGACCAGAGGATCCGATGTCCTGCGTGATCGGCCCGTTTCCGATAATCCGGATAGAACTGGACTGGCACAAACCACTACACTCCAATTAGATTATAAAAGTTGTGAGATGATGTCGGACGAACTGTACGAGGTCATCAAAGCAAGATATCCAGATCGTGAGGTTTGGATTGAGGTCTCCGAAGACGGAGAAAATGGCAGTTTTATCAAATATTAACTTAACGTGTTCTAAAAGGAAATAAAAATGGCTCGTAATTACAGAGATTATCAATATTTCGAAAATCGTCCCGATGTTGTAAAAGTTTGGGATGATCTAGATGCATATCTAGATTACTGTCGATTCGAACTCTGTGAATTTAATCCTGCAGATCTTTATCGTAAAGATTCTGTAAATTATCAATCTTACCTAGCAAGCAAGCGTCCTCGCAGACCTTACCAAGGAAAGAATCCTCGATGGGATAATAACGGAAGACGCAATGGCCAGAGTTTTTCTCGTTGATCTCGAGGCTGTAGAAACTAGGTATACTGGACAGTGGAAAACCCACCTGCCCGATCTCCTGCAGAGGCACGGTCATGATGTTCAAGTTATCTCTGGCTTGGAAGATATTCCTAAAGCCACTACTTCTGGCGCCTTTCTTAATTTTGGCGGCACAAATATCTATAAGGCTAGCCAGGTTGAGAAGATGGGCAGACTTTTCTGCGAGGATAAGGTAAAGGCAGGAGATCACTTCATCTTCACAGATGCGTGGCATCCTGGCGTCATTAATCTCAAGTACATGAGCGAGCTGCTAGAGATCCCCGTAAAAACACACGGGCTCTGGCATGCTGGATCATACGATGAGCAGGATTTTCTGGGTCGCCTGATCGGTCCTGCTCCATGGGTAAGGCATGCTGAGAAATCGTTCTATCACTGTTTCGACCACAACTACTTTGCCAGCGAATTCCATGTAAAGATGTTCTTTGACGAACTACTACACGATGGCGTCCCCTTTGACAATCCTTGGTACGACGAAGACTGGCGAGATCGCTATACAGACTATAATCAGAAGATTGTTCGCACAGGTTGGCCCATGGAGTACATGGCGGATACTCTGCTCATGTATAAAAACATGCCCAAGAGAGATTTAATCTTATTTCCGCATAGACTAGCACCAGAGAAGCAGGTTGAGATCTTTATGGATCTTAAAGAAAGCCTTCCGCAATACGAATTTGTAATTTGCCAAGAATATCCCCTGACTAAAAACGAATATCACAATCTCTTAGGCCAAAGCAAACTGGTTTTCTCGGCCAACCTACAAGAAACATTGGGTATCTCGTGGTATGAAGGCGCACTGGTAGATGCTATCCCCATGGTGCCGGATCGTTTGAGCTATTCAGAAATGGCCTTAGATGCGTTCAAATATCCTTCAGACTGGACTCTGAACTTTGAAGCATATCGTATACATAGAGAAAAGATCGTGGCACAGATACACGACTACATGAATAATTATGAAAAATATCTACCTCGCCTAAATACTCAGGTAGATATTTTAAAGAGAGACTTTTTTAGTTGCAACAAACTATTAGAGATGTTAAAATAGCTGTATAAGGGATCCACCCCTTTAACTCGGAGAAAAAAATAATGGTAGTAAAGTTTAACGAATGGGCAGACAAGAAAGAAAAAAAGAGCGAAACCGCCGTTGATGCGATTGCAGACAAAGGCTACGAAGAAGGTTATCTAGCAGACGCTATCCGTGCTAGGATGAAGCGTGATGGTAAGAGATTTTGGGCAGGCGACAATATCTCAGATTATCTACACGAGTCGGATAAAGAACACTTAATCAACGAAGCCACAGAAGCGTTTGAAAAGGTACTAGATAAATTACTAATTGATAGAGAAACTGACCCCAATAGCCGAGGTACTGCTCGTAGATTGGCAAAAATGTACTTCAACGAAATCATGTCAGGACGATATGATCCAGCACCAGATTGCACAGCGTTCCCTAATGACACAGAAGACCGTTACGAAGGAATGTTGGTTGTCCGTAGCGAATTACGAAGTATATGTAGTCACCATCATCAGCCTGTATCTGGGGTTGCTTATATTGGTATCATTGCTGCAAGCAAATTAATCGGACTTTCGAAATATACACGCATCGCCCAATGGTGTGCTAGGCGCGGTACTCTCCAGGAGGAATTAGCCAACGACATCGCCAGAGAAATCGCCAAGGCCACAGGCGCCGAAGATCTAGGAGTTTACATACAAGCTCAGCACGGCTGCTGTGAAAATAGAGGCATAATGGCGCACAGTTCTTTGACGCAGACCACTGTGCTAAAAGGTGCGTTCAAAGATGATCCTGGCACCAAGAAAGAATTTTTTGATAACATCAAACTACAACAGGACTTTGCACCGCGATGATGGAATCTATTTGGGTAGTGGTAATCTTATTCGCTGGTATTAGTTTGGCTACCGCCAACCCAGCGCCTCTTGTAGCCGGATTGATTTTGGCCTGTATCGGTATATTCGTTGAAAGATTCTTGAGATGAACTGGTTTGAGCCACTGCGTGATGACCTGATGGTACAACAGCAGATTGGAAATAGCTGGGAACATTTCGTAGGTGTGATCATGCTGAACCAAACTGGGAGGAAACCTGTGAAGACCTGTCTACCAGAATTCCTATATTGGTTTCCAAATCCGCATGCTCTTTTAGCAGCGGACGAGGAATTCGTCAAGAGCATCATCCAGCCGTTGGGCATGGTAAATGTACGTTATAAAAGATTAGTCGGAATGACGAAAGATTATTTGACCTGGGATGGTTTAGATGCTACAATGTTATATGGTATTGGCAAATACGGCAGTGATAGTTATGAGATATTCTTCAAAAATAACTATGCAGTAGAACCCACCGACAAAGAACTTAAACGCTATCTAGAAGAGGAAGTCTTACAATGATAGAATTAGCAACGATTTTTATCCCGATAGCGATAGTCTGCCGAAATCTCCAAGCAGAAAGTTGCGAACTGATACAATACGAAGGATATTTTTTATCCAAACAACAGTGTTTTGACACGATAAACAGCACACTCAAATCTAAACTCAATCCCAGAGATCGTGGTCGTATACATGTCGATGCCTGGTGTATAGACTTAGAGATCGAAAAGGTAGATAAAAAATTGCTTCCCAAACCTATCTGATAGAAACCAAGATGAACATAAACGATATGCTAAAACATCAGATGGAAACTGCCTCGATGCTGTATATGGTGCTGAAAGATGGCGATTTTGAAACTCTACATAGATATCCTCACAAAGACTCAGACCAAGTCAAAGACATGCTCAAAGATTATCGATACGTGGATACTCGCATTGGAATACCGCGATTTGAAAAGAAAGCGAAGAAAAATGCTGCTAAGACTGCTTGAACGATTAGATCGCAAACGCATCATAATGGATCGGGTCAGCGATGAGCCCTATCTGGAACGCTATTACCTATTCCTCAAAGAACGTGAGCGTTTTCCCTTCAACATCTTCCTGCACAAATTCCTTAAAGGTGATCCAGATGACCTCCATGATCATCCGTGGCCTTATGCTACGTTAATCCTGCGTGGTGGTTATTGGGAAACCACGCCGGAAGGTCGCTTCTGGAGAGGTGCTGGACATTTCCGTGTCAGTTCAGCAGACAGTTATCACAGGATCGAGTTAAAAGACGGTGTGACATGTTGGACTCTGTTCATGCCAGGACCGCATCGCAAAGAATGGGGGTTTGATGTAGATGGTAAATGGGTTAAGTGGGATGACTATCTAAGGATGAGATATGAAAAAACAAGTACTGGACAATGAGGCGGTAAAAAATCTAACATCTCGGATCTGTCGAGAAATCGTAGGATCGCGATGGCAACCAGATTATGTAGTTGGATTAACCAGAGGCGGGTTGACTCCTGCGGTAATGATCAGCCATTGGTTTGATGTGCCTTGCGAAACGCTAAAGGTCGCATTGCGAGATGGCGGAGAACCTGAAAGCAATCTTTGGATGGCCGAGGATGCCAAGGCTGGCAAGAACATCTTGATCGTAGACGACATCAACGACACAGGTGCTACCATAGATTGGATCGTCAAAGACTGGCCCAGCGGAATCCACGATCAAGATGGGTGGAACAAAGTATGGAACGGCAATGTCAGATTCGCTGTGCTGGTAGATAACTTGGCCAGTGCCTGTGATGTCAAAATGGATTACGCAGGTATGGAAATAAACAAAGCGGAAAATCCTGTTTGGGTAGACTTTCCCTGGGAAGATTGGTGGACCAAATGATGAGATTGAGATTGGCACTGGTCCGTTGGATCTTGGGCAAACATTGCGGCTGCTATGTCATGGGCTATCATAAGTTGTGTGATTTTTCTAAAAGAGTTAAAAAATGAAAATAATGTTGCATTGTACAGACAAAGGCGTCAATGT
>Ga0194119_10009834_pt1 | contig 12746 bp, 13 predicted proteins | sample TA2MahC100mmetaG_FD_148620 | JGI IMG/M metagenome (GOLD analysis project Ga0194119, IMG submission 148620) | Freshwater microbial communities from Lake Tanganyika, Tanzania - TA2015018 Mahale Deep Cast 100m | ecosystem: Environmental > Aquatic > Freshwater > Lake | place: Tanzania: Lake... | reverse complement strand
AGGTGCAGCAACTCGGCGCCGTCGAACATCGGCATGCCCTGACCTGGATCGAAGATGAAGGGAATCCCCGCCTCCACGAACTGCTCGGCATGTTGCAGCATGCCATCCTTACCGTCCGGCGACACCAGACCCAGCTTGACGCCCGCATCGCGCGGCACGGTGTTCAGATGCGAGAACGACATGGCGCCGGGATGGAAGGCGGTAATCTGGTTGTCGTCCATGTCCGTGGTGATGTAAGCCTGAGCGGTATAACTGTCATCCAGCACCTTGATGCAGTCCTGCTTGATACTGCAATAGCCCAGCCACTGCGCGTAGGGCGTGAAGTCCTTGCCCACGGTCGCCATGATCAGGGGTTCGCCTCCCAACAGTTTCAGGTTGTAGGCGATATTGCCCGCACAGCCGCCGTATTCCCGCCGTAATTCCGGCACCAGGAAGGACACGTTGAGGATGTGCACCTGCTCCGGGAGAATGTGGTGCTTGAATTTGTCGGGAAACACCATGATGGTGTCGAAGGCCATGGAACCGCAGATCAGTGCTGACATAGTGATGAGTTGTCTAGTGTTGTGGATAGGAAAGTTGGGACGGGTAAACGGACAGTCAGACGGAAGTTCCGGGATCGTCTAACCTGCTCGCCCATTCTTCTCCCGCCTGGATGGGGTTTTCGGCAGCCCTCGCCCACCGGAAGCGGCGAACCAGATCAATCGGTTGCCGCTTCCGTTGAGATAGTACTGCTCACGTCGACGGGGATTTTGGCCGCTGGAGAGACGGACACGGGGGACCGTTCAGGCCGGGGCGCGCGGCGCCTCCAGGCCGACCTCCTGAGTCATGAACTGGTAAGTGTCCTGTATGATGCGTTGCTTTTCCAGTTCGGCATTCAATTCGGCATCGATGTCGTTGGTCAACTGGCGCATGATCACCTGCGCGATGTCTCCCTTGATGGTTTCGAAGTAAGCCAACAGTTCAACCTCCAGCTCCTCGAAGTAGTTCTTGATGCCGCGCCGCGCATACAGGTTGATCTGTTGTTGCTGTTTGCGTGCATAGTCGAGGATGCCGCTCTTGTAATAGTCCAGCGCCCGATCGATGGCATCGCCGCGGGCGGGTGCGGGTTCCAGGGGCGGAGGGTTGCCGGTCAGTGCGTTGTAGATGCGGGTCAGAGTATCCAGACCCAATTCGCGCATCCGTTCCATTTCGTCCTGAGCGCCCAGCAGATTCAGGCCACGCGCGATCTCCAACGCCTCCACCGCGTTGTCCTGAACCACCTTCAGGATGGTTTCGGTGCTCTGGTCCGCGTGCTGGGCTTCCTGCTCCATCACCATCCGGCCAAAACGGTTGATCACGTCGCCATACTCGAACAGGAACACGTCGCACATGCCCTTCAGGCGGTTGAGCATGTCGCGGCCGCCCAAGCGGTCGCGCAACTCGCCCTGCGCGCGCTCCGGCAGCACATCCGAGGCCACCAGGCTGTTCAACAACTGCGCCAGGTGGCGGCGCACCATGCGTTCGTCGAGCAGCCGCAGCAACTGCCCGCGGAAGGCCTTCTGGATGTTGAGGCTTTCCTCGATCTTGTGCGGCAAACGGCTGACCACGCTGCTCAGGTCCAGACCCTTCAGCAATTCGTTCTTGAGCGCACCCCGGTCCAGCGTGTCGATGGCGCGGGTGACCTGTTCGCTCAACGCGGCCTGCTCCTGGTCGCTCCAGAACACCAGTTCCGGCAACAATTCGGTGCGCAGCGCGCGAATATGCTCCGCGACGGTCTCCCGCAGGCGGCGCAAGGCGTCGTCCTGACGGCGCGACAACTGGGCGGCGATGAAGGTGCTCTTCATGTTTTCGCCGTCGATGGCCTGATAACCCTGGTACAAGGGCTCCAGCCATTCGCGCAGGCGGCGGGCCAGATCCTGGTATTCGGCGCGGGCTTCCTCAAGGAACTCAGCCTTGGCGGTGAAGGCCAGGTACTCGAACAGACTGGCGCGGAAGCTGGTGAAATTCTTGGTTTCTTCCAGGCTTTTGAGTTGTTGCGCCGCCTCATTCTTGTCGGGCACGCGGCCAATGGCCTTCTTCAGCGAATCGGCATGCTCGCGCAGGCTGCGGGTCTTGTCCAAGCGGTTTTCCTGGATCAGCTTCAGCAGCAGATAGTTGAGAGCGGAAACCTTGAACACCCGATCCTTGGTGATGTGAAAGCCATAATGTTCGATCTTCTGCTCGAAGTTGGCCAGTTCCTCGCGCTTCTGCTTGGAGCTGAGCACATCCCACTGATTGATGACCCAGAAGGCCCGCTGCAATACCCGCTTGCGCTGGCTGTGGATTTCCGCCAGCAGTTCGATCTCCTCGCCTTCCAGCAGATGAAAGACCTTCATCGCGATGACAAAGGCCTTGGCATCATTCTCGACATAGGTCTTGGTGACCTTGCGATGCCGGGGATTGACCACGCCCAAGCCCGGCAGGTCAACCAGCACCACATTCTCGGGGATGTTGACATCGGTCAGGTAGATCTCGGCCTGATTGACGAACAGGACGTCGGCGTAATCCTCGGTCACATAGTTCGGCAACTCGTCGAGGGTGATTTCCTTGGTCGCGCCGGTCAGCGTGCTCCAACCCTCGATCAAGGCCTTGAGTTCGTCGAAGAATTTTTGCTTGTTGAAGGTGCCGTACTGTGTCTTTTGCCGCTCGATGTCATGGTTCAAGCGCCCCAGGAGTTCGGCATGATTCAGGCTTCGATACCCCTCCGGATTGGTGCGCAACTCCTTGGAAATCTCCTCCAGGTAGAGGTCCCGCAACTCGACCCGCTCGCCCTCCGTCAGATAGGAAATGACCGCCTTGTTGGCCCGGCCCTTGCGGATCAGGGTGGGAATCGCCGTCAGCGACTTGGTCGCCTGGGGCAGGATGTCGTCGCCGAGGACCGCGTTGATGATGGTGCTCTTGCCGGCGGAGAAGGCGCCGAGGAAGGCGACCGGAAATTCGGGGGACTTCAGCCGCTCCAGCCAGGAGCGCTTGCGATTGATGAAGTAATGGAAATCCTCGGGAACATCAATGTAGGGCGCGGCGGCGTCGAAGACCTCGAAGAGACGGGTGTAGGCCTTGATGTAATGGGTATAGTCCGCGTCTTTCATCGACTGATAATCCTCTGCAAAACCCTAAGATGACAGAAGCGGCGGCCACTCTCCGTACTTTGGGAACCCGCCGCCCGCTGGTTGATAGGCCTCAGTTTACCATCCAAAGCCAACCATTCCTTGCGGCGAAGGGCAAGCCGGCCCAACCCGTGCCGGGTTTTTCGAAGAGGGGCCAACACGAAACCATCACGCAATTACTGAACTTGCGCCTCGTATTCCGCCTTGTCCTTCTCATAAAGCGCCTTGAGACTGTCGCAACTGGGTCCACCCGCATGGCGGCTGGCAATGCAGTCGTTGTACTCCTGCTCCGACTCCTCCATGCGAATGGCGGCCTCCTGGGCATCCGGTCCGCCGATGACGGTCTGGGAGCGATGACTACAGCCCAGGGCAAGGACCACGACACTCGTGGCAAGACCGGTGAGCGCAATGCGTTTCAAGGAGAGGTTCAAGTTCATCAGTCAGTTCGCCATAAGTTGAAAATCGATGTAATGTGCCACCCGGGCATCCTGAAATCACAACGGAGGCGCCGGGCCGAGATCATCGCCCAATACGCTTTATTCATTGGCCACTTGCCCAAGGCCCCGACGGACCCCCGGTGGCCAACGGTGCGCCCGGGAATGATAACCTGATTGCAAAAGGCATTCGCGAGTGGCGAGGAACCGACGGGTACCGTTGCGGCACGGTTGACGCCCGCGGGGTAGAAGCTCACCCTATCGCTTGAGATAAAGATTGTGAAAAAATCCCGACCCGGGCTCCTGAACCGAAACAGCCCGTTGCCATCGGAGTTTGGCGCGCCTGGCAGCGTCCGGAATGATGAATCGGCCGCTCAAGCGCGCCGTAACCCCCGACGTTGAACGCATGGCGCTCACAACCTCCGGGGTGTCCCCAGGCGAATTGGCCCACTCTTTCACTCAAACTCGTTCCGGAGGTTCATCGATGTCGCCCTCGGTTTTATTTGGCTGGATCCTTCTGATCGCCTTGCTGATTGGCTTGGCGTTTACGTTCGAAGACGAAATCCTCGCGCTGGTGACCGACCCCGAAACCCACGTGGAAGCCGCCAGCAGTTGGGGGGTCACGAAGGCGGGGAAACTCAGACCGACCGATTGAGACCGCCGCGATCCGGGCAAAAAAACGGCGGCCCCTTGGGAGCCGCCGGTGAAGCGATCAAGTTGCGAAGCTAGGTCGGGTCCACCACCGTGTTGGCAAAAATACACCACGCCGAACGGGTCAGGGAATGGCAGGAGGTGGACCGGCGTTGTCGGCGGAGATGCCGGGCATGAGTTGGCACTGCCGCGGAACCGTCTGCCAGGCCCGGGTGTGGCGGGCGATCCCCGCCTGGAAGGCCGGCCACAAGGCCCCTGGCGCATCCGGCGCGAGGGTGGCGGCCTGAAAATCCCGGAACGCGGGCGGCGGTTCGACGTTCTGGACACGCACCAATTGATCCAGGCTGTCCATGATCGGACGGGCCGTGCGGTGCAACTGGCTCAAAAACTCGCTGTCCGGGGCGGACTTGGACGCCTGCTCGCGCTGGCAGAGGGTCAATTCCCGGTAGAAGCGCAACTCATAGAGCAGCCGGCTGGAGTCCGCCTGAAACTTGCCCAGGGAACTGTTGCGCGCGGTGACTTCACCCAGCAACCGGCACTCGCCCAGCCGGATGAGTCCGGCGAACCCCACCCGCAGGTCCAGGGGCTCAAGCCGCAGGTCGCGAGGCCTGGGATAGGGCGGCAGAGGCAGCCTGGCCGGCGGCGGCCCAGGCTCGACCCCGGTTGCGTTGGCGATACGCTCCAAAGCGCGCTCGAACATGACGGCGGGCGAAGACGTGTCGGTGCGGCCGGAAAGCAGCCCCAGGACGGCAAGGATCAGCGGACTGATACACCAGCGGTACGGGAACGGGTTCATCCCCGCTCAGACCGCCACGGCCCCCTTAAGTTTTCGGCCGGGTCAAAGACCCGGATTCAGGTCGTCGAGGAACTCGGAGGCCGGCGCGACAGCGGTCACCAGCAACCAATCCCGGGGGTACAGGCGACGTGCGATCTGTCCTTTCGCCCGCACGAACACTCCGCTCTCATGCGGCAGGATGCCGGCCTTGGCAAAACGGCCCAGCCAATCGCCCACGGCGTGGCGTTCCGCCAGGGTCCTGATATCGGGCGGAGTTCCGTTGAATACCGAGGTCGAGTCGCCGCGAGCCAGGGCCAGCACGTCGTCTCGGCTTCGCTCTTCCGGGCGGAACCGCGGTTTCAGAGGATCACTCGGCGAGGATGGCCCGCACCCGCGAAAGGGTGGGCGCGGCGCCGGTATGGTGGACCACCCGCCAGCCCCGGGCTTCGGCGGCGGCGGTATTCTCCACGAGGTCGTCGATGTACAGGATGTCGCCGCCACGCTGGCCCGTGACCTCCTCGGCGATGGCATAGATGCCGGGCTCCGGCTTCATCACGCCGAGTTCGAAGGACAGAAAATAGCCGGCAAAATCCGCGAAAAAGGGAAATCGCGAGCGAATATGGGCGATGGCCCAATCGTTGGTGTTGGAGAATATCCAGGTGGGAAGCCCCGCCGCGCGGACTTCCGCGTGCAGACGCACCATGTCCGGTATTTCGCTGAAGATATCGCTGAAGGCCTGGCGGAACGCGTCCGGGCTGTTCCGGTAGCCGATGAGGGTGCGTATCCGGTCGCAGAATTGGGCGCTGCTCAGATGCCCTCTTTCGTAGAGCGTCAGCAGGTCGGAGCCGCGGATGAATTCGTAGAGGGCTTCCGGTGACAAGGCGGCGTCGGCCGCGATGCGGCGGGCGGCAATGGACCAGTCGAAATCGACCAGCACCTTCCCCAGGTCAAACAGGACAACTTTCGGTCGTGGCATGCGGCGGACGTTGAGTGGAAAAATGGCAAGGGTGTCTCAGGTTCGGAAGGCAGCACACAACGGGCAAACCCGCGTGGCGCCCTTCCGTAAGTCGCGCCAGTCCCTTCGACATGGCGGATCTCCGCCCAGGCGTTTCGAGCTTCACCTTGAAGCGCCCGCCCCCCGGCGCCGGAGTCTTAGTATACCGTCACGGATAGCCGCCCCAGCATCGCGGCGATGTCCCTAGCAGCAATCCCGACTGTTCCCGTACCTACCCGCGCCGGGGCGATTGGGCCAGCCCAGCCCTTGATGCAGACGAGGCATGAACAGGGGTGGTTTCCCACGACACAACGCAGTAACCTGACACCGTTTTCCAGATTACCGATGAATCTCCCCTCGGCGAATTCGTCATGCCGGGGGTCACTGCCGCCCGGGAATGCCATGAAACTCGTGTTCGACCTGATTCTGACCCTGCTAAAACTCTTCGTCCTGTTGTCCCTGGCAAGCATCACCCTGGGTTTCGGGCTGTGCGGCACGGTGGGCCTGCTCAATGCCTTCGATTACCAGGGCGCCAACTGGGGGATTGTATTGATGGCACTGCTGGGGTTCAGCATGATGTGGGGGTCCGCCAGAGGATTCTGGATACTGGTGAAACGGTTCTTTCCGGGTCGCTCGAAACGCTTCGTGGCATGATCCGCGATCCGGCGACGGCCACCGTCGTCCACGGCGCACTGGAATGGCTCGCGATGCTGGCCGGCGCTCGCTACTACCTTGTGCTGCGTCGGCAGGCCGGCGCCGGGGCGGCGCTGGCGGGGCCGGGTTTCGCCGTGCTGGCCGGTATGCTGGCCGGTGCGGGTCTGGGCAATAAGGCGGTATTCTGGATCGAGCAGCCGGCGCTCTGGACCGAATACGGCGGCTGGGCCGGTTTCATGCGTGGCGGGCAATCCCTGGTAGGCGGGTTGCTGGGCGGGCTCATCGGCGTGGAGATCGCCAAGAAGCTGGCTGGCGTGCGCCAGTCCACCGGCGATTCGTTTGTCTTCCCCATCCTGCTGGGCATCGTGATCGGGCGGATCGGCTGCTTCCTCGCCGGGCTGCATGACGACACCTACGGAGTCCCTACAGCACGGCCCTGGGGTGTCGATTTCGGCGACGGTATCCGCCGCCATCCCACCCAGCTTTACGAAATCGCTTTCGCCCTGCTGCTTTGGCCAGCGCTGCGCCAGCTCCAACCCCGTTGCGCCGCCGAGCCGGGACTGCTGTTCAAGTTGCTGCTGGCCTCCTACCTGGTTTGGCGGCTGGCGGTGGATGCCCTCAAGCCCCTGCCCTATGCCTATCCACTCGGGCTTTCCGGCATCCAGTGGGTCTGCCTGATCGCGCTCGGCCTGTATCTGCCCCTCCTCATCCGCCAATGGAAACGCCTGCCGTGAGCCGCAAGACCCGCCCCTATCTGTTCTACGACACTACCGCCTCGGTCTGCTCTACCTGCCGCGAGCGGGTGGAGGCGAAAATCCTGATCAAGGACGAGCGTGTCTACCTGGAGAAATGGTGTCCAGCGCATGGTTTCGAGCGGGTGCTGATTTCGGACGACGCCGGTTACTATCGCCAGTGCCGCGAGCAGTGGATCAAGCCGCCGGAACTACCGCAACGCTTCGCCACGGCGATGCAAAGAGGCTGCCCCTGGGATTGCGGCCTCTGCCCGGACCACATGCAGCATGCCTGCCTGACCGTGCTGGAGATCACCGAGCACTGCAACCTGCGCTGCCCGGTGTGCTATGCCGAGTCCGGCCCGGAGCGCACCCGCCACCGCCCCCTCGCCGAAATCGAGCGCATGCTGGACGCCGTCGTGGCCGCCGAGGGCGAACCTGATGTGGTGCAGCTTTCCGGCGGCGAGCCGACCCTGCACCCCCAGTTTTTCGAGATTCTCGCGGCGGCGCGGGCGCGGCCGATCCGGCACATCATGATCAACACCAATGGCCTCCGCATCGCCCGCGACCCGGCCTTCGTGGCGCGGCTGGCGGAAGAAGACCCGCGCGGACTGGAAATCTACCTGCAGTTCGATTCGCTGGATGACCGCGCCTTGCGAGAACTGCGTGGCGCCGACCTGGCCCGCATTCACCGCGAGGCTCTCGACCGCCTCAACGAATATGGCCTCTCTACCACCCTGGTGGCGACGCTGAAGAAAGGGCTGAACGACCACGAGATCGGCGACCTCATCCGCTTCGGGCTCAGCCAGCCCTGCGTGCGCGGCGTGACCTTCCAGCCCATCGAGGACGCCGGTCGGGTGGAACTCTACGACGGCGAGAGGCATCGGCTCACCGTCAGCGAAATCCGCCGCAAGATCACCGAGCAATCCGGTCTCTTCACCCTCGAAGGCGTCGTGCCTGTGCCCTGCAACCCGGACACCCTGGCCATGGCCTATGCCCTCCGGCTAGGCGACGAAACCGTGCCCCTGACCCGCTACCTGGACCGCGACATCCTCGTGGGCGGCGCCGCCAACACCATCGCCTTCGAGCGCGACCCCCGCCTCAAGGAAACCCTGTTCCGCCTGTTTTCCACCAACCATTCCCCGGAAGCCCAAGCCGGCTGCCTGTCCGAGTTGCTGTGCTGCCTCCCCCGCGTCGAGGCCCCGGCGGAGTTGGACTACCGTAACGTCTTCCGCGTGCTGATCGTGCAGTTCATGGATGCCGCCACCCTCGACCTCCGCGCCCTGAAGAAAAGCTGCGTCCAAATCGTCCAGCCGGATGGCCGGCTGATCCCGTTCGAGGCATTCAATGTGTTTTATCGGGGGCGAGAGAGTTAGGCGGGTCCAGGGGGCTGTCGGACTTCATACGAATAAAATTCGCCTACCAAACTACAACCTTGAAGATATAACAAGTCTTACACTCTAGGGTCCGGCCGACATCATGGGCGTGAATTACCCCTCGGAAAACTTCCGCGTGTTTAAGAATAACGAAATCCGCGAGATCGGCGAATATCGCAGCCAGCGGTTGGTGTTGGCTGCCTGTGATCAATTGGAATCTGGAGAACTACACTGATGCTGACCCATCTGCGTATCAGAAATTTCAAGGCCTGGAAAGATACCGGCCCCATCCGTCTGGCACCCTTGACAGTGATCTTTGGCGCCAATAGTGCTGGCAAGAGCAGCTTGGGGCATTTGTTGCTGGCGTTGCAGCAAACTGCGCGGTCAACCGATCGCAAACGGGCTCTACACTTGGGTGATTCCAGCGCGTTGATCGATCTGGGCACTTTTGCAGACTGTCTGCATGGTCATGACCTTGGCAAACCGCTGAAATTCGAGTTGGGCTGGCAACTTCCCAAAGCATTGGATGTGCACGACCCGCTGGTTCCATCGGGCCGCTATATTGGTGATCAGATGCTGGTGAAGGTTGAAATGGTAGCGGGCAAGCTGGGCCAGCCCGAAGTCCAGGTCATGAGTTACGCCCTGAAAAAAAAGGAGCATCTGGTACTGGATGTGATGATGAGGCGCGATGAAAGCCGCAAGCTTGCACTCACCTCCGAGCGTTATGCATTCAAGATGGCGGATGGTCGCAGATGGCCACTGGAGGAGCCAGAGAAGTTTTATCGGCTATCGGATACTACGGCGGCACGCTTCAAAAACGCAGGATTCATGGCTGATTTTGCGTTGACAACAGAATCCATGCTGGACAGCATTTCCTACCTGGGTCCGTTGCGCAACCATCCGCAGCGTATTTACCAGTGGTCGGGTGAAATGCCGGCCAGCGTGGGGCAGATGGGCGAGTATGCCATTGCCGCAATCCTGGCGGCTCAGAGCGAGGGGCGCAAGCTCAATCGCGGCCCTAGGCGGCCAAAACAAGGGTTTGCCGAATTCATCGCCGCGTGGCTGAAGGATCTCGGCGTCATTCAGGACTTCTCCGTTCTCCCCGTCGCGGAAGGCCGCAAGGAATATGAGGTGCTGGTCAAAACCCATGCCAAGGCGCCTGAAGTGAAGATTACCGACGTCGGTTTTGGCGTGTCGCAGGTTTTACCGGCCTTGGTGCAGGCTTACTATTGCCCACCCAATTCCACGGTCTGGATGGAGCAACCCGAAATTCATTTGCACCCTCAAGTGCAGGCTGAATTGGCGGATGTCTTCATCTCTGCAACACAGTCGCGCGAGAACGGCAAGGAGCGTCATGTCCAGTTGATTGTTGAAAGCCATTCCGAGCATTTTCTGAATCGCCTGCAGCGCCGGGTCGCCGAAGGTAACGTGGCGCCGGCTGATGTTGCGGTGTACTTCTGCCGTCGAGCGGGTTCGGCTACTGAGTTGGAGCCCCTTCGCCTTAACATGTTTGGCGAGATCGAAAATTGGCCAGAACATTTCTTCGGCGATGAAATGGCTGATATTGCAGGCCGCACCTTAGCAGCGATGCAGCGAAAAAAGGAACTCGCCAAGGGGGCGGAGTAATGATGCGATCAGTCATTGATACCAATGTGCTACTGGTAGCCAATGGTCAGCATGCCGACGTCTCGATCGACTGTGTGGTGGAATGTGTCAATCGACTTCAAGCCATGAAAACGACCGGTGTGACGATCGTTGATGATGGATACCGGATTTTGGGTGAATATCAGCATAAAACGAGCCTCCACCCACCTAAAGGTGTTGGCGATGTCTTCCTGAAATGGTTGTTACGCGAAGCGGGGAACCTGAATCGGGTGGAACAGGTGAGCCTGACGGAATTGGCCGAAAATGAATTCGCGGAATTCCCGGATCCCATCTTTCAGCCTATGTTTGATGCGCCTGATCGCAAATTCGCGGCAGTGGCTCATGCTCATCCGGAAAAGCCACCGATATGGCAAGCGGCGGATTGTAAATGGTTGGACTGGTGGCCGGTCTTGGTGGAAAAAGGTGTACGTGTCGAATTTTTGTGTCCAGACGATGCTTGCGGGTTTTACCGGAATAAATTTCCAAACAAGCCGTTGCCGACATTACCGGACTAAATCATGACCGATTTCTTCCGCTTCCCCCACACCCCGCATCTGGCCTGGCTGGGAGAAGGCACACCGCGCGATGACAAGGTGTTGTCATCCGATGAGGCGGCTGCCCTGCTTGACGGAGAGGTGGTGGTGGAGGAGAAACTGGACGGCGCGAATGTAGGGTTGTCCCTGGACCCCGATGGCGGTCCGCGCGCGCAGAACCGGGGGCAATATCTGGCTGAACCCCATGCTGGACAGTTTGCCCGCTTGCCGGCCTGGCTGGCGCAACATGAGGAAGGTTTGCTGGCCGTGCTTGAGCCCACGCTGATCCTGTTTGGCGAATGGTGCGCGGCACGTCATTCGCTGGATTACCCCGCCCTGCCGGACTGGTTTCTGCTGTTTGATGTGTACGACCGCGCCGCCGGACGATTCTGGAGCGCAGCCCGGCGCGATGGGCTGGCTCGCAAGGGTGGGTTGGTGACGGTGCCCGCAGTTTTTCGCGGCAAGACGACTGTATCTGCACTAACACAGCTTGTGTCCATGACGCCTAGCCATTACCGCGAAGGACCACTGGAGGGTGTGGTGATACGCCGCGAATCAGCCGGGTGGTGCGAAGCCCGCGCCAAGCTGGTCCGGCCTGATTTCACCCAGGCCATCGACACCCACTGGCGGAAGCGGTCAATCGAGTGGAATCGCCTGGATCATTCGGCGTTGACCGCGGCATGAAACCGATACGTTGTGCCAGATGAACTGGGAAGCTGCCCCAGGCGACGGCTGTACTGATAGGGAAAGTGCGGCGTCGGGTTCCACCAATCCATAGGCCAGAGGCACACGCCCCTCACATCATGACCCTGCGGCGGATCGCCCTGATTGAAAAGATCGGCAGCGACAACGGCTTCGAATACGAAATTACGAGTCACCCCCAAGTATTGATTTTGGGTCCCGCCGGGCACCGGACGCAGGCGACGGAGAACTAGGCGGACCAGTCGGCCAAAGCCCCGCCGGCATGGCCCGGGTCGATCCGGGACACCGAAGTGAAGCGCATGTTCCGCCAACAGATCGGACGGCCAATATTCCGCCAGGCTCATTTGGATTACTGGGGCGGCGCCAACGATACCCGACAACCAGCGACAAGCGCTAGGTCTGGTCCAACCCGCGCAACTCAGACGGCTTACCGAACAACATCGGTACTTTCTGAAATACCACCTCAAACGGTTCGAGGCACAATCCGTCTACCAACGCACATCACTATCCTCCTCCGCCTGGTGGCCCCGATAAATCCAATCTGTTAGACTCTTACCTTCTTTCGAGGTGCCCGGGGCGATAACACTGCCCGGGTTAAACGGGAAGCCGGTGCGGACATGTTCCAAAGCCGGCGCTGCCCCCGCAACGGTCAATCGGTTAGGTCTGCCATTTCAGCCACTGTGCTCCAGCATGGGAAGGCGGCAGGCCGGGCGTCCAGCCACCGATGAGCCCGGATACCGGCCCGAAAGCGATCAACCGGCCGTTGCGGAGGGCAATGTCGGCTCGATGCGCGCGCCGGTCCGACCGGGGCCTGTCGATCCGATGTTGTGTCTGCAACTGTCTCGCCGCCGTGCGGGTGTGCCCGGCCTAACGGAAACGCAGATAACAGACATGCATCGCTATAAACTCACTCCCTTACTCGCCCTGCTGGCGACTTCTCCTTCATTTTCCGTGCTAGCGGCCGAGGATGCCGTCCCGGAACTGGAAACCACCATCGTCACCGCCAACCGGTACGAAACCCCGCAGCGGCAATCGGGTACGTCCATCACCGTCATTCCCGCCGAGGAACTCAAGCGCCGCCAGGTGCTGACCGTGGCCGACGCGCTGCGCCTGGTGCCAGGCCTCGA
>Ga0194119_10009827_pt1 | contig 12752 bp, 6 predicted proteins | sample TA2MahC100mmetaG_FD_148620 | JGI IMG/M metagenome (GOLD analysis project Ga0194119, IMG submission 148620) | Freshwater microbial communities from Lake Tanganyika, Tanzania - TA2015018 Mahale Deep Cast 100m | ecosystem: Environmental > Aquatic > Freshwater > Lake | place: Tanzania: Lake... | reverse complement strand
GTTGGCCGACTAGGTCTCGAACCTAGACTCTTCTGAACCAAAATCAGACGTGTTGCCAATTACACCATCGGCCAAAGAATAGGGTCATAGGACCCAACCGAGGGGTAAATATAGCCCGATTCGAGGTGTTTATGCCTATTTTCGGGCCATAATCGATTATAATGAACTATCAAAAAATCAACAATGTGGTCGGATGGCTGGTTTTTGCCGTAGCCACTGCGGTTTATACCCTGACCCTGGAGCCAACCACCTCCTTTTGGGACTGCGGTGAGTTTATCTCGGCCTGCTACAAATTGCAAATCATGCACCCTCCCGGGGCTCCGTTCTTCATGCTGACGGGTAGAATATTCACCCTTTTGGCAGGTAGCCCCGAAAATGTCGCTTGGTCAGTCAATTTCCTGAGCGGAATCACCTCAGCCTTCACCATCCTCTTTCTGTTCTGGACCATTACCGCTTTGGGGCGCAAGATCTTGGACAAAGACGGGGAGCCCGTGAGCGGACCTTCCATGTGGCTTTTGATGGGATCGGGTATGGTGGGTGCTTTGGCCTATACCTTCTCGGATTCTTTTTGGTTTTCGGCGGTAGAAGGCGAGGTTTACGCATTTTCATCCTTCTTCACGGCCGTTGTTTTCTGGGCCATCCTCAAATGGGAACGGATTGCCGACGAGCCGTTCGCTGACCGTTGGCTTATTTTGATTGCCTACCTGATGGGGCTGTCCATAGGGGTGCACTTGCTGAACTTGCTCGCCATCCCTGCCATATGCCTGGTGGTGTATCTGCGCAAATACCAACCGAGTGTCGAAGGGGTCATCGTCAGCCTTTTGGTTTCGGTGGGAGCCCTTGCCTTCGTCCAATACGGGATTATTCCCGGACTACCGCTGCTCGCCTCCAAATTCGAATTGATGATGGTCAACAATGTTGGCCTGCCCTTTGGCACGGGAAACTGGCTTTTCGCCATCCTTTTTGTGGGGGGAATGGGTTGGGGACTGTGGCACACCCAGCACCGTCAGTTGATGGTCTTGAACCAGATTTTGCTGGGCACCGCATTCATCATTATCGGTTATTCTTCGTACAGCATGATTGTGATTCGTTCGCATTCGAATCCCTCCATCAACATGAACAAGCCCTCCGACATCTTCACCTTGATGTCGTATATCAACCGCGAACAATACGGTGATCGTCCCCTCTTCACCGGTCCCTATTTCACCGCAGAAGTTGTCGACCAGGAAGAAGGCCCGATGAAATACCGCAAAGGCGAAACTAATTACGTGGAAGCAGGCCGGGATATTATCCCCATTTACGACCCAACCCATAACACTTTCTTGCCTAGGGCCTACAAGCGGGCGGGCACCCAGCAACGTCACATTGATTTCTACAAAACTTGGTTGGATTTGCGGGATGGAGAAAAGCCTCGCTTCTCGGATAACATGAATTTCCTCTTTAGCTACCAACTGGGCCATATGTACATGCGCTATTTCTTATGGAATTTCGTAGGCCGTCAAAACGACATCCAAGGTCAAGGCATGGATTACGAGAAAGGAAATTGGATTAGCGGGATCGAAGCACTGGACGAATCCCGTGTGGGACCTTCCGCCAAACTTCCAGCTCACCGCCAAGGAAATCGGGCCCGCAACACCTATTACGCCTTGCCTTTGATTCTGGGGCTGCTGGGGCTCTGGTTTCATTTCAAAAAGGCCAAAGGAGACGCCTGGACCGTCTTTCTCCTTTTCTTGCTCACAGGGATTGCCATCGTCATTTACCTGAATTTTGAACCACTCCAACCGCGGGAAAGGGATTACGCCTACGTTGGCTCTTTCTATGCCTTTGCGATTTGGATTGGCCTGGGGGTCATGGCCCTGTATGAATTGTTAGCAACGCGCCTTGCCAAAGGTCTTGCGGTGTCTCTGTCCGTGCTCCTCACCTTGGGCGTTCCGGCCCTCATGGGGGCCCAAAATTGGGATGACCATGACCGCTCCGGAAAATACGCTGCCAGGGATATCGCGGTTAATTACCTGGAATCCTGTCCTCCCAATGCAATCCTGTTCACCATGGGCGATAACGATACGTATCCGTTGTGGTATGCGCAGGAAGTGGAAGGTATTCGTTCCGACGTGAGGGTGGTCAACCTCAGTTTGTTGGGAACAGATTGGTACATTGATCATTTGCGTCGCAGCATCAACCAAAGCGAAGCCATTCCCCTGAGCATCGCCCAAGACAAAATCGTCATGGGAACCCGGGATTATATACCTTTCTACGACCGCAAACTGGAAGGGTACTACGATCTGAAACAGTTGGTGAATTTCATGGCCAGCGACGACAATGCTGCCAAGCTCCCCACCCAGAGCGGCACCATGATTAATTATTTCCCAACACAGAATTTCGCTCTTCCCGTGGATTTTGCAAATGCTCTTGCCCAAAGCGCTGTGACCCCTGCGGATTCTGCGCGTACCCCTGGTCAAATTACCTGGACTTTTGCGCGCAATGGTCTTATGAAAAATGATTTGATCATCATGGATTTGTTGGCGCAGAATAATTGGAAAAGACCCGTATGTTGGACGGTCTCCATGGGTTCAGAACAATACCTGGGTCTTGAAGATTATTTCCGTCTCGAAGGTTTGGTGTACCGATTGACGCCCAACAGGGTACCCGCTTCACAAGGCATGCCCTCTCAGGTTGCTACCGACATCATGCTGAAGAATATGCTCGAAAAGTTTCGTTGGGGCCGCATGAAAGAAGAAATTTACATTGATCCTGAAACCAACCGCATGACCATCAATCTCCGTAGCAATTGCATGCGCTTGGTGGAGAATCTTCTGCAACTAGGTCGCAACAAGGACGCCATCCAACTGATGGATTTGTGCGATCGTGAAATGCCTCATTCCAAGATCACCTACCTTCCCTACAATTACCAACTTGTCGAGTTCTACCACCGTGCCGGTGCTCCTAAGCAAGCCAACCGCCTCGCGAATCAGTTCTTTGACACCTACGAATCCGAAGCCCAATATTTCGGGTCATTGCGCGGGAAGCAGCGCACGTTCTACGAGCGCGATGAGCAAGCCGCCAAAGCCGTAATGGGCGAAATGGTTCGGCTATCCCGTCAATTCAATCAACCCAAATTGGCTGATACCTTCCAAAAACGCCTTGACGCGGTCGGATCCTAAGCCTTGACGCGGTCGGATCCTAATTGGTTATGAATTCAGGGCGAGGTTTCCGCGGCCGTTCCGGGCCGGCCAAATCCTACCCGGATATTCGTCCCGGAGTGCATGCCGTCGAAGTCCTGTTGGACTCGGGGCAGGATATTAACCGTATCTGGATTCAACGTGGCAAAAGAGACCCTCATGTCCTGAACCTTCTCCAAGAAGCGAGACAAAGGGGTATTCCAGTCCAAGAAGTACCGCCCGAAAAATTACAACAACTCACCCCCGGGCTTCATCAGGGCATTGTTGCCCAGGCCGCGCCCATCCAATACCTCCGAATCGAAGATTGGGTTCCCTCCGTCTTTGAACAAGGAATTAACCCTTTGTTGGTGGTGACTGACGGGGTCACGGATGTTCGAAACTTAGGTGCCCTTGCCCGATCTGCTTGGTGTCTGGGCGCCGATGCCTTGCTAATCCCCGGCCTGGACAATGCCCAGGTGACCCCTGACGGGATCAAAGCCAGCGCTGGTGCCCTGGAATTAATTCCGGTTTGCAGAACCTTGGCCCTGCAAGCCTCCTTGAAGTACCTTTCAAACAGCGGCTTCACCATCGTGGGTGCAAGCGAGAAAGGCAAGGATTCCTGTCGCGATCAGGATTTGTCAGGTCCTTTGGCCTTGGTGATGGGCGCCGAAGACCATGGGCTTAGCCCTGAAACCTTGAGGCGTTGCGACTCATTGTTACGAATCCCCATGCCGGCCAGAGCCTCCGGTATTGGTTCACTCAATGTTTCGGTAGCGGCGGGCATTCTGCTCTATGAATGCCTGCTCCAAAGGCAGCAAACTCCGTGATGAACGGCGCTCTCCCTGCGATCTTGCCACCGCCCCTCCGGCCTGGAGACCAAATCTTGGTCATTGCCCCATCGAGGGCGGTTGAGCATGCGATCCTGGCGCCTTGGGCCGAATGGATACACCAGCGCGGTTATCAGGTGTTATACGGGGAGAGCATTGGGGTCAGCGACCACCAATTTGGCGGAAGCGATGCACAGCGCGCGCGCGATTTGCAAGAAGGCTTGGGCAATCCGGAAATACGAGCGATATTCTTTGCGAGAGGCGGTTACGGTGCCGCTCGTCTTTTGGATCGCGTAGATTGGAAGGTTCTGCAAGAAAACCCCAAGTGGTTATGCGGTTACAGCGATGCAACTGCTATCCTTAATCATGCGCATGCCATGACCGGGGTCGTGACGCTCCACGGTCCTATGCCCTTTCAGTTCCAAAGCACCATGGATTGGGAGCATACCCTCCAAATCATGGAAGGCGGGCTGATGGAGCCTAAGTCAAACGACCCACCACGGACCTTTTATCCTTTTGAACCCAAAATTCTGTCCAACCATCCTGCATCTGGTTTGTGGCCACTCCAGGGCAAACTCCTTGGGGGTAATTTGTCTGTGCTTTACAGCCTCCTAGGCTCTTCTTCGCTCCCCGACTCCAACGATGCAATTCTACTCGTGGAAGACCTGGACGAATACCTCTACCACCTGGACCGCATGTGGTTAGGCTTGCAACGCAGTGGCTATCTGAACAAGCTCAAAGCCATCTTGATCGGTGATTTTACAGCAATGCGCGACAACACGATCCCCTTCGGCAAAGACCCTGTTTCTATCGCCGTCGAACGAACCCGGTCCTTGGGTATTCCCTGCATTGCCGGCCTATCCTTTGGCCATGGGCCCGTGAACAACCCCTTGCCCCTGGGATGGACGGTCAACATTAACCGCGAAGGCCTGTCTTGGTAAGCGTTTAGGGGTTGATGATATTAACCTCAGGCTCCAAGACCACACCAAATTCATCCTGAACCGAGCGCATGATGTCCTGGGCAAGGATCCACAAATCTTGTCCGTGACCTCCTCCGTAATGCACCAAAACCAAGGCATGCCCCGGCGATACGCCGACAGATCCTCTTCGATGACCTTTCCACCCGCATTGCTCTATTAACCACGCCGCAGAGGCCTTCCAATTTCGATCCTCCCCGTGCACCTCAAAAAGCGGGGCGTTTGGAAAATTCGATCGGAAAGTATCCGCGTCATCTCCATGCAGCACAGGATTCTTGAAGAAGCTGCCTGCATTCCCCAAAACCGCAGGATCCGGTAATTTGGCCCGTCTAATCTCCGCCACTTTGTCCGCAATTTGATGTGGTTTCAAGCCGCGGCCGTCATCTTGGCCTTTGGGGTCAAAAAACGCTTTCAATTCCTTGTAGGCAAGCTGTGCATGAGGCTCTGTATTCAATCGATAACGCACCCGGGTTATCACCATCTTTCCTTTCATCTGTTGTTTGAACACCGAATTTCGGTAAGCAAAGGCGCATTGATCTTTCATGTACTCGCTGGGTGGCCCGTTCAAGGGAACCCCTCTCAGCGATTCAAAGACATCCCCTTGCTCCACCCCGTAGGCCCCAATGTTCTGAATAGGCGCTGCCCCTACCGAACCGGGAATCAAGGCTAAATTCTCCAAACCCCACCATCCCCTCTCTACCGTATAACGGACCAATTCATGCCAAGAAACCCCCGCCCCTGCTTCTACCAAAATTTGACCATGATCCAGAACCGAATGCTGAATTCCTCCAAAAGCCAAGCGAATCAAAGCCCCTGGATAGTTGCCACAAAACAGCACATTGCTTCCACCCCCCAAAAACGTAAAATGACCACCGCTCAATTCATCGGCGGTTTCTATGGCTCTTGGCAAGTCGTCTTCGTCTGCAACCTCCAACCAATATTTGGTCCGAACCTCCAAACCAAAGGTATTGTATGCCTTAAAATCAAAATCTTTGAAAATTTTCACTGGACTAATTTAAGGAAACCTTGAATGAATACAAGAAGGGCGACACTAATGAATCCTTGCTGAATTTGATCATAAAAAAAGTCGCCCCTAGGATGGAGCGACTTTTCTTGATCGGGAAGAAGATTTGCCAATTAATGGCGTACAATCACACGCTGTCTCTTGGAACCTGCATCCGATAGAACATCCAAATAATAGGTACCGTTTGGAACCGAAGCAAGGTCCAAAGTGAAGCGGGCCGACTGACCGTTCGCTTCGGCAACATCGCTACGAACCAAGCGACCCGTCATATCGAAGAGGGAAGTTTGGACTTTACCCAAATCACGTACCGCACTCAATTTGATGTTCAAAAGGTCCGCAGTAGGATTAGGATAAGCGATCGCTGCAAATTCGTTAAGGTCCGCAACCGAAGCCCCGGGAACCCTAGGTACACGACCGAAGTTCAAGCTGTTACGAATTGCATTCCCGTTATTAAACCAGTCGGTTGACCTGAACAAAACAGAGGCAAACCAAGGCATCGTGACGGTCTGATCATCAAGCAGTGAAATATGATTTGCGCCATTGTTTGAAAACAAATGGGCCACCAACCAATAATCACCAGGCTGTACAACACGATCCTGTGGTGAACCTCCCAGGGTTGCTGGGAAAGGAATCGTCACACGGCCTCTGGAAACGTCCTGCGAAGTAAGTGTATACAAATCAGTTTCGAGGACCACCGCTGCTAGACCGCCAGGTAGGCCCGTGGTTGCATCGGAGGTTTCCAAAGTGAAAAAGATCAAACCCCCTGCCTGTGAACCGTTAGCACCAGTGGCCATGAGTGCGGTGGCGGAGGTTACGGTGTCCGTATTCACCAATTCGCAAATATTGGCGATTTTGAGGTCAAAAACCGAAGGAGGACTTCCTGTAAAATTCCTTGTCCCAAAAATCAAAGATGAAGTTGGCCGGCTAACGCTCACCGACATCAAAGAATCGGTGAGCTCAAACTGCCTGGACGCTGTATTGTTAGCTGTTGAATCCAGGCTAACCGAATCAAAGGCTAAACTATAATTCACCCTTGTGAATTTATAAAGCGTAGGCATATAGGCTGTACTGATGGTCAACAAGGTATCCGTGAAGGGGTCTAATGCAGGGAGGGCCAAGGAATTTCCCGTAAAGAGCGGGGTATTTGGAGCTGTGGTGTCAATGACCGAAACCTGCAATTGTACATTGTTACGCGTGGTTGTTCCAATGTTCTTTACCCTTGCTTGAAAGTACAAAAATGTTTTGTTGGAGTCTGGGATAATTCCGTATTCAACAATCCTATTTCTTGCGGTATCCGGCAGGAACTTCGTGTCTGTAATGCTCATGTCAACCCTGGGGGCCTGCTCCACTGCAATGTCATCAATCATCCAGAAATAATAATCTCCATTAAACAAAAACGCAATCTTCACGCTGTCCTCTCCTCCAACATACGATGAAATATTCACCCGCTGAAAATTATTGTTGGGCGTAGAAGAATTCACCGCGATGTTGCTGTTGAGGGCAAGGGTATCGGACCAGGTAACCCCGTTGTTTTTGGAAAATAACAGATAGGTTCCAGTGAAGGATTGCGATCCACCAGGACCACCAAAACGGCGATAGTATTGATAAAACGAAAGATTAACAAAATCATAGGCGCTTAAATCAATAGCGGGTGTAACCAACATGCCGCGATGACTTGATGCATCACAAGGAAAAATCCCTGAGCCAAAAGCGCCTTGTACTCCATTGTTATCAAGATAATCAGAATCAAATATCATGAAACCGTTGGTGCGGGTTGGGGATTGTATCGCCTGGGTTCCAGCAGCATAAGCGCCCCTAGACCCTGTACCGCTGGCTGGAAGCGTGGACAAACCCCGATACTCCCAAATACCCGTCGTATCCGGTGTTGAGCCTACATTGGATTGCCGAAAACCATAATTGGTCCAACCGGTCGTGTTGGGATTTGATCCGAAGTTATCCGCCCAAATATTCACGGCCTCTGTTTGAAAGGAGGGGTTACTGCCGTTTAGTGAAGATAATCCTGAATTGTTCAAGGCATTCGCGTCATAAACCGCGCCTAGATCCAGCTGCTTGATAGCCTGCATTGGACGATGCACTTTCGCCTGCTGAGCGTGGGCCGAACCTATGGCCAAGCATCCCGTGAGTAGCATTGATAAAGAAAGAAACTTTTTCACTGTAAATAATTTTATGGTTTGGGTGATTGGTTTGGGGTGGATGGAATTTACAAGCAATTATTTGGCCTTAACCATCAGCCTGGAAGTGATTGGCCCTTGTTCGGACCAAAGCTCCACGCGGTAAACGGCTATGGGTAATTCTCCGAAAGAGGAGGAATGATTGAATGTCCCCTGTTCGGCATGGACCTTGGGACCCTCGGCAAGCAAGCGTCCTTGCAAATCATAACAACGGGCAAACACCTCTGCGCTGTGCTTGAGGTCCAAACTCCAGTGGATTTCGTTAACGAAAGGATTCGGATACACTTTGGCGCTATTAGCCTCTAAGGCCTGAACCGAAGTGGCCGAGGGATTCCCAAAGATTGCGGCAATTCCCATGGCGGTACCATTGGTATACCAATCCCCATCGATAGGGAGAAAAACCAAGGATGTATAAGTGGGCATGAATACCTGATTGCTCAAATCATCCGGAATCCTAATGTGATTGGCACCAGCATTGGAAAATAGTTGCGCTCCGGCATAATAGGGGCCCGCTGCCAACACCCTATCTTGAGGAGAACCCGCTAAAATTGCTGGAATTGGAACATCAATATAACCCCGGCTGATATCCGCTGTGGTCAGCGTGACCAGGTCCGATTCAACAATGATCGGAAAATCAATCAACGGATCTGAGGCCAATCCGGCGGTATCCCGAATGCTTACCGCCAAAACTCCACCTGCAACCGAATTCGATCGCAAATAAACTCGAACAGCCGTTACTGTATCGGAACTGGTTAAATTGAAAAGAGACGTGAAAATAACGCCGTCCTCCTCATCGGTAAAACTCGCAGTGCCAAGGGAACCCAACGTGGTGGAGGCAGGGTAATACGGTGAAACACGGTTGTCGGTAATAAGCAACATGGTCGTATCCACGTTGTCAGCTGGGGACCCATCCACAGAATCCGACAGTACCTCCATGCGCAATGTATAGGTTCCGGCAGCTCTGCCAGCTAAACTAAAATAAGGCTGTACTTCAACCGTATCCCTGGAATTGGAGAGCATATTTTGTCCTGCCGTATTCTGGTTATACAAAGGTGAAGCGCCGATAACTCTCGCATTCAGTCTTGTATTGGGCTGGGTATTCTGGCCAAAATTTTGAATGGCCGCTGAGAATATAAGCGAATCCTGTAAATGAGGAAGGGCCATTTGAGCATTGTAACACAATCCAATTTTGGGTATAATTTCGTAATCTTCCAACACAAGATCGTTGGGAGGTAAGGTTGCAACCTCAATATCATCAATAGCCCAGAACCAATCCCATGCACCAACATAATTGAAACGTACCCACACATTGGGTCTATTAGCCGCAATGGACGAAATATTAATTCGAACCAAAGAGGAATTGGTAATGGTCGTACTGGTAGGAATAACATTACTGGAATTGTACACCTCCGTCCAATTGGTAGAATCGTAACTTACCTCCACAATATGATCCTCCAGATAACGACGGAAATACTGCCTGAAACTCAGCTGCACGCCGGATTGTCCCACCAAACTCGTTCCAACTTTGAGGGTTAAATAATCGTCTTGGGTATCATTATTGAAAGAATCTGAATTAATCAAGGCAAAGGGAGCTCCGGAAACTGAATTCAGGGTAGTTCCAAAATTGCTAAGATTGGGCTCCAAGGCAGAAACAACCTTCCAACGGGCTCCACCGTTGCTGTCGTTTTGGATGGTCATGCCCGATAAATTGTTGAAATTAAACGTCCAAAGGGCGGTAGTACTTTCCGTTTGGAAAAATTCACCTGGCCTTATCGAACTGTTGGGAGCATGAGCGGGGTCCTGTTGGGCCTTGAACGGTCGCGCCTTGGGCTGGAAGGTTCTCTGAGCTTGGGCTTGGGTGCAGAATATGCCCATAATACCCACTATAAGGCAGAGCGTACGGATTTGGATCATAGGAATAGATTTGAAGGGTTGAACAAATTTAGAAACAAGGAAATACAATCGCATTCTCGATAAAGATACATCACTCAGCCACTAATTTGCCAAAAGAGCCTCGTAAGACTCCATTGGCGGGCAGGAGCAAATCAAATTTCGGTCTCCGTAGGTGTTGTCAATGCGAGCCACCGATGGCCAAAATTTATTTTGAGCCGACCAAGCCGCAGGATGCACGGCTTTTTGGCGGGAATACGGCCTGTTCCACTGTTCCTGAACCAAGCACAAAGCGGTATGGGGGGCGTTTTTGAGAACATTTTGAGCTTTATCGGCCTGTCCATTCTCGATTTCAGCAATTTCGGCTCGAATAGAGAGCATGGCTTCGCAGAAACGATCCAATTCCTCCAAACTTTCGGACTCGGTGGGCTCCACCATCACCGTCCCTGCCACAGGGAAAGAAACCGTAGGCGCATGAAAGCCGTAGTCCATCAGGCGCTTGGCCACGTCTTCGACCTCAATCCCCGCCGACACCTTGAACGGCCTGAAATCCAAAATCATCTCGTGAGCACAGCGGTTGTTGGCGTTGGTGTAGAGGACCGAATAGCTGCTCTTCAATCGGGACATGATGTAGTTCGCGTTCAATATGGCATAACGAGTGGCTTCGGTCAGCCCTGTTGACCCCATCATTCGAATGTAGGCATAGGAAATCAGCAGAATGGAGGCGCTACCCCAAGGAGCAGCCGAAACCGGACCTATGGCATCCGATCCACCGCAGACCACGACCGGGTGGCCAGGCAGAAAAGGAGCAAGTTGAGGAGCTACCCCAATGGGGCCCATACCGGGACCGCCTCCACCGTGGGGTATACAAAAAGTCTTGTGAAGATTAAGGTGGCAAACATCAGCCCCGATCAAGGCCGGTGAGGTCAACCCCACCTGGGCATTCATGTTGGCGCCGTCCATGTACACCTGACCGCCGTGACGATGAATGACCTCGCAGATTTCCCGAATATGCCCCTCAAAGACCCCGTGGGTGCTGGGGTAAGTCACCATCAAGCAGGAGAGGTTGGCGCTGTGCAATTCGGCTTTGGCACGAAGGTCGGCCATGTCCACATTCCCTTGTTCATCACAAGCCACAACGACCACCTGCATACCGGCCATGACCGCAGATGCCGGGTTGGTGCCGTGGGCCGAAGAGGGTATAAGGGCAATGTTACGATGATGATCACCTCGGGATCGATGATAGGCTCGAATAACCATCAAACCCGTGTATTCCCCCTGAGCCCCTGAATTCGGTTGCAGGCTTATTTCCGCGAATCCAGTGACCTGTCGCAAATACTGGGTTAATTCTTGAAAAATCTGTTGATAGCCAAGGGTTTGACTAACGGGCGCAAAGGGGTGGATTAGCCCGAAACTTGGCCAGGTAATAGGCATCATTTCGGCTGAGGCATTGAGCTTCATGGTGCAAGAACCCAAGGCAATCATGGAATGGCACAAGGACAGATCCTTGCTCTCCAATCTTTTGATATAACGCAACAATTCGTGCTCGCTGTGGTAGCGATGGAAGACCGGATGTTCGAGGATTAAATCCGTTCGTTCTGTGAAAACAGATGGGTGATCGGAAGAGCCTTGGGCGTCCATTGCCTGGTCCAAGACCATAACATCCGCCTGCAGTCCGTTGGTGATGGCCGCAAAGACGGAGACCACTTGGGCGAGGTCCGATAGCGAAGTGGTTTCATCCACGGAGATCCCCACTTGGCCCTTCACCAAAAAGTTAAGGTTAATGCCTTTGGTTTCGGCGATGACCCGAACCTTGTCCAGGGATTCTTGGTCTGACTCGATGACCAAGGTATCGAAATAACTATCGTTCATCGGCACGAAGCCCAAAGCCCTCAAAGAGGCATCCAAGACCCGCGCTCTTCGGTGAATCCGCCTGGCAATAGCTCTCAATCCATCGGGGCCATGGTAAACGGCATACATGGAAGCAATGATGGCCAATAAAACCTGCGCGGTGCAGATGTTGGAGGTGGCTTTCTCGCGGCGGATGTGTTGCTCCCTGGTCTGCAGGGCCATCCGGTAAGCGGTTCTACCCTCTGCATCCATGCTCACGCCGATGAGACGCCCCGGGATATGCCTTTTGTAGGCCTCGCGGGTTGCAAAGAAAGCCGCATGCGGTCCGCCGTATCCCATTGGAACCCCGAAGCGTTGGGCAGATCCCACGACGACATCCGCACCCCATGATCCGGGGGATGGCAACAAAACCAAGGCCATCAAATCGGCAATCACCGCGGTAGCAATACCGGCCTCCTTAGCCTTGGCACAAATCGGCGCATAATCCCTGACTTTGCCATAACCATCCGGATACTGAAATACACAAGCAAAAAACGATGCATCGCAAGCGAAATCTTCTACTCTACCCGTAACAATCTCTATTCCACAGGGTTCGGCTCTCGTTGCCAATACCGCTTGGGTTTGCGGAAAGCATTTATGGGAAACAAATATTTTGTTACGATTAGCTTCTTTACGCTGTGCGTGCAACATCAGCATGGCCTCAGCAGCCGCGGTGGATTCGTCCAGCAAGGAGGCGTTAGCAATTTCCATGCCAGTCAAATCACAGACCATGGTTTGAAAATTGAGCAAGGCCTCCAAACGGCCTTGGGCTATTTCTGCTTGGTATGGCGTGT
>Ga0194119_10009822_pt1 | contig 12756 bp, 9 predicted proteins | sample TA2MahC100mmetaG_FD_148620 | JGI IMG/M metagenome (GOLD analysis project Ga0194119, IMG submission 148620) | Freshwater microbial communities from Lake Tanganyika, Tanzania - TA2015018 Mahale Deep Cast 100m | ecosystem: Environmental > Aquatic > Freshwater > Lake | place: Tanzania: Lake... | reverse complement strand
GAAAACAGTTATACCACAAGAACCCCAGGCTTCCTCCTACCAGTGCAGCGCAAAAAATACTCAATTCACCACTCCCGGGGACATAAGGAATTCTTAAATAATCACTGAAGTCAACCCTGCCGGAGGCGTAGGCAATAACAGCAAAAGCAATTCCCGCAATAATGCTGCACCCGATTGCCAGGCCATCCAAACCATCGGTAAGATTTACTGCGTTTGACATTCCGACGATAAAGAACGCAACAACCAATATGTAAAAAGAACCTAAGTCGGGTCTAAAATCTTTAACAAAAGGAATCACCAGTTGGGTACCCCAGGTAAACTTACTGAAATGGAAATATAGGACCAACCCCAGTATGAGCCCCAATGCTGATTGAAATAATAATTTTGATACATCGCTCAAACCGGCTGCATTCTTCTGCGTAAGTTTAATATAATCATCAATAAACCCAAGTACACCGAACCAGATCAACGTAAACATGAGCAGAAGAACATATTCATTGTAAATATTACACCAGAACAAAACGGAGACCAGGATAGAGACATTCACAACAATTCCTCCCATTGTCGGTGTATTTTTTTTATCGAAATGCATTCGTTTGAGTTCTTCTGAGTCTGTTTTTGTTGTATCCTCACCAACCTTTAAAATCCGCAGTTTCTTAATAAACCAATGACCAAAAATAATACTGATTAAAAAAGCCGTTAAAGCAGCCAGGCAAGAACGAAAAGATATGTATTTAAATATTTCTAACGAATTTATCGAATAAAGCCAGCTATATAGCAAAGTCCTCTTAACCTCTTTTCTTAGCTTTAGACATTCTTTTTAGAATCAATAGCCTTTTTTATAATCGCTGAAATCTCTTCTATCCTAAAAGGCTTTGTAAGTACGTAATCCACGCCGCATTCTTTTAACTGAGATGAACTGAGTTGATTGCCCCAGCCTGTAATAAATACGACAGGTACATGAGATGACATATCTTTTATTTTTTTAGAGACCGTCCATCCGGAAATATCGCATAAACCCACATCTGTTATGACAATATCATAATTCCCACCCTTGAATATTTTAATACCCGCCATACCACTTTCGACCTTCTGGACATAATAGCCAAGGTTTACCAAATTCTCGGCAAGTACATCTAAAGTAATTTTGTGATCTTCTATGAGAAGGATCCTTGTTCTTTCTTCACGTCGAAGACCATAATTACACTCAATTTCTTTAATAACCTTTTCCGATATGGGTAATTGTACAGTAACAGTGGTGCCTATGCCCAGTTCGCTGTCTATACTGATTTGACCATTGTGCCTGTTTATTATTCCATAAGCGACACTCATCCCCAAACCAGTGCCCTTGGATCCCTTCGTTGTAAAAAAAGGGTCAAATACCCTTTTCCTGGTTTCTTCCGTCATACCTTCGCCGGTGTCAATGAAATAAACAAAAACATTCTTTCCATTAGTTTCTGTTCTAATCCTCAGCTCTCCTCCATTCGGCATAGCATCAACTGCATTAAATAAAATGTTGATAAAAACCTCTCTCAGTTCCGTTGCATTCCCGTCTACAATAGGAATTTCCATCTGATTGGCATCAACGCGTAACATTATCCTGGAGGTATTATGTCCCCCGGACCATTTCAACTCCGTCATTCGGACAACGTCGTTTATAATATCCTTTAGATTGACTGCTGAAAAATCCTTTGTTGTCCGAAGTCTTGTAAATTCCTGAATCCTTCTGACAATTTCACCTCCATCTAACACGAGTTTTTCAACAATTTGCAATCTTTCCCGGATTGTTGCGTCGATGTCCTTGGAAAGCAACATTTGTGTGTGCCCCAGGATGCCGCTCAGCAAATTATTAAAATTATGGGCTACGCCGGTAGCCAATTCTCCCAAGGCCCTTAATCTTTCAGACTGTACCAACTGCAACCGTGTGGACTCCAGATTTTCGTAAAGAAAGGCATTATCCAAGGCATTGGCGGCTATACGAGCGACTACCTTCAAGAATTTTATCTCTCTTTCATTGAAGAATTTATTGTCTCGAACGCTTCTTAAGAAAAGAGTTCCAATGACGTTGTCTTTCAATATAATCGGAATAACAACAATCGCATTGTTTTTCAGAGATTGTATATTTTCCTGCACATCCTTCATTAACGGATCAAGGAGAATATATTGAACGATCACCATTTCCCCTGTCTCCAGCGCCTTCTTTACCTCCGGATAATTATCTATCGTTATCTCCATCTCAATGTCAGGATTATCGTGAGAAGCAATCACCTGGGCGGATTTCTCCTCGTGAGCAACACGGAAAATGGAACAACGCGTTGCATCAAAAAGGGAAGCAACCTTTTTGACGATGATATGGAGAATCTCTCTGCTACTCAGTGTTGAGGATACCGCTTCTGATATCTGAAGAAGCGCTTCTGAATCTGCCCGGTCTTTGTTCAATAAATCTATCATATTCCTGCGATCAAAAACCCGGTTGATGCGGTATTGTAATTCAGTCGAATTGAGCGGTTTAGTGATTAAATCATCCACCGCTGGTTGAGTACAATCGACATCGTCGTTTATATTCTTTGTTAACGCTATAATACCTGGCATATTGTCTGTTGAGTTTTTAATTAAGGAAATGAATTCGGACATATTTACCCCCAAAGAATTGCAATCAAAAAGAATCAGGTCTGTAGTATTATTTTGAATTTTTGTAAGTGCGTATTTAGCGTCATCAGCAAAGTCCAGATCATATATCTCTTTTTTCAGTATACTTCGCACAAAATGCCAGATGGCATTGTCTTTTTCCACCAACAGTACCTTTTTCTGGGTATCCATAGTGAGTATTTATTCGTTAATTACAATTATGGGCCGGTACACGCTTTGAGAAAAATTCCTTGAACTTCTCAATAATATTTTCCATATGCATCCCCCTGGAACCTTTGATTAATACGATATCATTCTCTCTGAGTTCATTTATTTCGGCAGGCGTAATGTCTGAAACATCCTGAAAACTGATGACTTGGCTTTCAGGTACACCTGATGATTTTGCCGCCTTTGCAATTTCAGATGCATATTTTCCTACAGTCCATAATAAATCAATATTCAGGCAAGAGACTGTTTCCCCAATTTCCTTGTGTAACTGGGCAGACTCATTTCCCAATTCCAGCATGTCGCCGCATACAAATACTTTTCTACCCCTTGCATCAATTTCACTCAGATATTGTATGGCTGCACGTACAGACTCGGGATTTGCATTGTAAGCATCATTGATAACGGTAATTTTTCCAATTCGTTGCTGTTCAATTCTCATTAAAGGCAGTTTAAAAGAGGAAAAGGCATCCTTTACGCAGCGGATATCGTGACCCAGCGCTTTGCAAATCGCAAAAGAAGCCAAACAGTTCGTAATATTGTGATAGCCCGGAATGGGAAGAGGAACGTTTAAATGCCCATTGAGTTCGAGAACATACCCTTTATCTTTTTTCTTTACATCCGTACACTTAATATGCGCCTGGGAACTAAAACCAAAGCTTAACTTCTCTCCTTTAAAACTTTCGGCGATTTTAGCGCACCACGTGTTGTCAGCATTGTAAACAAACACACCATTTTTACGAAGATTTTCTAATATCTCTGCTTTTGCCCGGGCAACACCTTCTATACTTTTGAGTCCTTCCAGATGAGCTTTGGAAATATTCACAATTACTGCAATATCAGGAGCGCCAATCTCAGACAGACGTCGAATTTCCCCGGGAGCATTTGTACCCATTTCCAGCACACCATATTGATGTCTATTTTCTATTTCAAATATAGTTACCGGTACACCAATGAAATTATTAAAGCTTTTTTGTGATTTTGCTACAAAACCAAACTGGGACAATAAATGGTACGTCATTTCTTTGGTAGTAGTTTTACCGTTACTCCCGGTAATACCAATAATCTTTGCGCTTAATTTTTTGCGGTAATACTTCGCTAAATCTCCTAACGCCGTTGTGGTGTCTTTTACCCGAATTACCGGAAAATTTTTGTATTCCGGTTCTAATTTAAATTCATTTGAAATAACCGCCCCCGCTGCGCCTGTATTCATTGCATGCATGACAAACTGGTGGCCATCAAAACGTTCCCCTTTGAGCGCAAAAAATAAATCACCGGATCGAATAGACCGGCTGTCTGTAGATATACCATTTATCTGTGCAGCTTCATTGCTGGATATTATCCGGCCACAAATTGCTTTTAGAATCTCATCGAGGGATAGGATTTCCATTTTATTAAACTTACCTTATTAATTGTGTAAGGCCATATTATTTTGTAAGGTTTGTATCACAACTTCACGATCATCAAATGGAATAATGGTGTTTTTTAATATCTGATGTTGTTCATGACCCTTTCCGGCAATGACTACAGCATCGCCCTTTTTCGCTTCCCCAATGGCCTCTTCGATGGCAATTTTTCTGTCGGGTTGTACCCGGCAAGAGGCGTTTTTCTTTATTCCTTTTTGAATCTCATGGATAATTTTCAGAGGATCCTCTGAACGGGGATTATCGCTTGTTATCCAGAAAAGGTCTGAATACCTTTCTGCAATATGCCCCATCTTGGGTCTTTTCTTTCTATCTCTGTCTCCGCCGCATCCAAAGACCAATATAATGCGTCCTGTCGTTGTTGCACGGATGGTGATCAGAATAGTCTGTAACGCCTGGTGTGTGTGTGCAAAGTCAACATAAATGTGGAAATCCTGCCCGCAGTCAATCTTTTCCAGACGTCCGGGCACTCCGCTTAAAGATTCAATGCCGGTTTTTACCGTGTCGATTTTAAAACCCAGCGCCAGGCCATTTGCGGCAGCAGCCAATGCGTTATAAACGTTATGTTTACCTACCAGATTTATGGTAATTATGTTTTTGCCCCAGGGGGAATTTAGTAAAAATTGTGTTGTATCGGCGTTCATATTTATAATTTCTGCTGTTACATCGGCTTTCTTTCTTTTTATACCATACCATATTACTTGTGATTTTGTACACTCAGCAAAATGTTTGCTGGCATTATGGTCGGCATTGAGTATAGCAAATGCATCTTTACCTAGCCCTTTTACCAGTTTGAGTTTTTCTGTTCTATAATTTATTATGTTTTCATGATAATCGAGATGTTCGATAGATAAATTTGTAAAAATTGCGGAACTAAAACGAATACCATCTAGTCTGTGTTGAGATAGGGCATGAGAGGATGCCTCAATTACGGCGTATTTTATATCAGATTTAAGCATTTCAGAGAGGTAACTCTGAATTTCAACAGATTCAGGGGTCGTTTCTTGAGCCGGTATCACTCTGTTCCCTATTTGATATTGAATGGTGCCAATCAGTCCTGCCTTCTTGCCGGAGGCTTCAATTATTGACTTTATGAGAAATGAAGTTGTTGTTTTTCCATTCGTTCCCGTAATACCGATTACCGTCATCTTAGAAGAAGGTTCACCATAAAAACGATTGCTAAGAAACGCCAGCGCCTTGCGGGTATTCGGTACAACAATTTGTGGTATCCGTGGAGTTATTTCTATCCTTTTTCCTACAACAAGAGCAGCAGCATCTTTTCCGGCTGCATCGACAATAAAGTCATGCCCGTCCAACTTATGACCTTTAATGGCAACAAATACATAACCCTCTTTTACCTTTTTGGAGTTATGTGTTATTCCCCAAACATCTTTTTCAACAAAATCATAAGATGGGTGTTCTTTTAAACAAGAACAAAGTTCACTTAATTTCATGCCTATTGGCACATCCCCTCCAAAACGGCGCTTTTTCTCTCGTACGAAAAATAATTTATTTCCAATGATGCATCGAAGCCTTGTGTCTGTCCGTTTGCCGGCTGAATAATCCGTTCGTAAAAACGCCTTGATTTGTTAATTTTATCAATTTCTTCAGCATATTCCTTCAAAAGCCTATTGAGTGTTTCCGTGTTATTGGTTCTCGCCATTTCCAACTCTTGTTCAGTGGCATACAGACTGTACCATAAAATGAAATTCTGTTTTTCAATTTCCTTGTTTGTCATCTTTATCCCCCCGTTCCTTTAACAGGTATTATATTAAAAATACTTTATCACACAATTTCATGCATTTTCAAGCCATTTAAATCGCTCATTACCTCCTTTCAACAAGTATATAATAGATTACATTATTGCATTGCTATTTGAAATTTTGAAGGTTCTACACCAAGATAAAGGAGTGAACGCTTAATAATTTCTCCTACAACGGGAGCTGCAACAGTGCCGCCATAGTAAGCGCCGTTTTGTGGTTCATTAATCATAACTAACACACAAATGCGGGGATTCTCTGCAGGCGCATAAGCGACAAAAGAGCCGACATATTTTTCGTGAGAATACCTGCCGCCTTCACCGTGGGCTTTTTGCGATGTGCCCGTCTTTCCGGCAACATCGTATTCCAGCAGGTTTGCATTTTTCCCTGTGCCTTCTGTAACGACTTTCATCAATATAGGATTCATTAAATCACGCGCAATGTTTGAATTAATTACCCGTCTTACGGGTTGAGGACTTTGAAATTCTTCTTTTGTTGTGCCGTCGTTATTTATCGTTGATTTTATTATCGTCGGTTCGAGCAAAAGCCCCCCATTCGGTATGCTGCAAAAAGCGGTAATAAACTGAAGCGGGGTAACGGCTATCTCGTGTCCTATCGAAAGAGAAATGAGAGAGTATTTTCTTGACCACTGTTTTAAAGGACGAAAGATACCTCCGATTTCTCCCGGCAACTCAATCCCCGTTTTTTCTCCAAAATTGAATTGTTCAAGATATCGATACATTTTTTCATTTCCCATAAGCATACCTAACTTCGCCATTCCTATATTACTGGAGTAAACAACAATTTCAGAAACAGTAAGATTGCCATGCCCTCCATGAGTATCATGCAGAATCCTGCCTTCTATTTCACAAGCTCCATTATTACAAAAGAGAACGTCGTCGGGTTTCACCAGACCCTCGTCGAATATCCCTGAAATTACAATGGGCTTCATTATCGATCCGGGCTCATAACAATCAGTGATGGCCAGATTCCTTCTACTGCCGGGAAGACACTTCTTAAAATGATTAGGATCATACGTAGGATAATTGCACATAGCCAGCACTTCACCCGTCATCGGGTCCATCACAATGGCTGTTGCGGAGGTTGGCGTCCATTTTTTATAGGCAATTTCCAATTCTTCTTCAGTGAAACGCTGGATATTAGCGTCAATCGTCAGCAGCACATTATCCCCATGCTTTGGCATTTGCTCTTCTGCATCAGGTGTGATAATTTGACGTTGAAGCGCATCCCTGTTAATCAATTTGTAGCCTGGAACGCCGGATAATACGCTGTCAAACGCCAGCTCGGCGCCTTCCAGTCCCTTCTCGTCAACATCGGTAAACCCAAGGATATGACTGGCTAACTGTTGATTAGGATAGAATCGGTGATACTCGTATTTAATGTAAACACCTTTAAGAGACAATTTCGCGACTGCGTTAAGCTCTTCATCACTAACCTTCCGTTTAATCCAAACAAATCGCTTGTCTCGGTTAAGTTGTTTTAGTAATTTTGATGAATTAAGTTTTAAGAGTCTGCTTAACTGATATACAACAGTGGAGATATCTTCGATTTCTGCAGGGTCTACATAAACAGATCCTACCTGCAAAGATTCGGCAAGTTTAATTCCATTTCGATCCAGGATTGAACCTCTTCTGGCGGGTAATTCAATCTTTTTGCATTGTTGCGCTTTTGCTAGTTTAATATATTTCTCATGATCAACAAGCTGAATACGCCCGATACGAACTGCGAGCGCAATAAACACCATGATGAGAAAAACACCAATAATATTTGCCCAAAATTTATGTTTCTTTAAAGGTAACATGTTGGCAATTCCGTAAAATTACGCTAAACTAAAACATTAAATATGAACAAATTTACGAACGCTTTCGAGATAAAACATCATTACCCCGAAAGCGTTCGGGAGGAGGGCACAACAGGAACTACTCTTATATTATTAATATAAGTTTTAATTGTGTAATGAACAGCAATTTAAAATTTGGTCTTTTTGGGTATATAAGTCTTTATTCAAGCTCGTTTTCTGTGATTTAGCCACATTCTCCTGGAATTTTGCCTGTCCCAGCATAATAATTCCTGACGTTGCGTCTTGCGGAACAAGAGGCATTTTTAGTGATTGTATTTTATAGACAATAATTTGCGGTGATTTAAGCCGATTAACATGGTAGTTCAATTTCCTGTTTTTTTCTGATAATTCAGTACAATTCTTCTGGAGTTTGGCTACCTGATATCCTGATTCTATAATCTTATTTCTCTCCCACACCAGAAACATTGCCATAACGATTGCAATAATAAACACTAACAATATTCTTGATACACCCATATCAAATCCTTTCCGCTGCCCTGAGTTTTGCGCTGCGACTTCTTACATTTTCCTCTATTTCAGCCTCACGAGGAGTTACAGGCTTTTTTGTAAGCACTTTGAATATGTTTTGTTTTGCCTTTTCAATAAATTTATTTTTTACAATTCTGTCCTCCAGAGAATGAAAACTGATAATCACAATGCGTGCGCCCAGCGCCATATAGTTATAGATTTTATCCAAGAAGATTTCTAAATTATCCAGTTCTTTATTCACCGCAATCCTCAGCGCCTGGAATACCCTTGTAGCAGGATGTATCTTACTTTTGCCTCTCGGCACGACTCGTTCGACGATAGCGGCCAACTGTCTCGTTGAGGTAATACCTGCCCCCTTTTCTTCTTTTAGTACAGCCCTCGCAATTCTTCTCGACCACCGCTCTTCTCCGTATTTCCACAATAATTCCGCTAACTCCGTCTCGGAAAGCCGCTGAATTAAATTCTGTGCAGTAATGCCGCAAGAACGATCCATCCTCATGTCCAGCGGCGCTTCTTTTGCAAAGCTGAAACCACGATCTGCCTGATCAAACTGCAGAGAGGACACTCCCAAATCAAGCAATACCCCGTTAACCTCATCGATGTCGGCCTGACGCAATACTTCGTCGATGTCAGAATAATCCGCATGATAAAGCTTAAATTTACCTGTTATTTTCGATAGAGATTGTTTCGTAGTCTGCAATATTTCCATATCCTTATCGATGCCAATCAAAAATCCATCGGGTTTGATTTTGTCCAGTATCCTGACCGCATGTCCACCGCTCCCTACGGTACAATCCAGAATTGTTTGTCCTGACTGCAAATTCAAGTAATCGAGCACCTCATCCACCATTACGGGTTTGTGCAAAGGCGTATCCGTTATGTCATCCATTTTTTATCATTCTATGTACGATGGTATAGATCCTTTTTGCCGAACTTCAGGGAGAAAATTATCCGATTGAAAATAAATCCTCTGCTATCTCTTCAAATCCCTTGTCATGTTCTGCCTCGTAATTCTGCCAATTTTTCTCATCCCAGATTTCAATACGGCTGCTGACTCCGACAATAACAACGTTCTTTTGAATCTTAGCAAGTTCTTTCAAATATTGCGGAATTAAAATGCGCCCTTGTTGATCACTATCCTGAATTTTTTGCGCCTTAGAAAAAAAAAGGCGCTGGAATTGACGCGCCTTTTTATTTGTAAAAGAGATTTGTTCTATTTTCGATACGACCTTCTGCCACTCACTGGGGGTATACATGAATAGACACTCGTCAAGTCCTCGGGTTACGAAGAATCCTTTTCCTTCCGTCTTCACATCAATACTATCCCGAAGAGGAACCGGTATGGCCAGTCTATTTTTGTCATCAATCGTGTGATGGTACTCACCGGTGAACATTGTCATTTCTCCCCACTTGTCCACACTTTTTACCACATACGGCTATGACAATATACTTTTTTATTTATTTGTCAAGAAATATTTTTATTGTTATTTGAAGCACAAATTAGTTAGATTTATTTGCTATCGTAATCGTTGTACTATTTGTTTTTACAAATACAATATGTTGTGTTTTTCTTGCTATGATATTTTTCAAAATATATTTATAAATTATTTTTAAATTCACAAATTGTATAAATTTGATATTATTTTTTAGAGGTATCGTATTTTGTATCAGTACAGCACCCCCACCTGACCTCCCCCATCGAAGGGGAGGAAACGTTTCCCATATCTGAGTCGAGGGCGGGTTTCCCCCGCCCCTGGCGGGAGGAGTTAGAGCTTGCCCCGTACCTGATACGGGGGGAGGGGGGATGAACTGATGCCGTATTTTTAAATAGCTGCTAAACAACTGAAACGAAGCTTGTGGAAATTTATACCAAACTATCCGATTACGACTATACTCTCCCAAAGGAGTTCATTGCCCAGCAACCACTTGAAAATCGTGATGATTCCAGGTTATTGGTACTCTATCGAAATACGGGCAGGATAGAGCACCGGAAATTTTACGAAATTACAGATTATTTTTCGCCAGGGGATTTTTTGGTCTTGAATGATACAAAGGTACTTCCTGCCCGTTTAACGGGGAATAGGATTGGCGGCGCTTCAATTGAATTATTATTCGTTGAGGAGATAGGAGAAAATCGCTGGAAGGCATTGATAAAGTCAAATGCTAAATTGAAAGCAGGCGAGGAAATCTATGTCGGCAACAAGAGTATCTCTGCAAGGCTGCTCGACAGGACTGAAGGAGCATGGCTTATTGAATTTAAGAAAAAAAATACCGTAAAAGAACTCCTTCATCGAATCGGGGGAATGCCTCTCCCTCCCTATATAAAACGCGCCAAAAATCAAGACGCATTATTTTCTCTGGACAGAGAAAGGTATCAGACCGTATTTGCTCAAAAAGAGGGAGCAATCGCTGCCCCTACGGCAGGCCTGCACTTCACCAAAGATACACTTGAGAAGATACGGAAACGTGGGGTAGAAACCGGGTTTGTTACGTTACATGTTGGTTTAGGCACGTTTTCGCCCATCAAAACAGAAGACATCCGCGACCATCTTATGCACAAAGAATATTACGAATGTTCTCAAGAGATTATCCAAAAAATAAAGAGGGCAAAAGAGCAGAATCGGCGTGTAATCGCAACGGGGAGCACTTCCTGCCGTGTTCTCGAGACGATTGCCGGAAACGGCAACGCATCGCAACTCTCTGGCTGGACAAACTTATTTATATATCCTCCTTATACTTTTCAGTATGTCGATGTCCTGCTTACAAATTTTCATCTTCCCAAAACCACCTTATTAGTGATGGTCTCTGCCTTTGCCGGAAGAGAGAACATCCTGAATGCTTACGAAATAGCCAAAAATGAAGGCTATCGATTTTTCAGTTATGGCGATTGCATGATGATTATTTAAAAACCATTACCTTGATGAGTGGAAAATCTATGGGGGAAAACACCATTTCTTTAACGCCGAATGCGAGATTAGTCCTTGAGAAAAGGTATTTAAAGAAAGACGCTGCGGGCAATCCTATTGAAACGCCTGAAGATATGTTCCGGCGAATAGCCAAAAACGTTGCATCGGCGGATTTAATTTACGATAAGAAGGCGGATATTGTATCCCTTGAAGAACAATTTTACGATCTTTTCATTAACCTTCTTTTTATGCCAAACTCTCCCACCCTCATGAATGCGGGGAGAGACCTTCAACAATTATGCGGGTGTTTTGTACTTCCTGTGGAAGATTCTATTGAAAATATTTTTGAAACGGTAAAACAAGCTGCGATAATCCACAAAAGCGGCGGCGGCACGGGTTTCTCCTTCTCTCGAATTAGACCAAAAAACGACTGCGTAAGCACATCCGGTGGTTTTGCCAGCGGTCCTCTATCCTTTATCAAGGTCTTTAATGAGGCCACAGAGGCCATCAACCAGGGAGGATTCAGACGGGGCGCAAACATGGCCGTGTTGCGTGTGGATCATCCCGATATACTGGGTTTTATCCATTCCAAACAATCCGAAGGTATCCTGACGAATTTTAATATATCCATCGGGATTACCGATGCATTTATGCACGCTGTTGAGGGAAATCAACCCTTTCCACTGATCAATCCCCGGACAAGAGCGGTGGTAAAAACCGTAAATGCAAAACAGCTTTTTGATCAAATTATACATTCTGCCTGGGAAAATGGCGAGCCGGGCGTCTTATTCCTGGACACCATCAACGCCGTCAATCCCACTCCGCTTCTGGGAGAAATAGAAGGCACTAATCCATGCGGCGAACAACCACTGTTACCCTTCGAGGCGTGCGTCCTCGGGTCTATCGATCTTTCGAAAATGGTTAAGCTGGCTCATGGAGAATATGAAATTGATTGGAACCGTCTTGAAACAATAATACAACTTGCCGTACACTTCCTGGACAATGTTATCGACGTGAATAAATATCCGTTACCCCAGATCGAACATCTGACAAGGGGAAACCGGAAAATAGGCTTAGGCGCCATGGGACTCGCCGATTTGTTAATAAAATTCGGTATTTCATACAATTCCGAAGAAGCAATTCATTTCACTGACAAACTCATGTGTTTCTTGTCTCAAAAGGCAAATGAAGCATCGGTCAAACTTGCCGCCAAACGCGGCGTCTTCCCGAATTACCAGAAAAGCATTTATGCTCAAGAGAACGAACCGGGATATAGAAATGCAACACGGACGACTATCGCGCCTACAGGCACTATCAGTATCATCGCAGATTGTTCTAGCGGCATTGAACCCTTATTCGCGATTGCGTACCAGCGCCATGTTTTGGTAGAGGAGGGTCTGCCCGAAATAAACTCTTACTTTTTGGAAATTGCAAAAAAACGGGGTTTTTATTCAGAAAGACTT
>Ga0194119_10009821_pt1 | contig 12756 bp, 10 predicted proteins | sample TA2MahC100mmetaG_FD_148620 | JGI IMG/M metagenome (GOLD analysis project Ga0194119, IMG submission 148620) | Freshwater microbial communities from Lake Tanganyika, Tanzania - TA2015018 Mahale Deep Cast 100m | ecosystem: Environmental > Aquatic > Freshwater > Lake | place: Tanzania: Lake... | reverse complement strand
TCTCTGCCGCAAGAAAAACGCCCTTTTGAGGCGATCCTTGGAGGCTTCCCGGCTGAGAGGGTCTCGGAGGCCGCCCAAGGCGGGAATCCTGTCCCGCGAACTCTCGGAAAAAGGTGGTGGAGACCGGCACGACAGCGACACTTTCCGCATGCGCTGCTTTCGGAGTTGGTTTAGCGTCGAACCCGAGTGAATGGCGCTGGGTCGGAGAGTGAGACCGCGTGGGTAATCCGCGGACGCAACCTCTCGTCGTGGGATGTCGCGAGGGTGCGGCAACTTGTGGAAGAGTTTTTCGCGGCGGGTCGCACCCGTATTGCCTACGAATTGGCCCAACACTGGCAGTGGCGAAGCCACAGCGGCCGGCTCAAGATTCGCGCCGCCTTGGCGATCTTAGTTGGGTTGGAGAGGCGCGGGTGTCTGAGCTTGCCGCGGCCGAAAATTGTGCGTGGTCGCGGGCGCAGTTGTGGGGACCAACCCTGGTCCGCGGATGCGGCCGCCCGCCTGTGTGGATCGTGCCGCGATTATCGTCCCTTGAGCTGGCACTTGGTCGATTCGGCTGAGCCACGTCGCCAGTGGAGAGAGGTTTTGGCGCGGCACCATTACCTGGGAGCGCCGGGATTAGTGGGCGCCCATCTCCAATATCTGGTCTACAGCGCCGCAGGAGATCTGTTGGGAGCGATGGGATGGCAGTCGGCGGTGGAACGGTTGGACTGTCGGGATCGGTTGGTCGGAGTCGATGGACAACCGGCGTTGCGCACGCAATTTCTTTCTCACGCCGTCAACCAGGTGCGCTTTCTGATTTTACCGTGGGTGAGGGTGCGGCACTTGGCTTCTGCGGTGTTGGCAGAAAGTCTGGAATATCTGCAAAAGGATTGGCTGCGGCATTACGGCGCGCCGGTGTGGTTGGTAGAGAGCTTTGTCGATCGAACGCGCTTTAGCGGAGCGTCCTACCGAGCGGCCAATTGGGTGGCGCTGGGTTGGACCCGCGGTTACGCCAAGCAGCAAGGTCAGTTCATTTATCACGGTCAACCCAAGGAGATCTACGCCTATGTAATCGAAAAACGAATTCGCCAGATTCTCAAGCAGGATCCCGCGCAGCCGTTGTTGACGCGGGAGTTTCTCTTGGCCCAGCGCCCCACCGGAAATCCCCAACCACTAGCCAGGAGCAAACGCATGTCTGAAATCCTTCAATCATGGGCGCCCAAACTCCCCCCGGAATGGGAGCTGAGCGCCGAAGATCTCGAGCCTGTGCGCCGAGACCTCAACGAGTTTACCGCCCAGTTTAACGACACCTTCCGCCGCGTCGAATCGACCGAATTGTTCCAACTGTATGTGCAAGGGCTCTTAAGTGACACCGAGCGCAAGAACGTGGAGGCGATGGCGCTGGAATTGGAAGGGCCGCCGGTGGTGCGAAACCTCCAACGGTTTATCACCGAATATGAGTGGGATGAACCCAAGATCAGAAAGCAACACTGGAAGTTGTCCGCCGAGACTTTGGCCGACGAGCAGGGAGTTTGGAGCATCGACGCCAGCGAGTTTCCCAAGAAGGGCCAGGAATCTGTCGGCGTGGCTCCGCAATACTGTGGGGCGTTGGGCAAGACGGCCAACTGTCAATCCGGCGTGTTCATCTGCTATTCCAGTCCGAAGGGACACACGCTTTTGGAGGCGAGGCTTTATTTGCCGCAAGCCTGGTTTGGCGAAGACTACAAACTTCGACGAGAGAACAAATGTCGCGTGCCCGAGAAGATCCAGTTTCAAACCAAACCAGAGCTCGCTCTGGATCTGTGTGTCGAGCTTTGGAAAGACAAACTTTTTCCCGGCCAGTGGGTCACTTGCGACGCTTCCTTCGGCAACAACGAAGACTTTTTAGCCAAACTGCCCAAAGAAATGTTTTACCTGGCGGAAATCCCTTGCACACGCAAGGTCTGGCTCAAAGCGGCGCCACAACATCCGAACTTGGAAACCGATGGCTGCACGGTGGAACAATTAGTGGAAGAAAAAGATCTGCTGCAGTGGCAATCGCGCAAGATTGCTGAAGGAGAACGAGGCCCCATCGTGGCAAGCTTCGCCCGGATTCGCGTTTACTTGAACAGCGAGCGCACCGTCGCAAGCGAACGAACGCTGTGGTTGCGTAACAATCCCGATGGAACCATCAAGTATGCTTTGAGCAATGCGCCGGAATCGACGGCCATGAGCCAACTGGTCCGCGTCAGTGCCGCTCGATGGCCCATTGAACGTTGTTTCCAAGAAGGCAAATCCGAGTTGGGCCTCGACCATTACGAGCACCGGTCTTGGCCAGCCTGGCACCGGCACATGCGCTTGGTTTTTTTGGCGCACTTGTTTCTGTTAAGGTTGCGCCTGAAATATAAAAAAAGCCCCAGCGCTGACGCTGCCGCAAGCACGAGCGTTACTGGAGTGGAGTTTGCCTCATCCGAAGAATCAACCGCACTACATCCTCAGCTTCGTCTTATATCACCAGCAGCGTAACCACGCAGCCTATCAATCGCATCGCAAACGTAGACTCGACGAGCTCAAAAAGTGGAAAGATCTGGAAATGTCCCTTGCGGGCTAAGCACGAGAGCAAAACCAGGCAAAAACAAACCTCCAACCCACAAAGAACGAGCCGCATTCAACCGAACGCGTCGGACGTTCGATTCGAATGTTGGATGTTTTTCCTCTCGCGCGGTCGGAGGCGGCGAGCCAAGCGCCCCCGCCAAACCCATTCTCAGCAATCAACTCCACGGATCGTGGAGTTCTCTCGGCTGATTTCGGTGATCTGTCGCTGTAGTGTTAACCCTTCCGCAGCGCCGCCAGGGCGTCCAAAAAATCTCGCGGCAACGGCGCCTCGAACGCCAACGGCTCGTCCGTGCATGGATGCGCGAATGACAACGTCCGCGCGTGCAGCATCTGGCGCGGCGCCACGTAGCCCGCCAGTTCTTTCAATCGCCCGTTCTGCCGGCTGCCATACGTGGCGTCGCCAACCAGCGGCGTGCCGAGATGATGAAAGTGAACGCGAATCTGGTGGGTGCGGCCCGTGTGCAACACGGCTTCGACCCACGTCGCGTAGCGCAGTTTGTCCAGCACCCGGTAACTCGTCCAGGCGTCGCGTCCCTTTCCTTCCGTCACGGCCATCCGCTTGCGGTGCGAAGGATGCCGCGCGATGGCAGCGCGGATTTCGCCGGCCGGTTCCGCAAGGTCGCCGCACACCAACGCGTGGTAAACTTTTTCCATGCTGCGCTCGGCGAACTGTTTCGCCAGCCCGGTGTGCGCTGGATCGTTCTTGGCGACCACCAGACAGCCGCTCGTGTCTTTGTCCAGCCGATGGACGATCCCCGGCCTTGCGACGCCGCCGATGCCGCTGAGCCGGCCCTGGCAATGGTGCAAAAGCCCGTTGACCAGCGTGTGTTTCTCGTGTCCCTCCGCGGGATGAACCACGAGGCCGGGCGGCTTGTTCAACACGAGCAAATCCTCGTCCTCATACAGGATGTCCAACGGCATTTCCTCCGGGCCAATTTCGGATGGCTTGGGCTCCGGCCAGCGCACCTCGATTTTCTCGCCCTGGCGCGGGTGATGCGTTGCCTTGGCCGGCTGGCCGTTGACTCGGATGTCCCCATCCGCGATCAGCCTCTTGAGCGTCACTCGGGAGACGGCGGGAAAGCGCGTCCTCAAAAAGGCATCGAGCCGCTCGTTCGGGAGCGTTTGCTCGACGATGAAAGAGGCCGTCCGTTTTCCTTCAGTCTCCATGGGCGACCGGCGCGGCTGACTCCGCAACCGCAGGATGCGGGTGCTTCACCACCGCGCCGGGAGTTCAAAGTTTAAGGTTTCAAGTTCAAAGCCGCTGCCTGAAAAAAGTTGCCGGGAAAACGACGTCATTCGTGTCCATGGGTGTCCTTTCGCGGTTGAGCTGAATTCTTGCGGCTCAGCGAAGGCAGCTTCCAGAGCAAGAACAAACCCACGATCAAGATTCCGCCGCTGACCCATTGGCCGGGCGTGATCCATCCGACACGCTCCGGCGCCGTGTAATCGCCGCGAAACAATTCGACAAAAGCGCGCAGCACGGCGTAAGCCACGAGATAAACGCCGAAGACTTGCCCGTCGAACTTCTTTCGCGGGTAAAACCACGACAACGCGCCGAATAAAGCCAGGTTCAAAATCGATTCGTAAATCTGAGTGGGATGCACGCCGTCGCCCCGCGACCAATGATCTTTGGGAAAATGCACGGCCCAGGGCAAGGACGTCGCGCTTCCGTAACAACAGCCCGTCATCAGGCAGCCCACGCGGCCAAACGCGTGCCCCAGCGCAATGCTCGGCGCGAGAATGTCCGCGATTTTCCAGAGCGGCAGCTTGCGCAGCCGCGCGTAGATAATCGTCGCCAGCGAAGCGCCGAGGAGTCCGCCGTAAAATACCAGGCCGCTGCGCCGGATCATGAAGACTTCCCAGTACGGTTTTCCGGCGAATTCGCTGTCCCAATAGTAAATGACAAACCACGCCCGCGCGCCAATGAGCGTGCCGCCCAGGAGCCACGGCGCCAGATCGACGACGTCTTCGGACCGGATGCCCTCCCGCAGCGCACGGCGTCCCGCCACCCAGAACCCGGCCAGAAAACCCGCCGCGGCCAGAATGCCGTACCAATAGATGGTGAATCCGCCGATTTGAAAGGCAACCGGATGCACAGGCGCGGAAACCGAAACCTTAAATCACAGTCCCCACTCCTTCGTCACCTGGCGCAAGGTTGGCCATGGCCTCTGCCACATCCAGTCCACCTTTAGCCAGAAGCCAGACAAAACCAGGCTCTCGAAAAGTCCCTCGCGAGAGACTTCCATCGGGCCGTCGGGGCCAAAATGATAGAATTCCGCTTTCTGGCGCTGCGGATCGATCAGCCAGTATTCCTTCACGCCGCCTTCCTCGTACTCATAAAACTTCTCCCCTCGATCGCGGGTGCGGCTTTCAGGGCTGACGATTTCGATCGCCAGGTCCGCGGGACCATCCAGAAACTTGGTCTTGAGACGATCTAGATTCTCCGTGGCGACGAAAGGAATGTCAGGCGAACGGCCAGGCAACGCTGGACCGGTTTTCATTTGAAAGGGATCACAGTGGATTTCGCCAAGGCCACGCTCCTCGACAAACGCGAGGAGAATTTTGAGCAGAAACTTGAACAGGTCAGAATGTTCCCGGGAAATTGGACTCATCGGCACCACCTTTCCACTCACCCACTCGACATGAGTGTTTTCATCGACCCAGGCCAGAAACTGCTCGTAGGTCAGCAACTCGGCCGGCCCAGGACCGGTTTCAGCTTTGACATATGAACTCTGCGTCGCCGCCATACGTTTTGAACGCGAAAGCATATCCCGGCGCCGGCTCGCTTTCCAAGGGCAAACCGGTGTCAAAGTCAAAATGGCGGGGATGCGGGATGGCCAGGGCTTCTCCTTGCGCACCGCTTGTTAAACACAACGTCATAGATTTCCACCCATAAGTAGAAAATTGATGACGTTGTGTTTAGTTGGCCGAGAGCGTGTGCTTGATGAACTTATTCGCCCAGGCAATGAAGTGCTTCATGTTGGTGCGGTCTTCGTGCCCCCCGTCGTGCTGACGCCACGCCAGTTCGCCGTCGAGCAGGCCGGCGTTCACCTCCGGCTTTTGTGCGGTGCGATAGTCCTCCGTCACTCCCAAATCCCGCGCCCCCAAAAGACGGAAGACCGGCCCGGCGGCCACGGTGGCCATATAGCTTCCCTGTTGGTCGAGCCAGAGGGCATCGCCGCGTTCCGGGATGCCGTAGCTGATGAAAGTGAGGCGCGGCGCGCACAAGGCGATCAACTGGTGGGCATCGACCGGAATGTCTCCGGCGTTCTTGCTCCCGAAAACAGATTCGGCGGCGCCGTATTTCAGAAAGTTCCCGGCCATCCAATGATATTCACCCGATCCCGTGAGATTTTCCACCGCTTCGCCGAAATTGCGCCGATGCAACTTGGCTCCGCCTTCGCCGGAAGAACCGACGAGCACCATCGCGAAACGCGGTTCGAATGCCATCGCGACCAGCGCCGCTTTGCCGTAGCGCGAGACCCCTTCAATGCCGACCTTCTTGGCGTCCACGGTCGGGTCGGTTTCCAGGTAATCCAACCCCCGTGCGGCGCCCCAGGCCCAGGCGCGCAACGATCCCCAATCGTCCGGCTTGCGAGGCTGGCCTTTGTTGACCAGGCCGATGATCCCTTTGGTCAGGCCCCCGCCGTTGTCCGCTTGAATGCTGGCCGGACTGATGGTCGCGTACCCCCAGCCCGCGGCGATCAACTGCTCGGTGGAAGGTGGATCCGCGAAGGTGCCGCCGCCAAAAGCGCTGAACCGATTGGTGGGCGCCGGTTCGCCGGGCCGCCGCGGAAAACCGCCGCCAAAGCCGCCAAACATCATCAGGACCGGCACGGGTCCTTTCGCCTCCTTCGGCGTAACCAGCGTCATCTGGATGTTGACTTCGATGGACGGACAACCGGAATTATCCGCGCGCCCGACCAATTGCCGCGCAAAGACAGGAATCTTGCCCACGACCCGGTCCGCCGCTTGCGTCGAGATTGTCCACGTCACTTTGGGGACATTCCTCGGCACGCGGCCAATGACCCCGCGCTCGAAGTCCTCAACGATTTCCGGGCGGCGCTGTTTCCACCATGTCTCCGCGGTGGTGACCTTTTGACCGTTTTTCAAAGTCAGCGGATCGGGCAGGTCAGGAAAGGGATTGGCCTTGGCGGGATCGTAGTTCGCGGCGTTGGTGGCGTTGGCCCGCCCGCTTGGACCGGGCCGCAGGCGCGTAATCCCCAACTGTTCCATCATGTTTTGGTGGTCCTGCTGAGTCGTCCAGTTCAGCGGTGGCGGTGCGCCCGGACCGGGAGCCGAAGCGGGCTCTGCATGCGGCGTGACGGCGGAGAAGGCGGCGATGAGACAAATCGCGAACGCCGTTGAGAACGATGTTTTCGATCGCGAAGGAGGATGCATAGGGTGGTTGCAGTGGTCCATACCCGCGCCGACCCAGTTACGCAAGCCTTCCCTCCGGGTTAGCGACAAAGAGCCGAGAGCGAAGCTCAACGCCCTTGGCCTGGCAATTGGGGCGGGGGCTTGGTGGGCGTCGTTTGTCCCATGCCCGGTGGCAACCGCGGTGGCGCTTGTCCGGGTCCGGATTGAGGAAGAAGATTGATCAGGTTGACCCAATTCTGGCGGTCGCGCGGGCTCATTTCCTGCCAGCGCTCCACGTTATGGAGGAACTGTTCGCGTTCTTCCTTGGACAGGCTGGAGAATTTCCGGAACGACTCAATGCAAGTGGCGCGCTGATGGGCCGGCAATCTCTCCAAAGCTTCGAGCGATCTTTGCAGCTTCTGCCGCTCCTCGTCGGAGAGCGCGTGCAAAGTTCTGTCCCGCTCCTTCTCCGGCAATTCGAAGAAATCCTGAAAATGCTGATACATCTTGACGCGCTCTTCCGGAGGACGCGCGCTCCATTGCTGGAGTTTTTCCTCCAGCGCCCTCCACTCGTCCGCCGATTTGCCCGCCAGCTGTTCGCGTTGTGCGGGCGTGCTCGAATCCAGGCGGACGAAATACTGGATGGCCAGCTCGTTTTCGAGGAACTGCTTCCGATGTTCCTGCGGCACCAGGTCCCACCATTTCAGCCGCTCTTCCACGAACGGCCGCGACGCCACGGGCACCGCCGCCAGCTTCGCAGGCCGTTCCGCGGGGGCGAGACTGATGAGCGGCTGCAGATAATACCAGAGTTCGACCAGGCGCAGCCGGGCTTCCCGCTCTTCGATCGTGAGCTTCCGATACTCGTCGAGCTTCGCTTGCAGTGCCTTTCGTTTGGGTTCGAGTTTCTGGGCCAGGGACTGTGCCGCTTCGGCAGGCGGCATGTCGAGCAACTGGCGAAAATAGGCGACCGGGGAAGCCGCGGCCGGGTCAAGGTTTGAATCGCCCAGCGGAGGAGCAACTGGAGCTGCGCCGCCGGCGTTCTGTGGCGATTGAGCAGAAGCCAGCGTGCAGATCAGGAGGCAGGCCAGCACCCAGCCCGAACAACGTGCCCGAATTCCTTCCCCGCGAACCCACTCCTTACCCCTCCCAGGAGGGGAACCGCCAACGACGGCATTCAACAGAGCTCCCCTCCTGGGAGGGGCTGGGGGTGGCTTCAGGAATTCAAAGCGCGGTTCACTCGCGGAATTTTCTCTCAGAGCAATCGGAATAAAACGCATGGCTCGTTCTGAAAGACTGCTACTTCAACGCGGCGAGCAACGCCAAGTCCAGTTCTCGATCCTTCGGATTTTCCCGAAGGCGCTGAATGGCCTCGTAATTCATGAGCACATCCATCGGCAGCGAAGCCACGCGTGAAACTTCCGCCACGCTCCGGGCCACTTCCCGCCGCGCCGCGGCTTGATATTGATGAACGGACAAGGCCGTCACGGCGACGATGACAGATACGATGGCCAGGCGGCCGGCCCACCGCGAAGACAACACGGTTTCAGTGAATGAAAGCCAAAGCGCCCGTGATGCGCTCGGCGTACGACCCGAAGCTTCCCGAGCCGCGAGGTTGAGCACCTGGGAGGTGAAGTTCGAGGAAAGGGGAGCGTCCGGCAAGCGGCGCAGCAGGTGATCGAGCCGGGCTTCCTCTTCCGAGGCACCCGCGTGGTCGCCGTGATGGGATTGATCCAGGGGAAGGCGGTGTTCAGCCTCATGGGCGGGGCGATGACGCTGCCCCGGCTTGGGTAATCCGTTGTTGTCTGTGCCTTGCATGATCGTCTTTCTTTTATCACCAAGCGGCCCGAAAAGTTGCGCTGTGAGTGCCCCTTCGCGAAGGGGGCGAGGCTCGCGCCGTGCTTCATAGCAAGCGCCCTTGGTCTCAGGGCCATGCCCATCGCCCATGAACCGAAAACTGCGCGGACCGCAGCCTTCAGGCTGCTTCAGCGCACTCTCCGCAGTCGAGCGTTGAAGCGGCCTAAAGGCCACGGTCTGAAGAAATGGGAAGTTTCCTGCAATCGGCCCATGAACCCGGTAGAGTCCGTCCCGGCGAGCCGCTCCACGTGCGTGGAACACGTCCGACTCGGCTCGCTGGGGACAGGCTCGCCCAAGGCTCACCCTGCCGTCTGGTTCATGGGCAGAATTGCTGCCGCCGCGCACCCCCTCGGTTAACGAGGGTGGGGCGAGGCTTATAGCCTGCGGACCTTTTCTTCGATGGCATTGGCTCGACAGGAAATCTTCGCGCCACCTTAACTGAGGGGACGGTCTGCCGCCGCAGCGATTCTCATTTTGCGACTCCGGGAGTGCCGGCGTCTCTGCCGCCGTGTCGGGTTGCTGAAAGATAACAGGAATTCGCCGACAAGGATGTCGGCGCTCCCGGCAAGATGAGCATGGCCACTGCCGGCGCAAATCCGCTTGCATTTTTCAACCAAACCTTCCTATTAAGCCCATGAATTTTCCCACGTTCTCTCCTCAGACTCAGCCGCGATTTGCAACTGCCATGCGGCCAATTCCATCGCCAACCCGGTCTCCTCGCAAAGGCGCGACCGGAGGTTTCTGTCGCAACGCCGCGCGCATCACGAGCGGCCTTGCCATCCTGATGCTCCCCTTTTCCAGCGGAACGGGACGCGCTCAAACTTCGCCGCCTCCGGGGGCGGTGATTCTGACCAACGTTATGCCCAGCCTCCCGCCGCGGCCACCGTCCAAATTCCGGGAATTCGCGGATGTGACGCGCGACACGATCAAGTACGACGGCTTGTTCACGCTCTACCGAACCAATGAAGTGCTCTACGGCGAGATCAAGCCCATGGTCCTGAATCAACCGATCATCGCGCCGATGGCCATTGCGCGCGGTGTGGCTTCAGCAGGCACGCCGCTGAATTTCGGGGATGAATGGATTCTGGTCTTCCGGCGGGTCGATGACAAAATTCAGGTGCTCCGCCGAAATATTCACTATCGCGCGACGCCTGGATCGCCGCTGGAAAAGGCGGTCCAGCAGAATTACACGGACTCGGTGCTGATGGCGCTGCCCATTATCACGATCAATCCGATGACACAGGGCGCGCTCGTCGATTTCAGCCAGATTTTCTTCAGCGACTTCGCGGATTTGCGGATCGGCATGCTGGACCGGAACCGATCAACCTGGAGCAAAATCAAGACCTTCCCGAACAACGTCGAATTGCAAGTCGAAGCAACGTACATGGGGCGCGGATTTTTCGGATTTGGCGAAAGCGGCATCGTCGATCCGCGCGGGATCACGCTGGTCATTCATTACACGCTCGCGCGTCTGCCCGATCCGGGCTACCGGCCGCGGGTGGCGGATCAGCGCGTCGGACATTTCCTGAATGCGACGCGGGATTTCGGCTCGAACGATCCAGACACGACCTTCGTGCGCTACATCAATCGCTGGCGGCTGGAGAAGGCCGATCCGAGAGCCAAGCTGTCTCCACCGAGGAAACAAGTGGTCTGGTGGGTCGAAAACACCGTCCCGCACGAATACCGTCCGTTTGTGGAAGAAGGCATCCTGGAATGGAACAAAGCCTTCGAGAAAATCGGTTTCCGCAACGCCCTCGCCGTGCGCTGGCAGCAGGATGGGGAGGACTTCGAGCCCGAAGACATCAATTACTGCACATTCCGCTGGATCACCACGCCCTACACGTTCGCCATGTCCGGTCTCCGCTCGAATCCGCTCACGGGAGAAATGATCGATGGCGACGTGATTTTCGACGCGAGCTGGATTCGCATCTGGAAACGCGAGTACGCCTTTTTGGTCGGCACCCCGGTCCCGACCGGCGAGGAGGCGCAGGAACCGCTCGCGGTGGCGGAGGTGATCAGCCCGATGATGGCGGCCAAACATGGCTTCGGCTTGCCGTTCCCTTTGCCGCACCGGCGTTGGGAGTTGAAAGGCGCTTTCGGGAATAACGATCGGGAGATTCCGCAGTTGGTGCCGGCGGACCTGAGCCCGCTTCAGATGCAGCTCAGCCGCCGGTTGGGGCCGGGCAAACTGGCCAGTTGCCAGTTCGCAACGGGCAAGCGTTATGAGTTCGCCATGGCGTCGATGGCTCTGGCGGATCAGGGCAAAATCGATCCGGGCGGCAAGTTGCCGGAGGAATTCCTGGGCCAGGCGATTAAGGAAGTCGTCATGCACGAGGTCGGCCACTCGCTCGGACTGCGGCACAACTTCAAAGCCAGCAGCATGCTCAGCAACGACCAGGTCAATGATGCGAGCATCACGCAAACCAAAGGCATGACGGGCAGTGTCATGGATTACAACCCCATCAACATCGCGCCCAAAGGCAAAAAGCAGGGCGATTACGCCTCGACGACCATTGGGCCGTATGATTACTGGGCCATCGAATATGCTTACAAGCCAGTCGAGGGCGACGAGGCGGCCGAATTGAAGAAAATCGCCGCGCGCTCACCGGATCCGGACCTGACCTACGCCACCGACGAAGACCTCTGGATGAGCGACGATCCGCTCGTCAACACCTACGACCTGGGCTCGGATCCGTTGCGCTACGGGCAAGAACGCATGATGCTCGCCGCCGATTTGCTCAAGAACCTCGATGAGAAAGTGGTCAAGGACGGTGAGTCCTGGGCGCGGCTGCGTTCCGCTTTTTCCGTCCTGGTCGGACAGTTCGGCAACGCCGCTTACCTGGCCGCTTCCTACATCGGCGGGCAAAGCTTTTCCCGCGACTTCAAGGGCGGAGAGCGGAGCCGCGATCCGATCGTTCCGATGGCAGGCAGCAAGCAACGGGAGGCTTTGCGATTGCTCGTGGATAAGATTCTGAGCGATCAGGCGTTCAAGTTCTCGCCTTCGTTGCTCCGGCGCTTGACGACGGAACATTGGTACCACTGGGGCAGCGACAGCTTCTCCGGCAGCGGGATTACATTCCCGATTTATGACCGGATTCTTGGCATTCAAAGAATTGTCCTGAACCAGTGCTTCGACGGCAGCGTCCTTTCCCGCATCATGAACCAGGAACTTCAGTCTGACGAAGGCGCCAATCCGATCAAGATCTCGGAGATTTTCCGCGCGATCACCGACGGCGTGTGGTCCGAGCTGGCGAGCGGCTCGGACACGAAAGAAGTGTCGCTCTCGACCGTGCGCCGCAATCTCCAGCGCGAGCACGTGCGCCGGCTGGCTAGCATGGTCCTGGGCAACCGTCGCAGTCCGCTCGAGGACCTCTACGGCTACATAATCATCATTGGCGGATCGAGCTCCGTCCCGGCCGACGCAAAAAGCCTGGCGCGAATGCACCTCAAGGAAATCGAAGGATGCATCGACAAGAAGCTGCACCTGTCCGATCTGAAGATCGACGACACAAGCCGCGCGCATTTGATCGAATGCCGCCAGCGGATTGGCAAAGTGCTGGAATCCAGCTACACGGCCAACGAGCCTTAGTGGTCCGTTTCATTGCGTTTTGGCCGGTCCAATCGTCGCCTGATAAAGCGCAGTTCACTGCGCTTTATCAGGAGCGTTCCGTGTCAGGAATCCGGGCCGGCCTGCAGGCGGCAGAGCGCGATTCAAACTGTCGGTCAACGAAGTCTTCTCCCTCTCTTCCCGAAGGGAGGGGAGGGCTGGGGAGAGGAGGTGCGTCCGTTTAGCTTTTCCAAGAAACCCCTCTCTCCAGATCTCTCCATGAACCTGGTAGGGCGAGTCCGTCCCGGCGAGTCGCTCGACGTGCGTGGAACACGTCCGACTCGGCTCGCTGGGGACAGGCTCGCCCTACCGTCCGGTTCAAGGGAAGTTCCCTTGGTCCGATCACCGTGTTAATGGTCCAT
>Ga0194119_10009818_pt1 | contig 12757 bp, 10 predicted proteins | sample TA2MahC100mmetaG_FD_148620 | JGI IMG/M metagenome (GOLD analysis project Ga0194119, IMG submission 148620) | Freshwater microbial communities from Lake Tanganyika, Tanzania - TA2015018 Mahale Deep Cast 100m | ecosystem: Environmental > Aquatic > Freshwater > Lake | place: Tanzania: Lake... | reverse complement strand
AAGAACCAGAGGAGGCAACAGGGGCAGCAGCAACGGCGGCGGCAGGAGCGGCAGTAGAAGCAGCAGGGGCAGCCTTGGGCTTAGACTCCTTCTTGGGAGCAGCAGGAGTAGTGGCGGCGGCGGCGGCAGGAGCAGCGGCGGACTTAGCGGAAACTTCAGTAGAGGACTTAGCAGACTTAACCATGGTGTGATTGTATTATACACTTTATAGTGTCGTCTCTTTAAGTATTTTTAAGGGAATATATATTATGTGTTTTCTTTCCATCATTTTCGCATCATATTTGGTCTTAACTTTCCTAAAGTTTTCAAACATGTTGTTGCCAAAATCCCCAAAAACATATAATATTTACGCATTTGTCCCAGAATATACATATACTCATATAATCGACTCATATAACCACGGCAAGGCAGATCTAGCAGGAACACTTACGACAGTCAATGATGCTAATACATAATACGCCCCGAGACATTTACTGTCATTATCCGCCCCATTCTTTATCAGGTTTTGAATAACTGAAATATTACACTTGCGAAGTTCACCCAAATTATACACATTCATCAGGTGTGTATTTATACCATATGATATGTTTCCATTTGGTGGACAAATCTTACACTTCATTTCATTCGATAACTCCGCCCGATAATTCCATATATCCATTATCTCTCTGAAAAATCGAAGATGTTCAATACGTCCCATATTATTAAACCACGCAGGATCTGCATAATTTCCGAGAGAGTTGATATGCTGAAATAAATCAAGTACATGTAACTCTTCTCTCTTCTCCTCCGAGAGATCATTTATGTCATCATTTGAAATACCAAGTTCTATTACACGACCCACTAGCCTACTTAACCGTATCCGTTCTTTCAACTGTGCAAACATCTCATTTGGTATGTCAGATCGTGTATATGGATTCTGTATGTTAGGATAGTTATTGATTAATAAATGTAATATCGATGCAATATTGAACCCATATACAATATTATTATCCTCGGAATAGCTTATAAACTGTTCTTGTTCAATTTCGCGAATTGGCTCAAGAGAGAAAAAGTCGCTCTCATTTACACATTTGTCGCGACACATTATCGCCTCTCCGCCACTTTTTATATACCGACGAATTAAATGCCCACGATATACTTTCTGAATCTTTCTACTTTGATTACATGATAACAGATAATCATATATCCTCATTGTCAGTTCACTCTTGTTTCCGGTCTTTTTAATATGTAGCTCATTGCATATTTCTTTTAGATCAGCGAGAGAATATGAAATCGACTTTACTATTTCATACGTTTGAATTGTTGGAACAATTAATTTTCCATCCACATCTCTTGCTCCTGATGCTGATGTCTGATCATTTCTCTTACGAATAATACACTTCTTTTCTGACGTTGGTACACCAGATGAGTCGTGACTAGGTGAAGTAGATACTTCTACTATCTCTCCTGAGCTACCTATAATTACGTTTTCTGTGATAGGTACCTCGGCCACAACCTTTCTATTTCTTTTATCAGAAAGCTTTGAGGGTTTCGTTACTACTGGTTTAAGTAACGACTTAAAATAATTATATTCATTAAATGTTAATACCATGATTTAGATTATTATGTTTATCACGTATTTTTGCACGGGGTTGTATAATTGCTCTGCGTAACCAAGGAGAGATTTACTCTTGATAGTAGAATATTATACTATCGTAACATTATAATTTTATATCATAATTCATAACTATCTTCGTTATCCACTTTATCAAATACTTTTATGAAAAGTTATATAAAGTTTTTTTACTTTGTTATATTATAGCGTTTTCATTTGTAGTTGCGTTTGGTTGTAATCATGAACTCGCGTTTTCTATTACTAGCAATCTCAATTGCTTTCGTTGGTGGAATCACTCTCAATACTGCTGATTCACCGAACTCAAAAGCAATCGATGTTGTGGATTCTATGAACTCACACACTGCTATGATGGAAGGACATGCTGCATCGTCGTCGTCGCGCCAGCATGTATTGACAGAAGGACATTCTTCGAGTGTCAAGAGTCACCATCATAAAGACAGAACACACCCGATACATACACAGGTTATAAATAGTGCGACCCGAACATTGAAATCAGTAGATACTCTCGATTTTGTGAGAGATTTAGATAATGATATTCAAGAAGAACAGATGGATAATATTCAAGAACAAGAAGGTACCGACGAAGACCTTTTTGATGATGAATATGATACTGATGAAAATGAAGATATCATTGGTGGACACAAACTTGAACACAAATTGACTCATAATGACACACATTCAGAGACAAAAGGGGGTGTTGTTGAACATAAGTCTAGCGGACATATGTCATCGAGACACTCTGAAGCCAAGGCATCAAGTTCTATAGAATATTATGATGAACATGGTATTGAAGAAGATGAACACTTGATCGAAGTAGATGAACATTCTCTCGAAGAAGCAGAAAAACTGGCCGAAAAAGATGAACATAGTGCCGAGGCTGATGAAAAGAAGACCGAAGAAGACGAACATCGTGCCGAGGCCGATGAAAATAAGGCCGAAGAAGATGAACATAGTGCCGAGGCCGATGAAAAGAAGGCCGAAGCGGAGACACTAGTTAAAGAAAAGGAAGACATTGTTGTAAAAAATGATGAATCTCAAATGATGAGTGATAATAAAAAGCTTCAAAAGGATGTTGAAGAATATTTAGCACATAATCATATTGCAAAGTTAAAGGCTTCTGCTAAGGAATCGACTGCTGCCAATAAATCTACTGTTGTCAAAGCATCGACTGCTGCCAATAAATCTACTGTTGTCAAAGCATCCAAGTCTTCATCCAAGTCTTCTTCAGGTAAAGATATATTCTCTAAAATCTTTAGTATACGCAGATTGTTGTCTATCGATATCAATTCTAAAGCTGAAAATGAAGAATTAATCGGGAATAAGGAAGAGGATAGCGAAGACGTTGTTCGCCCTAGTTCTAGTCGTAAATTACTCGGTCGCTCTAGACGAGAAGTAAGACGCGCTGTTAGTCGCCCAGTGAATGCTGTACGTAGAACATTATATCGTAGTCATGGTAGGTCACCCGCTCCTTCTAAACAGAGAGCATTATCACCTCACGTTGAACAAAGAGTCGCCCGTCTTCAAGAAAGACACAACAGGGTGAATCAGCATAACTTCAAGAATAACCAGGTTAAGAAAACAAAACTCGCCACAATCGAAAAAAGAATTGACTTGTTAAAAAATGGAGGCAACAAGGAAAACAAGCCATTTAACGTTGCGATACATCAACGCAGTATGGTTCGCTTAGCGAATAGAATTAAAAACATAAAGTCGAAAAAGTACGATAATCCGCATGTTAAGGCACATAAAATAAGGCGACTTCGCAATGATCTTACTAAGATGAAGCGTCGTCTGAATACCCAACATCTCTCGGCAGCCGCTGCTGCGATTGTTTCTAATAATGAGAATAAACTGAATAAGTGGCTTACCACAAAAGAGGGCATTCATGCTAACGAGTTCTGTAAAACTCTCGGAATCAAGAATAATTTCGACGTATTTAATGGATGCCTCTTTGACATTATGACAACAAAGGACCGAGATGTTGCAAAGGAAAGTGTGCTTGCGGCGGAAGAGTTTCGCGCTCGTGCGAGAGAGACACCCAGCAAGAAGTTTTGTGTTGCATCAGGTGATCCTCACTTTACTAACTATGATGGCGACTTTTTTCATTTGCAAGAACCCGGCATTTTTACCATTGCCAAGACGCTTGATGGCATATTTGAAGTTCAAGAGAAGATGCGAAAGAATGGATCGAACCGACCTGGTGTACCTGCATGTATGAGCGGAGTAGTTGTTCACTATAAAAAGATGAATGTTGAAGTCGATGTCTCTCGGTTCTCCAAAGTAAAGGTGAACGGTATTGAGATGGATCTTCCCAAGGATTATACTCTGACACTTGGTGGCGTTAAGATTCGTTATGGAAAACAGATAGTTGAATGGCGTGGATCAAAGGTTGTCAAAAATGGACTCAAGGTTACTGTGGCAAATGGTTTCTCTGCTATGATTATGGGCGGATATTGTGGTGTGTTAGAAGTAAATGCTCCTGCCCGATTCTTTGGTGGGATGAGAGGTATTTGCGGAAATGCAGACGGAAAACGTGATGTGAATGATTATCGTGGACCTTCTAATAAAGTTATGGATGTTCGTCGTGGAAAAAAGAGATGGGAAATGTCTGGATATGGTGGTCCAACCTCTCCTTTGTCAAAATGGCAACTTGCATGGAAGGCGACCGGTGACTATTGCTACTTTGGAAAGGACTGTGAAGCTGGACCTAAACGTCCTGTCATTGTTACTCCTTCATCCTCACCTATACCTTCCCCTACACCTGTCATAATAACTTCTTCTTCTTTAACGTCTAGAAGTGAGAGGTCATCTGGATCTAAACGAAAGATCAACACTTCTATCTCCGAGAGAATTATCAATAATGCAGTCGCAGAACTAACTGATTCTAAGTTTGGTATATCCTCTCATCTTACTAAACTGAAAGAAATATTCTCTCGTTTGACAATTGAAACAAAGGCCGAACAAGCCAGGTTTGAAGAAGAAAATAGGAAGTCGTATATTGATGCAGATACCTCTCTTACTAAGGTAACCGAGAGATTTAACTCTATGAACAAGCATCTTATGTCTCTTCAACAACAAATGACTACCATGAATATTTCAATCCACAGACATTATTCTAAGATGATTGCAGACACAGACTATTTGCGACGATTGGATTCAATCAAGCCAGGATTTCTACGATCTCTCGATGAGGTTGGTTCAAAGGTGGGCGCGATGAAGGTCCTCATCAAGTCAAACATGATCCCTGACGAATATCGTGTTCAAATTACCCGTTCTCTTCATAAACTTATGCGTCATTCAGTGAACATTACTGGATTTATCGCCCAAGCATTTATTAATCACTATAATAAATATCGTAATTTGATCGGAAGTGACTCTACTATTTACCAGTCAGAAATGTCTTCACTCGAAAAGGTTGCTGAACAATACAGAATTGAGAAGATGCAGATTACAGAAGTTTCAAAGGAATATACAAATATGATGGAACTTGTTAGGAAATTGAAGTCTAGCTACGAGTCCTCTCGTACACAATCAAACGAGTTCACACAGCTCATTTCAATTATTGATGATATTCTTTCCAAGAGGAATAAGTGTTCTCCACCCAAGGCTCCGTTGGCTGCACCTGCCGCGTAATACCCCTTCGAAATTGAAAATGAGAGAAAAGAATCGATATACAATCCATCTATATAACGGATTGCATATCGCACAATGCGTAACACCATAGACGGTCACACGTTAGGTCGGCATCTTACCAGAAACCGTCAGGCAATTAATGATGTGAAAAAAATTGATTTAAAGAAATAGGTCTAATACATACATCAGTCACACAACTAGTGTATTTGTATTCTGTTACATCCCTACTCTCGCGTCAATAATGTCTCACGATTCTGCTTCTGAAATGGTTATCGTTGGTTCTGAGTTTAACCCAACAACTCAGTCCAAGTATTCTAAGCCCAAGGTAAACAACTCTGGTGGAAAGAGCGTTGGTATTTTGAACGCTCGTACTAACACTGTACTCAATTTGTCAACCCCTCTTATGCTGACATGGGGTATCTCTGAATACGTCGATGACAAGACTGGTAAAAAGACGTATGATTTGTCGCTTCAGTTTCCCAATGAGGAATATGCGACTGTTTCTGCAAAGAAGTTCCTTGATAATGTCGCCGCATTTGAGAATAAGATTAAGGCTGACGCAATTACGAACTCAAAGGAATGGTTCAGCAAGCCCAAGATGTCTGCTGATATGGTAGAAGCACTCTGGACTCCTATCCTCAAGTATCCCAAGAATAAGGATACTCTTGAGCCAGATACTACTCGCGCGCCTACTATGCGTGTAAAGATCCCCTATTATGAAGGACAGTGGAAGTTTGAACTTTATGATGTTACGAATCATAAGATCTTCCCTGATGAGAGCAACCCTGATTTGTCACCCGTCGACCTCATTGCAAAGGGAAGCAATGTTGCAGTATCGATTCAGTGTGGTGGCATCTGGTTTGCAAATGGTAAGTTTGGTGTAACCTGGAAATTGTTTCAGGCGATTGTGAAGCCGAAGGCAACCCTTATGGGTAAGTGCCATATTCGTCTAGGTGATGATGACCGTCAGCGTCTTGTTTCACAGGTAGTTCCGACTGATGCTGACGGCGGTTCTGATGACGAAGGAGTTACTACGGTTATTGCTGATAGTGATGATGAAGACACTGGTAGCAAGCAGGTTCAAGCAAAGAAAGAGGTTGCGAAGGAAATCGCAGCAGTTACTACTCCGGCGGGTGTGACTGCAGTAGAAGAGACTGTCGCTGCCTCATCTGACTCTGGTCCAGTTCAGAAGAAGAAGATTGTTCGCAAGAAGGAGTGAACAATCCTGCATGGCTACTAAAAAAGAATACGAGTGACTGATCAAACATTACTAACACTTCCCTCAGGTTTAATACAGGACGTAAATGATACGCAAAAGATAAGTACACCCATATGTTGTTTTGATGATGATGATGATGATATGATGAATGATATGATGATGATGATGATGATGATGTATGGTACTAACGATTTACAGGAACACATTTAATTTTTTTACTCGTACGATGCCGATGGTGACATCGTTGGGTAATAGTCAGGTAAGTCCCCCCCCCATGTTTCATGCGTACTAACACTTTTAGGTACCCATGAAATTGTATGTATAATAATAATAATAACATCATTATAATTATTCGTAGTACTCTTATCCTATCTCTACAATGGGATTGTGATTATAGTAACTGTATGTTTGCATAAATACATCCTCGATTTGTGACATTATATGTTGATGAATAATCGATTTTGGCAATTCCATTCGATGCGACAAGTATAACCTGTTGCTTATTCGATAACGTTAGGTCTTCTGCTCGTATATATACTTTTCGTGTTGTTTCAGGAATAACATATTCAATTACTTGTTTTTCAAAACATTCAAATACTTTGATACGCACATCAAAATATATATTGTTGTTTGAATCAATAAATACATTCGGAGGAAGTTCTGGAACACATCGGACCACCAATTCTTTTGTTGTTGTTTTATCGGGATGCTTATCGGGATGCTGTTGCTGTTGCTGATTCGTATCCCCACTTGTGCTTGTGCTATCATTATTTACATGTATCTTATAATACAGTTCATTATGCCATAACGGAATATAATACTTCTTTCCTTCATAATCCAGCACATACACACTGTCATCTAATAAATTGGCAAGAGATGGATTCAATATAATCATATCATCCTGCGACACTTTATCTTTTAGTATTTGTTCTAAACTGGTTATTGTATCTTCGCTTATATGTAACACATCTTTATACTCCACTAATATATCGTATATTTGAAATGCGAGATGCTTATCCATCTCTTCAAACATCTTAATTGATATATCCTTTCCATTCGAAATAATTGACTGTATTACTTTTTCGATTGCAGGGTTGTTTCGAAACGTATCAGAAGGAATGCCAAATGTATTAGTTGCTGATGATGTGTTATATCCTCCGCCTCCGCCTCCGCCTCCAGTGACCTTAGAAAAGAGAGATTGCACGAATAACCGAAAAATAGACTCATATGCGTTCGAATGTGAACCGTAATCATTCTTATGACTATTATCATTATTATCAACATCCATCTCTCCAAGAAGTGTTTTGTGCGCCTCATTCACTTCCGCAAACCTACGTGTTGCCTCTTCTTCGTTATTCTTATTTTTATCAGGATGATATTTTAATGCCATCATTCTATAATTTTTATTTAGTTCATCGAGAGAATACCCATATTTCAATCCCAATATTTTACGGGCTGTTCGAGTATCCATGTATGTGACCTATCAGAATAAACATCCAATTCTCTAAATGATAAATCGGTCTATAGTTATTGTTATAATACTGCAAAAAGGTGTATGTTTTCAATAGAATGTCAGATATAGATACTGGTTTTATGTGGTTCTCAGTTATCAACCTCTCAAGCATATAAAAGACACACTCCTGTAAGTCAAGGTCATATATAAGTAAATCATACAATGTATCTCGAAATGTTAGGAACTTTAAATAAATATCAGGATGAATAATAGTCTCCACAATTTTATCACACAACATTTTATACGGATTCATTAGTTGATGCACGTTCGCCTTGAGAGATTTGATGTTTGAAATCTCATGGAGAGGATATTCAGAAGGTAATAATAACCCAGATATGCTGTTACTTGGTGTAGTTGTAGAAATACATGATGCTGATGCTGATGCTGATAGTGACCCAGATCCAAGACATAGAGAGGTTGCCCCCAACGGTACATTACACGCGGAGGATTGAGTGGTTGCATGCACATGGTTCGGTCCATGAGAGGAGGTAGATGACGAAGGAGTAGGAGGAGGAGGAGGTCGTAGAATACATGAACTATCCTCTTCCTCCTTATATAATCCCAACCCCCCCGATACATTCATAGAAAGCTCCAAACATTTATTATACATTGCGAGAGATGGCCGCCCCAAATTAATAACATGACAGTGATTTATTATGTTATCAGGTATGAAACTTATATGGTCCGTAATCAATATAAACTTAATAGTCACATTATCAATTCGTTGCATATAACTATAAAATGTATCAAGTAACTCACTATGTATTTTATTAAAATACTTACACAGTATAATTGCATTCGTATCAGTTCTTGCACTTACAACATCAATGATTTGATTATATATTTCGTTCCAGATATGTTTCGAATTACACCCAAGAAGCGAGAGATCGACCTCAAAATGAACATCACTTATCTTTATAAAGAAGGTCTCCTTGTTATAAATCACCGAGAGACGCTTTTCATATTTCAAATCTGAGTGACTATATTTCTGTATACACGATAACGCTTGACTATATTTTCCGATTCCCTTGGGGCCATAAAATATTATGTTTTGTAAGCTTGACAGTTTATCTGGAAATGAATTATATATACTTGGCATTTCAGGATGAAGATTATATTTTGTTAAGGATTGGATATATTCCTCGAAATGTGTTTCGAAAAACTTCATTTTTTCAAGGCACTCGTTACTATATACATGATGTATCATTTATTACCTTTTTTACACGAAAAACATTATTATTATTATTATTATAATGAATTGGTCAGTGCATGCATTCAATTGAGAGATTTACAATAAATCAACTTAAACTTATTTATGGTGTCAATATAATTATATTACTATGATGAACTTCTCTCTTCGCCCATTCCAGTTTCAAGGTAAGTACATTTATTTTACTGATACAAAACAAAACACCGTTATTCCCAATAGCACATTTACTCGTATTATGTACTCAACTCCCATCATGACTATGACCGGGATTTACCTGAATATTCAGTTATGTATTAAATCCGTTGAAAAGCATTTTAATAATTATTATTTTATGTTTGATCCGTTACAAGAACACAATAAACAAATTATTGATAGAGTTAGACTCATTGAAACAGATATTTTATCAAAATGGAGTACTAACAATAGTAACAACAAAAAACAAGCTCTCAATCTCTCTAATCAACTTGAAACAGGGAATGTAAGTATATGGCTTAGTAGCGATTCAGTCGATAAAAAGCAATATCATGAGTTCATTCTTAAAATATCAGGAATATGGGAAAATGAAGACCAACAAGAATACGGAATTACATATAAGTTTATTTAGAATATGGCGATGGGTTGCGAATATCTCTCATCTTCTACCCATCTGTTGAAAAGGCACTAAGTATAATCTCATTCAACGTCATGCATACATACCCAACTACCGCAAGAATCGTAGAGAGATAAGGTCCATACTTTGCAATCGCTTCATTCCTTTTAGTACTTTGTGTTGTGGATGAACATGCAGTTTGCTCAGATATAAACCCGTATATAACAAGCGACTGAATAAACAAGAGAATACTTACACCTGTGTCTAATACAATATACATTTCAGCAACATGCCCCGAATTGATTTTATCACTATACACGGTGTTTTGAATCACCACCCATATTAATATTCCCAGGAATAATAAGATCGGCACAGTATTAAATGTTGTCATTTTCATAGTACAGTCACCTCGCTGGTCATCGTATTTTGCAAAGGTGATCGCAATTACTGATACAAGTAGCACAAGTGTTGCGCCAATCGTCAAATACAACAATTGATACGACTTAAAATATCCTCCTTGCTGTGTTTTAGACGCATTTGAATTATCTTTAATGAGAGAAACGTCGGTTAAATTATGCTCTCCATTTTCTTGAGGGGTCGGTTCACTATACAAATACTGAAATACCACCTTTAAAACAATTGTTACAATAATGATAATCGTAAATATATTGAATGCAGGTACGAGGTCATTTGTATTTGCACGATTCGGATCAAGGCCCCCTGGCGCATCTGTCGCTCCTCCCCATAACCCTCGTATTTGTTTCATGTGTTATTCTTACTATCAATATAGATTATATTCCATGGAACTGAGAGATTGAGAGATAATTCGATTACTCCACCCGTTTAATTTACAAATATAATATTGTTTCTTATTTGTAAATTGTAAAATACTCGCAATATATAAGTAATATCCAGTTCACAACACTTGTCTAGTTATTAGTTATTAGTTATTAGTTACTAGTTATTAGTTATTAGTTATTAGTTATAATCCATGTCTTTTAGAAACGATCATCAACTCATTGCAAGAGAACAAACATATGTTCTAGATCGCAAAACACTCACTGTTCACTCAGAAGACCGCGATATCAAGAAGTTCCCCAATTCAAATCATTTCGAGATCTACCTTCCTCAATCATACAATAATGTACAATCTATACAACTCGTAGAGTGCAACTTTCCATCGAATAATTATACATTTTGCAATGATTATCAAAATACTAAACTTTCCTTTCGCGTCGTATCATCGCCCAGAACAAATCCAGTTGTTGATTACTACTTAAACATCAATTCAACCCAATATTATAGTATCACGATTCAGGAGGGATTTTATACACCTCAACAACTCGCACGAGAGATTCAAATAAAAATGAATCGAGCGGTGACTGAATATTTGATCGAACCTGGTCCGGGAATCAACCAGATATCCGCATCTGATGCATCCTATAACTATTTCAAAGTCTACTATGATGAAGTCGGACATAAAATGTGGTTCGGAAATACATATGACTCGTTCTTTCTCTCATTTAATCGTCGAGAGAGTTATGTTGTTTCTAATTGTGAACAACCCAATGTGTGGGAACGATATACAAAATGGGGTCTTCCGTCATACATTGGATTTTCTAAAGTAGAATACCCGTGCGACTCAAGTAGAAACCCAGTGACATTTGATTATTTAGAATCAACCACTGCGTCAAAATGGCTTATACCCGATACAGGCGTTCCTGCAGGTGTCACTCCAACATGTTTCTTTGTATCGTCACCATATACCGTCGGAATATTCGGCGAAACTGCAATGTACATGGAAATTGATAAATGTAATATGATGGATGAACTAAACCCATTTTCTGAAGCCACGTCGAATATGTATAATAATGATTATAATGGAACGATTAATGCGGTTTTTGCAAAAATACCAATCACTTCACACAATAATTCACAGTACTTTGATTCGAAAAATATTAACCTTGTTAACTTCTCTCATTTTTACCCGACAATTGATAGACTTCGGAAGTTAAAGTTTCGGTTTCGATATCATGATGGGAGGTTAGTTGACTTCAAAGAAACTAACTTTAACTTTACGATTGCCATTAACTGCTTGAGAGATGAAATCGCAAGAGATTTGAAGTTGCGAAAACCGGAAGTGTACTAATCACTCTTCAGTTGCTTCATATTCAGCAATTGTTTCCTTTATTTCATCATCTGTAAATATAAATCCACCTGGGTTTTTTCGTAAACATTGTGTAATATCATCACCTGTTGTTTTTCTCCAAAATGGTCCACTTTTACACTTTTCCTTTTGTTTATTCTTTTCCATTTGTTGTTTTACATCATAGACCACTTGTTTATTTACATTTGTTGATGAGTTACTATTGAAACTAATAGGTAATCTTGGTGAACTTGGTGAACTTGATGACCTTGGTGATGGTTGATTAGGGGGTGAACTGTCGTTACTCGATAAATTATTTGTGCATGGGGTATATTGATACTTTTTGAAGTCATTCAATACTACAACCAATCCATCAACCGATGATGCAAATAGTATACCAGATGTATTTAACACCTTATTTACATCATTTGCAGTTATGGGTCTGTCACCTGATGACTTTATAAGACTTCTAAGTCCCGAGAGAATCTGTCTTCTTATGTTTTCAGATGTAATTCCATAATTAGAAATAAACGGATTGATCTTATTGTTAAATGCAACGTCAACTCGCTCATCATTACAAAAATAATTGCCACCATGTTTTACTCGTTTGGTCTTGCCCGCCGTTCTACGCCGTTCTACGAATACGTTTTGTTTTATGTTTTTTTTCAAAACGTGAGGGGGTACGTTGTCTATATTTTTTTGTTATAGATGATTTCATTTGATAATATACAATGTATCAGGTCTATATACATACATCATATAATTTTATGATAACAACATTATGTTCTATGAAGTAATCGTTCTTAAGAAACATGTTTTGTAATCCATGCTT
>Ga0194119_10009815_pt1 | contig 12759 bp, 10 predicted proteins | sample TA2MahC100mmetaG_FD_148620 | JGI IMG/M metagenome (GOLD analysis project Ga0194119, IMG submission 148620) | Freshwater microbial communities from Lake Tanganyika, Tanzania - TA2015018 Mahale Deep Cast 100m | ecosystem: Environmental > Aquatic > Freshwater > Lake | place: Tanzania: Lake... | reverse complement strand
CGGCGAGGGCGACGGCGACGACGAGGTCGTCGTGGTCGACTGTTGTTCCCGAGGCTTTGACGCCGGAGCATTCGCGGATGAGGCGCTCGCGGTGGCGGAGGCCGTCGGCGAAGACGATGGCGCCGGTTTCGAGGAACACGCGGAGGTTGTGGAGGAGCTCCTTACGGGGCACGCTGGTGGCACCGGATTTCAAGTTGTGGGGTTCGAGCGCGTTGCCGAAGCGGCCCGCGACGAGTTGCCCGCCGCGGCCGAGTACAAGGATGTTTTGGCCTGTGGCGGCGTCGTTGAGAAGTGAGCTGGGGAACGTTTCGCGCTGCTCGTCGAAGAGCCAGAGGGCGACGGTTTCGGCGGCCGCCAGATGAATCATGGAGGCGAGAGCGAGAGCGAGGAGGCGCACGGGACTTCGATTATATATTGCCGTTGTTCCGCCAGTGGCTGATACTAGCGGAGCGGGCGGGCTTCGGCGTCGCGGGGAAGGGGTTTGCCGAAGAGTTTTTGGGCGTCGCCGGTTTCCTTCATCCAGGCGTCGAGACGGGCTTTCAGTTGCGCGAGTGTGCGGGCGTGGCGGGGATCGGCGGCGAGGTTGACGAGTTCGTCGGGATCCTTGCGGAGATCGTAGAGTTCTTCGGCGGGGCGGCGTTTGAAGGCTTCGACGAGCGCGCGGGCCTTGGGGTCGGATTCGGCGGCGCGTTCCCAGGATTGCCAGTATTTGTAACCGGCGGCGGTGCTGTCGCGATTGGTGTGGGTGGAGTGCTGGAGCTCGGAGTGCAGGTTGCGGATGTACTTCCATTCGGGCGTGCGGACGGCGCGGATGGGGAAGACGTTCCAATCGCCGTCGCCGCTGTGCGTGGTGAGGATTTCGCGGCGATGGTGTTTGGTGCGGCCTCGTAGAACGGGGGCGAAGGAGCGGCCGTCGAGACCTTGGGGAGCGGGGCCGCCCGCCAGATCGACCAGAGTGGGGAGGATGTCGATCCACTGGACCATGGCGTTGGTGCGCTGGCCGGCGCGGATGACGCCGGGCCAGGAGACAATCAGCGGCGTGCGGATGCCGGTGTCATAGAGGTTCCACTTGCCGAAGGGCCATTGCGCGCCGTGGTCGCTGGTATGGAGGAAGACCATGTTGTCGCCGAACTTGGCTTTCACGGCGTCGTAGACTTTGCCGAGCTCGTTGTCCATGTTGGAGATGGCGGCGAGGTATTGGGCGCGGGCTTCGCGGGTTTCGGCGGTGGGGACAGACTTGGCGGGCAGGGTGAGGTTGGGGTAGTCGGCGTGCTTGGTTGGCCAGGGGACGTGCGGCCAGTTGGAACCGACGAAGAGGGCGAGGGGTTTTGACGAGTTGCGTTTGGCGAGGAAGTCGAGGGCGGAGGAGACGGCTTCGGGGTCGTGGAAGGTGTCGTGCGCGAAGGTGTCGAAGCCGTAGTCGGCGGTGTAGCGATAGTGGGAGACTTTGCCGAAGGCGGCGGTTTCGTAGCCGAGTTCCTTGAGGAAGGAGGGGAGCTTGCGGAGGTCGGCGCGGGGGCGGGTGTGGTTGGCTTCGGCGCCGTTGCGAGCGGGGTAGAGGGCGGTGAGGAGCGCGGCGCGGCTGGGGGCGCAACTGGGCGAGGCGACGAAGGCTTGGGTGAAGACCATGCCCTCATTGGCGAGGCGCTGGGTGTTGGGAGTGGCGGCGTCTTTGGCGCCGTAGACGGAGGAGTCGAGGAGGCCGTGGTCGTCGGAGAGGAAGATGACGAGGTTGGGCTGCGGGGGCTTGGCTAGGAGGGTGAGGCTAGCGAGGAAGTGGCGGCGGGAGAGCATGGGGGTAGTTTCGCATGGGGGGCGGCTTCGGCCGTGCTCTCGCTCCCTGGCGGCGCCATGAACAATTGAAGAGGGTCCGTTAGAACTGAAACCGCGCCAGGAAACGGAACGACCGTCCGTCGTTAAGCGTGTTGGTGATAGCGCCGAAGTTCGGCGACGACACTTCGCGCCAGGGTTCGGCGAATTGGGGGGTGTTGAAGAAGTTGATCGATTCGGCGCGGAGGAGCAGTTTCTTGTCGGCTTTGACGGTGAAGGTTCTTGCCAGCGCCGCGTTGACGTTGGCGATGCCGGCTTTGCGGAATGTATTCATGCCGATGTTGCCTCTGCGGTCGGTCGGTCCGATGAAGCCGAAGGCGGCGCGCGGGAGGCGTCGGCGCGACGTATCGGGGTGGCCGATTGATCGGCCGAGGATGGATGGGTCGATGATGTTGGGGCGGTCGCCGGAGTCGCCGTCGACGTTGCCGAAGCCGGGGGCGTCGCTGCCGGTCACGATACTGAACGGCGTTCCGGTTTTCACCAGCCACACGCCGCTCAATTCCCACTGGCCGAGGCGCTTGGGGGCGGCGTAGCTGCCTCTGGCGAGGAAGGCGTGTTTTTGATCGAACGAACTGACACCCTTGGTGTCGTCCCATATATTCGTTTCCGTTTGCGATTGGCTTTGGCGGCCGTCGTCGCCGGTGGCGGTGTTGGTGTAGGCCGCGCCGGTATCGATGGCCTTTGAAAACCAGTAGGCGGTTTCGAGATTGAGGCCGCGCCAACGGGGGAGAACGAGCGAAATGCGGGCGGCGTCGAAGTAGCCGTGCGAGCCGTTGACGGTCTTGCGGAGATCGTAGAAGCGTTTGTCGGGACGGCGATCGTTGATGGTGGCGGTGATGTTCCTCGTGGGGTCGGCGACAGGCACGGCGCGGTTGTTGTACTGCAACATCATCAGCTTGTGCGACCGGCTGCCGACATAACCGGTCTGCAAGCGCCAACCGCGCGGAAGTGGGCGTTCGAAGGTCAAGTTGTAGAGATGGCTGTACGGCGTGGCGAGGTCGGATGCGATTTCGAGGAAGGTGCTGCGCGCGGTGGGGTCGCCGGGGACGTAGAGGCGAGCGAAGCCGTCGAACAAGCCCGGCGCTTGGAGTTCGAATTTCGTGTTGAGCGGCGGGTTGTAGCGGGTCTGCGAAAGCGTTACGGGGAAGATCTCGCCGAAGTGGACGCCGTAGGCGGCGCGGAGGACGCCGCCCGCCGTTCGCAGCGCGAAACCGAAGCGCGGAGCGAGGTTGTTGCAGTCGCAATCGTAGGGGACGTCGTTGAGATGGTTGACTTCGAAAGGGCGCGTGACGATTTCGTAGCGAAGGCCGTAGTTCAGGGTCAGGCGCTGGTTGACGCGGTGGGTTCGGCCGGCGTGGAAGGCGATGTCGTTATTGCGGAAGCCGCGATGGATGTTTCCGGCGGCGCCGGAGAATCGGCTGGGAAGGCCGAGCAGGAAGTTCTGCATGGCGGTGCGGCCGAAGTCATTGCGGAAGTAGAGATTGCCGCGCACCGAGGAAGCTTCCGTTCCGTTCAACTGGCGGCGGTTCCAATCGACGCCGGCGTACCAGGAGTTCTTCTTCACGGCGGCGGCGTAGCGGAAGCGGTTTTGGGCGCGGTCGATTGGGATGTTGGAACCGGGTCCGAGGGTAGTGATTACGTTGGCGAAGCTGACTTGCGGGCCGACGGCGTTGGGTTCGGGGACAAGCAGCGAACCGACGCGATCGAACATGGCCGTTGTCGTCCAGATCTCGCCGGAGCGGCGCTCGAAGTTCCAGGTGATTTGGGCGGTGTGGGCGCGGGTGGTGGTGTCGGGGTTTTGGCCGGCGACGAACTGGAAGGCGTCGACGTTTTGGGCGGTGAATTGGTACTTAAAGCCGACGACGCCGAAGCGGCCGGCGGTTTGATCGAGGCGCGCGCCGGCGTTGTCGTCGTTGACGTATTGCGGGGAGTTGGTGTTGAGGGCGCGGTCGCTGATATCGGTGCGGTTGGGGAGTTGTTTGGGGAAGGCGTCGAGGTAGCGCTGAATGAGTTGGCGGGCGGCGGGGTCGGTTGCGCGCGGGGTGCGTTCGGAAGGGAGTGGCACGAGCACGTTGCCGTTGACGTTGCCTCGGAGTTTTTGCTGGCCGGCGTCGGCGGATCCGAAGGCCCCGCGCCAGAGTTTCGAAGAAGCCGCGGCACCGTAGTTGTTGTCGTGCGCGGCGGGGAGTCCGCCGACGGTGAAGAACGAGCGGGCGTTAAAGACGCTGTTGCCGTGGGTCTCGAAAATCGACCCGTGGAAAGACGACGCTTTGGCGGGCGCGATGTGGATGGGGCTGACGGGCTTGTTGCCAAATTCGGAGCCGAAGTAGGCGCGATCGGCGCGGAATTCGTCGAACAAGGTGGCAGAGGTACCGAGGCGGATGTTCAGTTCCTTGACGGCGTTGTTGTCGATGAGATTGAACTGGACGTTTTCGTTGCGGCGGCTTTCGCCGGACTCGGTGTCGGTCTTGGCGAGGAGGTTGAGGTCGGCGCGTTTGGGCTCTTGGGCGAGGGCGCACGTGTAGGCGAGGAGGAGGGCCTGAAGCGCGCGCGGCATTAGTCGATTATCGCGCAGGCGGGGCCGGGGCCGCTACGCAACCGGCCATATCTTTGGTATGGTAATTTGGTAGCATCATGCGACTGGAGAAACGGACGTACACTCTGCCTCCCGAATTGGTCCGGCGATTCGAAGAGCGTTTGGCACCGGGTGAACGCAGTCAATCGCTGGCGAGGATCATCGAAGAATGGCTCGCCGAACGGGAACGGGAAGAGATGCGCCAGTTGATCGTGGAAGGCTGCGCGGAGATGCGGTCTGAGTACGAGAGCATCGACCGGGAGTGGGAAGGGGCGGCAGACGAGGTCTGGCGTGACATCCGATAGGCCGCTGCGGCGGGGGGAAATCGTACGCGTGCGGCTCGACCCGGTTGAGGGTGGCGAGCGGCTAGGACTGGTGGTGTCGCCGGATTTCATCAACCGGCACAGCCCGGTTGTGCTGGTGGCCGCGATCACGTCGCGCAAGACGGAGAAGATCTATCCGTTCGAGGCGCTACTGGAGCCGGCCGAGAGCGGACTGCCGGAGCGGTCGAAGGTACTGCTGATGCATCTGCGGTCGCTCGACCAGCGGCGCATTACGGGGCGATATGGCGCGGTCGGCGCGGCGACGTTGGAGCGGATTGACGCGGCGCTGCGGGTGGCGGTTGGATTGACGCGGCTTACCTGAGCGCGAAGGTGTGGAATTGGACGAACGAAATGCAGCTCGCCCGAGGCACGCGACTCGGCGCGTGTGAGATTCTCGGCCCGCCGGACGCGGGCGGGAGGCGCGGTTTCAACGGGAAGCCGAGGTGTTGGCGTCGTTGCATCATCCGAGGATCGCGGCGGACTATGGCATCGAACCGAACGATAGCACCGAAGTCATTGAAAAGGCGAAATTTATTGAAGGAACAGCACTGGTCAAAGCCTCCACCTGGACCGGATGCCGGTTCGGCGCCCGCTCGACGCGTCGTTGCGAATGCATGCCCACCACGGAAAAGTGAAACCTCTCACCCGCCGTTCTCGCCTTATATGGTGGGGATACAAATATGAACGACTCCGCCATCCTTCGCTCCAACGAATTCGCTAACAGCGGGATCGTTAGCGGATCGTTCCTGAAACTCGACCCCGACGGCGGCATCGAACTTGACACGCTGCGTCCGGGTACGATTCTTGAAGTGAAAACCAAGAATCACACCTACACCGTCATTCCGCGGGAAGGCGGCGAGGCGACCGTTTGGGGCCACCCCGAGTACTGCCCGGAGCCGGTGACCCTGAAAGGCGTCGGCGCCAGCTACCTTAGCGGTTTGTTCCGCGAGGGGTATCTCGCACCGGAAATGCGGTTTTCATTCCCGACCGACGGGAAACGCGTGTCGACATCGCGCATCGCATCGATTGAACGGAAACAGAAGAATTAGGCTGAGCTGTTTCGCCTTCGGTTTGCGCACTAGTACAATGAAGGCATTCGATGAACGATACCGCGATTATACGTCCGAGCGAACTCTCCACCTATGGGTTTGACGGCGGAGCGCTTCCGGAAACCGACGCGACGGGCGGCGTGCTGCTGGACTCGCTGCCGGCCGGCACGGTGATTTCGGTCGAAACGAAGAACAACACATACACGGTCACGACGCAGGGTAACGGCGAGTCGATTATTTGCGGGCATCCGGAGTATTGCCCCGAACCGGTGCTGGTGCGGGGAATCGGCTCGACCTATCCATCGCGCGTTTTTCGCGAGGGCTATCTGGCGCCGGAACTGCGGTTCACGTTTCCGACGGGCGGCAAACGCGTGACGACCTCACGCATCGTAGCGATTCATATCAACCGCGCGGCTTAGGCGGAATTCCTGAAGGCGGCGGGTCGTAGGCGCCGGCGAAATCGGCGCGAGCACCGCTGCGTGGGATGGATCGGCCGAGTGTCCAGAGCATTCCGTTGATGGCAAGCCTGCGGAACGATTCGTTCTTGAAATCATCCGGATGGCCGAGCGTCGTGAAAAATACGTTGGGCTTCTTTGTCCAGGCGACCGGCTGCGGGCCGTCGTCGCGATTGCGCTCCGGGTTGATGGCACGGCCGATGAGAAGCGGTGTGATGTCGCCCTGCAGCGGATTGACGGTGTAGAGCCAACTCGGCACCGTCATGTTGGGATCGACGCCGTTGAGGATGGGGTGGTTTTCCGCTTTTGTCGTCGCGGTGGTCGATGTGTGGCCGTGATGGCGCGTCCACTTTGCGCCGAAGACACGCAACGGGAAGCCGTCGTTCTCGGCAAAGCGCGGGTGATCTTTCGGATAGTTGAACGAATGCGTCGACGTGCGGAATCCGGCGGTAGGTTTGCCTTGCGCGACGTGTTGAAGGATCGGCTCCAGTTGCGCCTCGGGCAGCGCACGCCAACGCAGAAAGAGCACCATCAGGTCGGCGTCCTTGAGCGCGTCGAGGCCTTCGATATTGGCATTCGACTGCGGCGTGGGCCGCGCATAGCAGACCGTGCACTTCAGCTTGTGATGCGTTTCGAGAAGGCGCGCGAGCGCGGGCATGGAGTACTCGCTGCGATACTCGTCGTCGCCGGTGACGAAGACCACACGGGCCTTGCGGCGCAACGCGGCGGCGAGCATGAGGGCGCGTCTAAGCAAACGACACTCCGGCCTGCGCGCCGATCTTTCGAATGTAGGCGGCGCCCTCGTTGTACTCTTCGGCGGTCTTCAAGTGCTCCAGCATGAGCGGCGCTTCGTGACCCAATCCGGCGATGCCGCGTAGGTAGGGGCGGTAGTCGATCTCGCCCCGGCCCGGAATCACCTCGACGAAATGCACGTTCATTTCGGGGATCCACTGCAGGTCCTTCGCGTGGCAGGAGACGATCCACTTGCCGAGTTTGCGGAAGATCTCATCGGTCACAGCGGCGTTCGAGTAGAATTTTTCCGGCGAGTTGATGGCGTTGCAGACGTCGACGTGCGCGGCGAAGGCCGGGCGGTCGATGGCCTTGATGAGTTGCACGTAGCGGTCGGCGGTTTCGGGCATGCACCAGCCCATGATTTCGAAGGCGAATTTGGCGCGGCGGGGTTTCACGGCATCGATGATCTTGCGGGCGTTTTCGACCGTGGCGTCGAAGAAACGGGGCGTGAAGTTTTCCTTGTGCGGGCCGTACCAGACTTTGTCGTTGAACGAGCCGGCGATGTCCACGCAACAGCGCGCGCCGACGGCTTCGGCGAGGGCCATGCGCGAGACGACGTAGTCGAAGTTCTCCTTGCGTTTGGCGGCATCGGGATCGAGCAGATTCTTCCACGCGCCGACTTCGGCGATGACGACGTTTTCGGCTTTGAAGGCGGCTTCGATGGCGCTGACGCGCGCGGTGTTTTTCACATCGGCGGCGGGGCAGTATGCGGCGGCATAGCCCAGGCGCTTGTGTTCGCGGGCAAGCGCGGCGGGGTCATCGGACTTGAGGAAAATCGGCCCGCCGAGGCGGACCGCGCGGCCTGGCGCGGCGAAGAGCGCGGCCGCGGCGGCAAACTGGCGGCGTGTGAAATCCATAGCGAGAACATAGCAGAGTTTCAGGCGGTGCGGACTGCGATATAACTGTTCCGATGCCCGACAGCACTTCCGGAGGCCGACGCCGCTTCCTTCGCACCGCGGCCTCGGCTGCACTTGGCGCACCCGCGTTGCCCGCCGCGCCAGCGCGCCCAAACATTCTCTACATCATGACGGACCAGCAGCACTGGAACATGATGAGTTGCATGGGCAACCGGTGGCTAAAGACACCAAACATGGATAGCTTGGCGGCCGCCGGAGTTCGTTTCGATCTGGCGTATTCGTCGAATCCAGTGTGCATGCCCGCGCGCACGTCGATGATGACCGGACGATTCCCCAGCCACTTCGACATGCGCACCAACGGAGCGGCGAATGTGCCAGAGAGCGCGTTGCCACAGGCGATGGGGCACGTCTTCCGGCGGGCGGGCTATCGGACAGTGTTCGGCGGTAAAACGCATTGGCCGAAACCGATGACACCGGCAAGCATCGGGTTTGAATATTTAGCCGAAAACGAACGCGACGCGCTGGCAGAGCGCTGCGCGTCGTTTTTGCGCGAGAAACAGACGCAGCCGTTTCTAATGGTGGCCTCGTTCATCAACCCGCACGACATCTGCTACATGGCCATCGACGCCTACACCAAGGCCAACAATCTACCGGGAATGCATCCCAATTCAAAGGTAGAGCGCGAGTGCATGGCGGAGGCGTTGCGGACGCCACCGGGAGTCGAGCGCGGCGATTTCTTCGCGCACCATTGTCCGCCGCTGCCCGCCAACCACCCGCCCACCAGTGAAGAACCCGCGGCGCTCGGGCGCTACGGCAGTTTCCGCGGCTACGTGCGCAAACATTGGAGCGCCGAAGATTGGCGCATGCATCGATGGGCCTATTGCCGGCTCACCGAACGGGTGGATGCCGAGATCGGGAAGGTCTTGACGGCGTTGCGCGAAACGGGGCTCGACCGTGACACGGTGGTCGTCTTTTCGAGCGACCACGGGGACATGGACTCCGCCCACGGCTTCGAACATAAGAGCTTGCCGTACGAAGAATCGGCGCGAGTGCCGTTTATCGTCTCGTGGCCCGGACACACACGGGCGGGCCGCGTGGACAAGCGGCATCTGATTTCATCCTGCGTGGATCTGCTGCCGACGCTTTGTGATTATGCCGGGATAACGCCTCCCGAGGGGTTACCGGGCCGGAGTGTCCGTCCGCTGGTGGAACAGGGCCGAGCCAAGGACTGGCGCGAGGATGTGGTCATTGAATGCGTCGATTCGAGAACAGTGCGCAGCCGCCGTTACAAGTATTCGCTGTTCGCCGGCGATGCGCCGCGCGAGATGCTGATCGACATGGAGAAGGACCCGGGCGAGACTCTAAATCTCGCGACAAATCCGAAATTCGCCCCTGTGTTGTCCGATCACCGGCGGCGTTTGCGGGCGCGGATTGAGGCGTTGGGGGATGCGTACGGGCAGTCTCTTCTGCGCTTGCTATGATCACACCGAAAGGCGATCTGCTGCTTAATCTCTATTCTTGTAGATGCTGCGACTACTATTTGCGTGACGCAGGAAACACATGATTCGTTAACCGCAGAGCAACCCGCGGTCCACGCGCGCGCCGGCGCGGCGCCAAATCCTGGTGGAGGGGAATGCCTGGTTAAGATGTCTGCCCCCCTTTGACAATGGTCAAGGAGCATGTCGAGACTCAGCTGGGTTTCTAACTCTGCTACCATAACTGTGTCTCCGTGTCGTTCTCTTTCACAAAGCGGCGCTTCACCAGCCTTTGGATGCTGGCGTTGTTCCTTTTTGTGCAAGCCATGCCGATGCTCGCGCTGGGCGTCACCGACGTTCCGGTCGGCATGGAGTGCTGCCGCACCGGCAAGGCGAAGATGTGCTGCAAGCGCAAGGCGATGCACGACACGCCCGCGGTGCAAGCGCCGAACCATTGCAAGCTGCCCTGCTGCGGACAACCCTCGAACGCCGCGCCGTTGTTGACGGCCGCGCCGAGTCCGATGACGCCGACCGCAGAGCCGATCGCCGTGTTCGCGCCGATTGCGGTGACGGCGAACGAGGCCCGCACTTCGGCGGGCGTCGATCCAAGCCTGTATCAAAGGCCTCCACCCTCTCAATTCGTTTCCTAGCCCGCGTTTCAACGCCCGCAGTTTACGAATTTGCGGAGAATCATGTTTCAGAAATCTTTGCTTCTGGCGACGATTGCCGTTTCGGCAGCGTTCGCGCAGAGTATCAGCAGCTCATTAAACGGCACGGTTATCGACGCCCAAGGCCTCGCCGTGCAAAACGCCAACGTCCGCATTGCAAACCTCGGTACAAACGCCGAGTTGAAGTTATCGACCGACGAGACCGGAGTCTTCCGCGCGCCGTCGCTTGCGCCGGGGGATTACCGCGTAGAGGTCACGGCGCCCGGCTTCGCGCGGACCACGTTTGAACGGATCACACTGGTCGTTGGAAGAGCGCAGTCGATTAAAGCATCGCTGAATCCGGAATCGACGAAACAGGAAGTCACGGTGTCCAGCGAGGGCGTCAGCGCGGTGAACTTCGACGCCTCTGGAGACGGCAAGACCTATGGCCAGGCGTTGATGCAGGACCTGCCCATGGTCGCCGGGGGCACGGGGCGCAACTTCCGCAATCAGGCGTATTTGACGCCGGCGGTCACGCCGTCGACGGCGGCGCACCGGCCGTTCTCGGTTGCCGGCGCGCGCAATCGCAACAACAACTATCTGATCGATTCGAACGACTACAACGAGATCGAAGGCGGCATGTTGATGGGCCGCGGCGTGAGCGAGCAACTGATCGCATCGGAGTCGATCGAAGGCATGCAGGTGTTGACGCACAACTTCAAGGCCGAGTACGGGCGGCAAAACGGCGCCATCATTTCGATGGTCACCAAACGCGGCGGCAACGAGTGGCACGGCAGTTTCTATGAGTATTTCCGCCACGACAAAATGGCCGCGCGCAACGCTTTCGACAACCAGAAGCCACCGCTGAAGTTCAACTTCTTCGGCGGATCGGCCGGCGGCGCGATCAAGAAGGACAAGGCCTTTATCTTCGGTAACTGGGAAGGGTTCAAGCGCGTCGTCAGTTCGGCGACGACGATACAAACGCTGCTGCCCGCCCAGCGGGCGCAGGCGGTGGCGGCGGTGAAGCCGCTGGTCGACCGATTCCCCGAGCCGAACCAGCCGGGCACGAATCTGCATCGCGCCAACGCACCGCAAGGCGGTTTCATGCAGACGTTTCTGGTGCGGTTCGACATGAACCTTTCGAACTCGCAAAAGCTGTTCTCGCGGTCGACCTACCTCAACTCGAACAACCAGAATACGTCCGGCGCGGCACAGCAAAATGCCAACGTGCAGACGCAGCCGCAGGGCCATTCTCTGCATCACATCTGGACGCCGAAATCGAACGTTGTCAACGAGGCCCGCTTCAACTACACACGGTACAAGCTGCTCGATACGTTTCAAGAAAAGGTGTTGCTGATGCCGCAGGTCGGCTTCGTGCAGGTGAACGGCTTGACGTCGCTCGGCTTTTCGAGCTTCCTCGGCCGCCGCACTTTCCAGAACAACTATCAGTACACCAACGATTTGTCGATCGTGATGGGCAAGCACACGCTAAAGACCGGCATCGCCGCGCGGCGCATGCAGTTGAACAATGGCGTGATCAACGCGCAGTTCAACGGTTCGCTGCGATTCAACAATGTCGCCGATTTTCTCGCCGGGCGCGCGGCGTCTTATACGCGCAACGTCGGCCAGCCGTTCGTTGGCTTGCGCGCAACCGAGTTGAACACGTTCTTCCAGGACGACTGGCACCTGACGCGCCGTCTACAGTTAAACCTTGGCGTTCGCTATGAATACAACCAGGTGCCGAGCGAGGTCAACGGGCTGATCGCCGACCGCTACCGGATCAACAGCGACAAGAACAACATCGCTCCCCGTTTTGGTTTCGCATGGCGCGCCGACCGCGACGGCAAGTCCGTCGTGCGCGGCGGCTACGGCATCTACTACAACGTGCTTGAGCTTTCGTTCGCGGGACTGTCGCGATTCAACCCGCCGTTGATCATCAGTCAGGCCAACGCGGCGCCGCGTTTCCCGAATCTGCTGGAAGGCGCTTCCTCGAGTCTGCCGAGCGGTCTGGTTTATCCCAGCGGCGATCTGCGCAATCCATACGCACAGCATCTGACGCTGACCTATGAACGCGAACTGTTCAATCCGCAGACGACGTTTTCGGCGGGCTACATCGGCACGCTATCGCGCAAGCTGCCTTATACGAATCGCCCGAACGGCGGCGACGGACTGGCGCAGGCGTCTCGGCCCGACCCTAAGGTCGGCGTCGTTAACGTGCTAGCGACCGGACAGAATTCCCACTATCACGGATCGCAGAGTTCGTTCACTTGGCAGCGGCGCGGGATGATGATACGCACAAGCTACACGTACTCGAAGTTCATCGATACGGTGAGCGATATTCCGAATACGAACCAGAATCTCGATCGCGGCATTCTGGCGCTCGACGAACGCAACTGGCAATTGAATCGCGGCGCGGCGGATTTCGACGTGCGGCATCTGTTCAACACGGCGTGGTCGTACGAACTGCCGTGGATGGCGAAAAACCGTCTGCTCGGCGGATGGTCGGTACAAGGCATCGTCACGGCGAACTCGGGCCGTCCGTACACGCTGTACGCAGGCGTCGACACTCCGCTGGGCAACAACAACAATCGCATTTTCGACGTCGCCGGCTCGCTGCTTCGCAGGCCGGGCGCACGCCGTGCGATCGATGTCGCGCCGGGCTTTACCAAGGCCCAATTGACCCCGGCCCGGGGTGTTTTCGGTACGATCGGCCGCAACACGGAACGCGGCGACACACTGCTTTCCGGCAACATCTC
>Ga0194119_10009802_pt1 | contig 12772 bp, 14 predicted proteins | sample TA2MahC100mmetaG_FD_148620 | JGI IMG/M metagenome (GOLD analysis project Ga0194119, IMG submission 148620) | Freshwater microbial communities from Lake Tanganyika, Tanzania - TA2015018 Mahale Deep Cast 100m | ecosystem: Environmental > Aquatic > Freshwater > Lake | place: Tanzania: Lake... | reverse complement strand
TCTACTTTTTGTTGTTCAATCCACTCATCGCCTTTGTCCTGGTGGTGCCCATCTCCGTCAACGGCATTGGCCTGAAGGAGGTGGCCTTCGTTTTCTTCTTTGGCCTGGTGGGGGTGGAGCGCGGGGCTGCCCTTTCGATTTCCCTGCTGTTCCACCTCATCATCGTCCTGGCCAGCCTGCCCGGCGGCCTGCTCTGGCTGCGGCGACGCTCGCTGGCGCCAGAGGCGGGAAGTGATTAGGGATGAGGTACGAGTGACGAGGGACAAAGTTTGTACTCGTCCCTCATACCTCATACCTCATCCCTCATCCCTCATACCTCATACCTCGTTCCCTGATTTCCCCCAAGGGAGTTCTAATGAAAGCTGACTTGATTCTCTACAATGGTCTTGTCCATACGCTCGATAATACGCACCCGCAAGCGCAGGCGGTGGCGCTGTACGGCGGGCGCATCGTGGCCGTGGGCCGTAACGAGGAGGTGCGGGCGCTGGCTGGTCGAGGCACGCCGGTGCTCGACCTGGCCGGGCGCACGGTGGTGCCCGGCTTCACCGATAGCCACGTGCATTTCCTGTGGTACGCCGTGGGGCTGACTCGCCCCAACCTGGACGGGGCGAAGTCGCTGGAGGAGGCCCTGGCGCGATTGGCGCCGGCCATCGCCGCTACGCCGCCCGGCGAGTGGGTGCTGGGCTTCGGCTGGAACCACGAGGAGTGGCCAGTGCCGGTTTTCCCCACCCGGCAGCACCTGGACGCCATCGCCCCGGCGCACCCGGTGGCCCTGCGCCGCAAGGACGGCCACTCCGCCTGGGTGAACTCGCTGGCCCTCAAGCTGGCCGGCATCAGCCGGGAGACGCCCGATCCGCCCGGCGGCCAGATCAATCGTGACGCCAGCGGCGAGCCTACCGGCATCCTGCGCGAGAACGCTATGGACCTCCTCTACCGCCTGGTGCCGGAAGCGGGGCCGGAGACCTTCCGGCGCGCCCTGCCCGTGGGCATCGCCCAGGCCCACGCCGCCGGGCTCACTGGCATCCACGACATGGAGGGCGCGGAGGCGCTGACCGCCTTCCAGACGCTGCATCGCCAGAGTCAGTTGACCCTGCGCGTGCGCCTGCAAATCCCCGCCGAGAACCTGGAGCACGCCCTGGCATTGGGGATGCAGAGCGGCCTGGGCGACGAGACCCTGCGCCTGGGCGGGGTGAAGATGTTCGCCGACGGCTCGCTGGGCTCCCAGACGGCCTGGATGCTGGCGCCGTTCGAGGGGCAGCCGGAGAACTACGGCCTGTCCACCACGCCGGTGGACGAGTTGGCGGCGATGGCGCGCCGGGCGGCGGCGGGAGGTATTGCGAACCGCGAGGTGCTGGACATCTACGCCGCTCTGCGACGAGAGAACCTGGGCGCTGGTCTGCGCCAGCGCATTGAGCACGTGCAGCTCCTGCACCCCGCCGACGTCGGGCGTTTGGCCGCGCTGGGCGTGGTGGCCAGCATGCAGCCTATCCACGCTACGTCCGATCGCTACATGGCCGACCGGCACTGGGGGGCGCGCAGTCGCTACGGCTACGCCTGGCGCAGCCTGCTGGACGCCGGCACGGCGCTGGCCTTTGGCTCCGACTGCCCGGTGGAGACGCTGGACCCGCTGCAGGGGCTCTACGCCGCCGTGACCCGCCAGCGCGCCGACGAGCCGGACGCGCCTGCCTGGTACCCCGCGGAGTGCCTGACCCCCGCCGAGGCGCTGCGCGCCTACACCGTGGGGGCGGCCTACGCCACCGGCGACGAGGGGCGGCTGGGGCGCATCGCCACCGGCTACCTGGGCGACCTGGTGGTGCTCTCCCAGGACGTCCTGGCCGTGCCGCCGGCGGAGCTGCTGGCCACCAAAGTGGACTATACCATCTTTAACGGACAGGTAGTACATGAGCGGAAATGAGGTACGAGGGATGAGGTATGAGGTACGAGGTACGAGGTACGAGGTACGAGTTCCTCATACCTCATCGCTCATACCTCATACCTCAAAATTGGAGGCCCTGATGACAGAGACCGTAGTGCCGACGGTGTACTTTGCTGAGCGGGGCGCGGCGAACACGGAGCGCGTGCTGCAGATTGCCCGGCAGCGGGCGGAGGAGTTGGGGATCAAGAGCATCGTGGTGGCCACGACCAGCGGGGCCACCGGCGCCCGCGCCGCTGAGGTCTTCACGGGATTCAACCTGGTGGCCGTGAGCCACGTCACCGGCTTCCGCGGGCCTGACACTCAGGAGCTGACGGCGGCCAATCGGGAGCGCATCATGGCCAGCGGTGGTAAGATACTGACCACCACCCACGCCTTCGCCGGCCTTGGGCGGGCGGTGCGCCGCAAGCTGAACACCTACCAGATGGAGGAGATCGTCGCCTACACCCTGCGCACCCAGGGGGAAGGCATGAAGGTCTGCTACGAGATCACCCTTATGGCCGCCGACGCCGGGCTGATCAGCACCAAAGAGGAGATCATCGCCATTGCCGGCAGCGGCTCCGGCGCCGATACGGCGGTGGTGCTCAAACCGGCCAACGTCCACGATTTCTTCGACCTGCGCCTGCAAGAAATCCTCTGCAAACCACGCTTCTGAGGGACCCATGAGTACGTTGCTGGTATACCAGGACGGCAAGTTTCGCACCGACTTACCGTCAGTAACCATATGTGACGTGCTGGCTGATCCAGAGGCCACGGTCTGGCTGGACATCGGCGAGCCTACGGAGCAGGAGATCGCCGTGCTGTGGCAAGGGTTTGGCTTCCACCCGCTGGCCATTGAGGATGCCATCCGCGCCCACGAACGTCCGAAGGTAGACACCTACAGCCACTACTACTTTATCGTCTTCTACGCTGCCCACCACAACGCCGCCACCGACCAGATTGAAACCCAGGCCCTCAACATGTTCATCGGCGCCAACTACCTGGTCACCGTCCACAAGGGGGCGATCAGGCAGATTGCGGAGACTCAGGCTCGCTGGCAGACACCGGGCAGCCCCCTGAGCCACCGCGTAGCCGGGCTGGTGCATGCCCTGCTGGACGCCGTAGTGGACGATTATTTTCCGCTCATGGATCAGGTAGCCGACCGCATTGATGACCTGGAAGATACGGTTTTTACCAAGTTCGAGGAAAGTTCCATCCAAACACTCTTCGGTTTGAAGAAGGACTTGTTGCACCTGCGGCGCGTCGTCGCGCCGGAGCGTGACGTGCTCAATCGGCTGTTGCGGCGCGAGCTGCCCGTCTTCAAAGCCGAAGACATGGCCTATCTCCAGGACGTCTACGATCACATCGTGCGTGTGACCGACAGTATAGACACCTATCGCGACCTGCTCTCCAGCGCCCTGGACAGCTATCTTTCCGTCCAGTCGAACAACCTGAACCAGATCGTCAAAGTCCTGACGATTGCCTCCATCATCCTCATGTCCAATGCCCTGGTTTCTGGCATCTACGGCATGAACTTCCGGTTCATGCCTGAGTTGGAATGGAAGTTAGGCTATCCTTTTGCCCTGGGCCTGATGGTCATCATCAGCACGGCGCTCATCCTGTACTTCCGGCGGCGGAAGTGGCTGTGAGGCATTGCTTATTGGGATAATTTCTGGTAGAATGCACATCAGAGCCGACTGACCGAGGTGAGAAGCATGCCGCTCTCAGATTGGCAGCAGTTGGAAAGCGAGGTACAGTCACACATGAGTGCAAAAGTAGAGGCGGAAAGGATTTACGCCGAGTTGGGGGCTATCCGGCAAGAACTGATTGCCGTTAAGACACAACTGGCGCAGATGGTAGAAGCCCGCAAAATGGGGGGACCAACCGGACATCCCTACATCATTCGCAATTCCAGGATGCATCATGGCGAGCCGACCATTGATGGCAGTTCTATCACCGTGCGCACGGTCATCGAGCGTACGCGGCTGGGTGATACACCAGAGCAGATTGTAGAGGCTTACCCGGTGTTGACGCTGGCCCAAGTCCATGACGCGCTAGCTTATTACTACGATCATCCTGGCGAAATCGAAGAATACATCCAAGAGAATCGGGAGGCACTATGGCGGATGAAGCAGCAGCTCGACACGGTGGTCATTGCCACGCTTCACCCGTAAGTGGCGGGAGTACATACGGCCGGATGGTGCGAATTACAGAGGCCGGAGAGGAGAAAGTACAATGACATGTCAATTCACGGTTGTCGTCGAACGTGACCCGGAAAGCGGTTGGCTGGTAGGAGAAGTGACCGAGTTGCCTGGTTGCTACACTCAAGCGCGCGATATGGTGGAGTTGGAGAAGAGCATTCGCGAGGCTATTCAGGTTTACCTGGAAACAACTCGGGATGTTCAGCCCTTTCCACAGTTTGTGGGGCTACAACGTGTCGAGGTAGCCGTGTGAGTATCTTCAAGTTGTTGCCCTACCGTGACTTAGCCAGGATAGCCGAAATGGCTGGGTTCCACTGGAAGCGTCGCCGTGGTAGCCATAATACCTTCCAATCTGATGATGGGCGCATTGTTGTCATCCCAGATCATGGAAATCAAGTAATCGTTCGCCCATTATTGCGGAAGATCATCCGCGATATGGGGCTTACCATAGACGAGTACAATCAGTTGGTGGAAAGGCTGTAGTTCAGCCCATCAGAAGCCTGGTTCAACCCCTGGCTATCGTGCCAGGGGCTTTTGTTCCCCTGTGCGGACAGTACCCTTTCGTCGTTCGTCCTTCGTCCGCCATCTTGACAAGTGTGGTATAATATATACCCCATTCGCCAAGGAGGATGCACCATCGAGACGCCATCGGGGCCTGCACCTCGCACCGTAGGCGGCCTCGGTCGCTGGACACGCCTGCGCCTGGAGCCGGCCGGCAGGCTCATCGCCCTGGGGCCGGCCTGGGCCGTGCTCTGTGGCGCTGTCGCCTCGGGCCGGCTGGGCGGCGACGGGCGCGACCTGCTGACCCTGCTGTTGGCCCTGCTCCTGGCCGAGCCGCTCCTGGGCGGCCTGTGGCGGGTGATAGTGGAATCGCCCTGGGAAGCCTGGGCGGCCGCCGCGCCAATCGGCGACCAGGACCTGGCTCTCCCTCCTCTGCCGTACACCGCGCCCGGCTCCCCCAGCGCCCGGCTGACGGCCTGGCTGAGCGCTTTGCTTGCTCACTTCCGCACGGCCAGCGGGGCGCAGCTCGCCCAGGCCGTGGGGGAGCTGGTGGGGCTGGCCATCCTGGCCCTCGCCGTGGCGATTATGCTGGGCTGGCAAATTGTGGCGCTGCTTCTGGTAGCACTGGCGATAGCCGTGGTGCAGGCGATTGGCCAGCGCCGTGGCTGGTTGGGAACTACCGTCTGGCCGGCGATCTTTGATCTGGGACTGGCCTGGCTCATTGGCGAGGGCATTTTCCGGGAGTTGAGCCTGCCGGGGAGTGGGGCGAGCCTGGCTGTGGCCGGCCTGTACACCATCGCCTACGCCGGCGGCATCGCCCTGACCCGAGGCGCCCCGCGGCGCGGCCTGGCCGCCTTCGCTGGGGCGCAGGGGCTGGTGGTGGCCCTGCTCATCGCCCTGCAGCGGCCGCTGTACGCCGGTGCGCTGGGGCTGTTGCTGGTGCCGCCGCTGCTGCTGGCGCCGTGGCTGAATCGAACAAGCGCTGGAGGCGCCTGGCTCCTGCAGCGCACGCAGCTTTTCTGGCTGCTCGGCATGCTGGTGGCGGCCCTGGCCATCCGCTAATTCTGGTAGGGGCGAGGCGTCCTCGCCCCTGGATGTATACACATGTTAAACAAAGGAACTCAAACAACCAACAACGAGCGGGTGCTGCTGACCCTGGACGACGTGCGGCAGAACCCCTTTATCAGCACCTTTCTCAAGCGCGCCGATGAGCAGATGGGCGTTTTGGGCTACACGGAGCACGGCGAGCGCCATGCCAGCCTGGTGGCCAACATCGCCCAGAACATCCTCAAGCGCCTAGGCCATCCAGAGCGCGCCGCGCAACTCGCCGCCATCGCCGGCTACCTGCACGACATCGGCAACGTGGTGCATCGCGAGGAGCACGCCCATTCCAGCGCCCTCATCGCCATGGACGTGCTGCGCAAGATGCGCATGCCGCCGGAGGAGATCGCCATCATTATGGGCGCTATCGGCAACCACGAGGAGGAGCGCGGCGACCCCGTAGGCGAGATCAGCGCCGCCGTCATCATCGCCGATAAGGCCGACGTGCACCGCAGCCGCGTGCGCAACCCCAACACCGTGGCCTTTGACATCCACGACCGGGTGAACTACGCCGCCCAGCGTTCCTTTGTGCGCGTGGACGGCGAGCGCAAGACCATCTCCCTGGAGGTGGACATTGACACCAACGTCTCCAAAGTGATGGAGTATTTTGAGATCTTCATGACGCGCATGATCATCGCCCGACGCGCCGCGGCCTTCCTGGGCTGCCAGTTTGAGGTGATCATCAACAAGACGAAGATGCTGTAACGTGACGAGTGAAACGTGATGCGTGAAATTCACGGATCACGGATCACGGATCACGGATCACGCTTCACGGTCACATGAAAGAAGAGCCGAGATCAGCGCTATTGGCCGATCTCGGCTCTGCTGTTTCTGTGGGGCTGGGCCAACGCCTACGGGATGATCAGCGTCTGGCCCACGCTCAGAATGTGTGAGCTTTCCAGATTGTTGGCCTTGACGATAGCCTCCACAGTGGTGTTGTACTTTAGGGCAATCTCGGAGAGGGTATCGCCACGGGCGACGACGTGGATGCGCTTGGTGGGTGCCGCTGTGGGGGCCAGGGTCGGCGTGGGCGTAGGCAGGCGGACGATGATCGGCGTGGGCGTGGGTGGGTGCTGCAAGCGCACCAGCGGGCTGCGCTGCGGGCTCACCCGTAGCTCGTTGCCTTCCTCTACGGCCAGCTCACGCCCCTCGGCCTGCACCTGTACCGATCCCTGGTCGGTGGCCAGGTAGGTCTCTTCGCCGGGCCGCACCTCCGCCCGGAAGATGGCGCTCTGCGGGCCAGCCGTCAGCGATGGCGTATCCAGCCGGAAACGCGGGTTTCCCGTCTGCACTTCCACCGCCCCGGCCAGCAGGCGCAGGGTGAGGCGCTGCTCGTCGGCGGCGTAGGTGGTAATCGCCACCTCTGCCCCTGGGGACAGCCGCACGATGCTGCCCTCCGGGAAGGTCAGGGTGGCCTCGCCAGCGGCCCGCACGGTATCGCCGGCGTGCAGGAATACCGAGCTATGCACCGCCGACCAAGCGTTGGCGTGGGCGGGGCGCACCTCCGCTGCGCCGCTCACCGTGCCCACCGGCGCTTCCGGCGTGGCTACGGGGTACGTGGCGCCCCAACGCGCCACCAGCGCCAGGGGAACCAGGAGCAGGGCGATTATCAGGGCCGCCCAGAGGATCTTTTTTGTGATAGCAATCATGTCTCTCATCCGTCGAGCGTCAAACGTCAAGCGTCAAACGTCATTTGACACTCGTCGATCTTCGATTGTCAATCGCCAATCTCTAATCTCCACACAGCGCGCAGCACCCGGAAGAACAGCCAGGACAGGCCAAAGGCCACTATCGCCAGGGCCAGGATGCCCACGAGTTGCGCCACCATCTGGGTGGTATCGGCCTGGAAGCCGGCGCCGGGGAACAGGCCCGTGACACCCTGCCCCAGCACCCCCAAGTACTCATTGTCGCCAATGCCATTCCAGCCGGCGCCGTAGCTGCCATCGGCCAGGAGGCCCAGAGCCAGCAGCCCCCACAGCCCGCTGACCCCGTGCGTGGCGATGACGCCGCCCGCATCGTCCAGGGCCAGCCAGCGCTCGACGACGAAGCTGGCCAGGCAGAGGAGCACGCCGGCCACAGCGCCGATGAAGGCCGCGGCCGCCGCGGGCACAAAGGCCGCCGCCGCCGAGATGGCCACCAGCCCCGCCACCAGCCCCCGCGCCGGCATTAGCGCCTCCGGCTGGCCGGTGGTGAAGCCCATGTACAGCAGCGCCGCGGCCGCACCGCCAACGGCGGCCACCAGGGTGTTGACCAGGATCACGGCCAGGCGACCATCGCTGGCCCCCAGGGCGCTGCCCCCGGCGATGCCCAGCCACCCTACCAGGACGGCCAGAGCGCCGAGGAGCACCAGCGGCGCCTGCGTTGGCGCAGGACGCAGATCAACGCCGAGTGACGCCGATTCTTCACTTTTTCTCTTAAAGACAATCGCCCCCGCCAGCGCCGCCAACCCTCCGACGGCGTTCACCACCCCGGCCCCGGCAAAGTCCACAAAGCCATGCCCCAGTTGCCTGGTCGAGCCGAGCTGGGAGAGCCAGCCGCCGCCCCAGGCCCAGTTGCCGAACAGCGGATAGACCAAAATCGAGAAGAAGACGGCATAGCCCGCCAGGACGGCCAGGCGCACCTTTCCGGCCAATGCCCCCATAGGGATGACCACAGCCACAGCCAGGAGCGCCGCCTGGAAGAAGAAGAGGGCGTAGACTCCTGGATCGTAGCTGGCGCCGATGAGGAAGAAGCCGTCCAGCCCCAGCAGGCCCCAGCCCGGCCCCAGCCGGCCCAGCAGGGGGGCCCACTCGCGGCCCAGGGGGGCCAGCTCGCCCAGTGTGGGCAGCGCCCCGGCCACCCCGCCGAAGTGCAGGGCGAAGCCGGCGGCGAAGTAGCCCACCACCCCCAGGGTCACGGCGACGAAAGCCAGCAGGGCCATGTGGGCGGCCTTCTTGCCCCGTGCCGCCCCCACTATCAGGCTGGTCAAGCCGATAGGCACCAGCAGGGCCAGGGCGCCGGCCAGCAGCATCCAGACCAGGGTCAGGGTAGTGGGTGTTACCTGAAATGTCACGTCTATGTTTCTCCCTATTCTTTCTTCTCCACGACATGACCGCGCAGCCAGGCAGTAAACTCGTCTCGCTCTAACTCCCCAGAGGCTACCTGCAAGATGATATGCTCTTGTTCATCTACAGGTGCGGTGATCTCAAAACCGTTTAAAACCAGGAAGGTTTCCATTGCCGCATGGCCGGTGCGTTTATTGCCATCCACAAAGGGGTGATTCTTGATGAGGGAGAACCCCAAGGCCGATGCCTTCTCCACAATCGTGGGGTAAAGCTCCTCTCGACCAAACGTCATGCGAGGTTGGGCCAACGCTGATTCCAACGCGCCTAAATCACGAATGCCTACCGAGCCACCGGTTTGTTCCATTATGCGGCGATATAGTGCCAGCACTTCACTGAGGGTAAGGTAGCGCATTACGCCAGCCGCCTATAGAGCTCAGCATTTTTCTTGAGGACATAGTCTACAGCGCGCTGGAACGCCTCTTCTGGCCGGGTGAGCAATTCTTCAATGCTGACCTGCACCAGCTCTTCTGGTGAAACCTTCAGGTGGGTAGCTGTCTCCCGCAACTTCAGCAAGCGATCGTCGGGGAGAGTTATCGTTATGCTGTTCATCTGTCAATCTCCTAAGCCGGCGTGCCGGGCCTGCTCATCAGCCCAAAGGCCAGTAGCAAGACAGCCACCACCACACCAGCAAGCAAAAGCTTGCGTATGCTATTCGTGTTCATCTTCTGCCTCCTATCCGGTTGATGGCAGGTAGGGCTCTACCCTGTCCGCTGCAGGATGGTCATCTGAGTAACGGCGCCTCGCCTCAGGCGATAGGACCGTCTAGCAAGCCGAGCCCAACCTGCCCTATTTTGCTACCCCCTCGTACCCCTTGTACCCCCTGTACCCTTGTTAATCCTTCGTCTGGTAAATCTGCACCCGGCGGTGCGGGTCACGCCCCAGGCTCTTGGAGGCCAGGTCGGCCTGGGTGGCCATCTGGTGCTGCAGGCGGCGAATGTAGGCGTTCTGCGGCGCCAGCTCCACCGGCTCCGCCCGGGCCAGCACCTTCTGGATAGCCTCCTCGGTCTCTGCCAGGGCCTGAGAAACCGGGTCGCCGCCCAGTTCTATCTCCAGGGAGAAGATGTTGGCCAGGCTGTGCTCGATCTGAAACGCCGAGTTGCTGCGCAGCACGTAGATCGGCACGCCGCTGCTCTCCGCCTCGCGCAGGGCCGGCGGCTTCTTGCGATAGTAGTTCTTGAGGGTCATCACCAGGTCCGCATCGCTGACCTGGCGGGTGATCACCACCGGCAGCTTCATCTCCTGGGCCACCTGCTCCAGGCGATTTTGGCTCACGCCGTAAGGATAGATACGCGTCGGCTTGGGCGCCGCCCCTGGCGCGGCACGCTCGACGGGGAGCCGCTCGGCGGGGCGTGGCTCAAAAGGCACGCGCTCGAAGAGCGGCCCCTCGCGGCCGGCCCGCTCGCGCACGGGTCGAAACTGCAGCTTCTCCTCCACCCGCTGCACCGCGCCGCTTTCATCGCGATAGCGCAGCTCGGCGGGCAGGGGCATGCCGCGCAGGATGGAATCCACGGTCTCGGCCACGTTGGGATGTACGGCCAGCCGCTGCCAGTCCTGAATCTCCACCACAATGTCGAAGGTGGGCGGGGCCTTGCGCTCCAGCACGGTCTTCTGCGTCCCCCGCCGCTTGGCCTCCTCATCGCCCAGGGTCACGGCCTGGATGCCGCCGATGAGGTCGCACAGCGTGGGGTTCTGCATGATGTTCTCCAGGGTATTGCCGTGCGCCGTGCCGATGAGCTGCACCCCCCGCTCGGCGATGGTGCGGGCCGCGGCCGCCTCCAGCTCCCGGCCGATTTCGTCAATGATGATGACCTCCGGCATGTGGTTCTCCACGGCCTCGATCATCACCTCGTGCTGCAGGGTGGGCGTGGCCACTTGCATCCGCCGCGCCCGGCCGATGGCCGGGTGGGGGATATCGCCGTCGCCGGCAATCTCGTTGGACGTGTCCACGATGACCACGCGCTTCGTCTCGGCCAGGACGCGAGCGGCCTCACGCAGCATGGTCGTCTTGCCCACGCCGGGCCTCCCCAGGAGGAGGATGCTCTTGCCTGATTGCACGATGTCCAGGATGATGTCAATGGTGCCGTAAACCGCCCGGCCCACCCGGCAGGTGAGCCCCACGATCTTGGCCTTGCGATTGCGCATGGCCGAGATGCGGTGCAGCGTGCGGGGGATGCCCGCCCGATTGTCCTCGCCAAAGTCGCCGATGCGGGTCACGACGTAGGCGATGTCTTCTTCCGCCACCTCATGCTCGTCCAGGACGACTTCTCGGGCCAGAAAGCGGGCCTCCGGCTGGCGCCCCAGGTCCAGCACCACCTCCAGCAGGTCGCTGCGCTGGCCGTTCTGCCGCAGGGGCTGGGCCAGGCGAGGCGGCAGGGTGTCCAGCAAGGCGTCCAGGTCATCGGTGATGCCCTGGGTGGTTGTTGGCGATTTGACTTGTGGTTTATTCTGTTGCTGTTTTGATGACATACGTTAGTTTAGCCTTGCGAAGGTTCCGGAACCTTCGCAAGGTTTCGGCTTTATAGCCTGGGCCTTCGTGCGGGCGGCCACTGGCTCCAGGCTCCGCTCCCGTACCGGCTGGAGTACGGGCACTCGCTCCTTGATGACGGCGGGAACCTCCCGGACTAACTGCGCCTGACAGGCCAGGAACCGGAATCCGTGGGCCAGCAGGGCCTCGCTGAGGCCTCCCAGGTAGGCCGGGAGGCAGCAGTAGACCGGATCGCGTAGCGGGCGTTCCATCAGGCGAGCCAGGCGGCGTGGATCGGTTTCACGGCTATAAGCCAGGCCGGCCAGGCCGCCGCGTACCAGCATCCCCGCCAGCGGGTAGGCCTGGGGGTGGAGCAGCAATTCCAGCCGATGCTCCAGGTAGGAGGCCCGCACGTAGCCGCTGATGTCCCCATTCTGCTCCAGCACGTAGCAGCGTTCGCCTGGGCGCTGGTGGCACTCCCAGTCGGCGGCGGTGCGGGCTTCGGCCAGTTGTGCCATCTTGGGGGCCACGGTGTGATAGAGCCGCAGGATAGCCCAGGCGTCGCGCGGTTGCTGCGGCCGCAGCGGCAGGTCATCGGCGGGCAGCGGGGCCACGGGTGGCTGGCCGGCGCGCCGGAAGACCTCCTCCTGGCCGTAGACGGCAAAGCCGGCCTGGCCGAAGGCGGCAAAGCCGGGCACATCCGCCGGGGCTTTGGCGTACAGGCGTTGTCCGCCGTGCTCGCCGGCGGCGACGGCCAGGTGCTCCAGGAGGCGAGCGTAAACTGTCTCCCTGTCGGCGTCAGAGGCCAGGTTCTTCTCCACCGCGGCGAGCCGGGTCACGTCCCAGTGGTTGCTCCCCAGGCGCTGGCGGGCCTGCACCAGCCCCAGGGCCTGGCCTTGGTCGTGGTAGACGAAGGTCAAAGCCCCGCGCCCCTCAACCTGCAAGAGCGAGACGGCCATGCCCCACAGAGAGCGACTGACGGCGCCCCGGCTGTGATCCAGGCTGAGAGGCAAGTCCCGGCACGAGCGGACCAGCAGGAGATCGCTAAGATGCAATGGTCTGATCATCTGAGAGATTAGAGATTGGCGATTGGCGATTGCCGATTGGCGAGTTTCGATTTGAGCAAGCGAAAGCCGACCTGCAGCCTGCACAGGTGCGACGCAGAGATTTCCGATTGCCGATTGGCGAGTTTCGATTTGAGCAAGCGAAAGCCGACCTGCAGCCTGCACAGGTGCGACGCACCTCGCAGGTGCGTCGCACCTCAAGCTGGCCTACTGCTCTAATTCTACCACATTCAGGCCGTTGGTGCAACTTTTGGCGGCGCGCGACTCGGTTGCATCTGGTGTTGCCGATTTTGGGGATGTGTTGCTGGCAGGTTGGGCGAGCAAACCTACCCCTGTCTGCTTTCTCCGTCTGGAGGGCAGCACCAAACTGTCCGCTGGGTCAAACCGCTAAGGCATCGAGCCAGGTCACTCCTTGGACCATGACC
>Ga0194119_10009793_pt1 | contig 12776 bp, 12 predicted proteins | sample TA2MahC100mmetaG_FD_148620 | JGI IMG/M metagenome (GOLD analysis project Ga0194119, IMG submission 148620) | Freshwater microbial communities from Lake Tanganyika, Tanzania - TA2015018 Mahale Deep Cast 100m | ecosystem: Environmental > Aquatic > Freshwater > Lake | place: Tanzania: Lake... | reverse complement strand
TCGGTGAGTTTTCGCATTTCCCTCTTCGTCTCGAGCGCTTTCTCAGCAGACATTTTTGCTCCGGGTCCTCCCAGCTCGCCCAATTTTTTGTTCAACTCATTCGCGTTGCCGCCGGCCCCAGCCGCGTCTGCTGCCATCGGTGCCGGCGCCGGCATGTCGGCTGGTCTCGCGGGCTCGAACATCACTTCGCGTTCGTTGAGCCGTTCTTTCAAATTCGATTTCAAACCGAGCACATCATCCGTTTCCAGCGCGCTCCCCTTCGCCGCTGTGTCGAACAGGACCAGGAACCGGTCGATGTTCGGCGGCTGCAGCTTGAACAGTTCGTCGATGTGCCGAGCCGTCTTCGGCCGCTCGCCGTTGATGTGCTGAGCGAGGAACACCCGCTCGGCCACGTTGAGCTGCCCGTGCGACCACGGTTGCAGGAACGGATCAACCTTGTCGTCCAGCAGCCAGCGATCAAGGAATGTCTTGTCCTTCTTATTTGTCAGATACGGCTTCACGACCGCGTTGAAGAATTTTGGATCCTTCTTCGCCAGGAAAACGTTGAGTTCATGGCACGCGAACTTGGAATACTTTTCCTTCTGCTCCTCCGGCTTGAGCTTCGGCCAGTTCAGGATGAACGAGAACTCCGCCAGCTTCGGATCGTGCGTCAGCGTCGTGAACAGCAGATAGACCCGCGCCAGACTGTCATACGCCTCGAACTTCGACGTGGCGATGTCCGCCAAATGGAACGGCTGCCCGGCCGATACGAGGCTGATCTGCTTCTGCTGCGTGAAATGTTTCTTGCTGTCCAACCCGTTCGCCAACCGCAGATCAACAAACCGCGACTTCGGCTCGTCGAGCACCACGCTCCGCCAAGTCGTGCTTAGAGGATCGCACGCAACGACGTGCAGATGCTGATGCGCTCCGAGTAACTCACGCTTCAACACGATCTTGCCGTCCTTGTCCGGCACGAGGTTCACGAACAATGCCGATGCTTCGGACAGGAAATCCAGATTCGCGAAGTCCCCGCCCCTCGCAATTCCGCCGGCCCCCTGCCCTTCGCCGCGCGCCATCGCGCTGGCCGGAGGCGGACCCTTCGGAGCGAAATCGTCGCCCCCCGCGGCGATCTGCTCGCCAGTCTCGGTCGAACGGAGCACCCAAGGATTCAGCAGCAGCGACGGCCGTTCGAGCATGTTGCCCGGAAACTTCTTCGCGTACTTTCGGTCGATGATGTACCGGTACTCGTCCCCAATGTTCCGCCCCGACAGAAACACCGACTCGGCCGGCGACGTCCGAATCGAATACGGCTCCACCTGCGGAATCTTTCCGAGATGATTCCCCGCCGGAAACGCCGGCGCATACCGCGTCGCAAAAAGATGCACGCGAGCAAACTTGTTCGCGTTCGCAAGCTGCACGACAACCTCTTTGTCGTCCGCCCTGATGCTCTCCACCTGCAACGCCGCCAGCGGCCGAGTCTCCAATTGCCGCACGTTGCCGAGCACATATCCATGCTTCGCCTCACCCGGAGCGATCCGAATGCGGACATGCCGAGTGAGCGACTTCAACAATAGGTCGTAATCCCCTTCCTTCAACCCGCTGATCGTGATGAGCCCGTTTTTGATCGTCAGGTTTTCAAACCGATCCGCCAGGAACGAATCGCCTCGCAGTTCGAGCAGCGAGAGATCGTTTCGTACGTCAGCCTTGCCAGGCTGACCTACGTACGGCAGCGTCAGCACATCGCCGACCCGCCCATGCAACGACTGCGAATATGTGTGCTCATCCGGCCGAATCGGCCAAGCGTGCTGAGTTCCCTCCGGTCCCGCCGCCGTGATCGCCACGATGTCCTCAAGCTGTCCGAGCGTCACGCGGCCGGACTTATCCGACTTGAGCACGACATGTACCGGATCGCGGAAGTCGCGATGCTTCAAAATCACCTGTACCGGCCGAGACGCTTTCGGCTCCCCCGTCTTGCCGAGCAGTTCGACGAAGTATCCGTCACTCGATCGCAGCAAGTGCAAGTCTTCGATCTTGTCCGTCCGGTCGATCTCGTTGAACGCGAACGATTCGCTCGCGGCCAAATTGACCGTCGCGTTCGTGCTGAGCACCTTGACCTGCCCGATCAATTGGAAGCTGAGCGACTGCGTACGTGGCGGGACTTGGAACTCGTGCGTTGATTCCCGGTCCTCGAACAGTTTGAAATTCGGAATCTCCGTCGAGGAGGCGACCCCGTCGTGATCGGTCGAAACGATTTGCAGTTTGACCTGATTGAGCAACTTGGTGCTGACCGGCGTCCCATTGAGCGTGAGCTGCGGCCGAACGACAACTGTCGCCTTCTTGCGGCTGAGCAACGATTCGCGATCCACGAAGATGCCCGCGGACAGCGCGAATGCTTCCCCCTCATGCTGAAAGTGTTCGAGACACGCGAACGGGCCGCTCATTAATACGATCGGCTGCCGACTCGGTTGATGCGTGAACGGCACAGTGATCTCGCCTGACTTGTCCGCGACGTACTCGTGCCCGCCCAACAGAATCTTCGCGGCATCGACCTTCTGATTCTTCTCATCGAGCACTCGTGCCCGCCCAACAGAATCTTCGCGGCATCGACCTTCTGATTTTTCTCATCGAGCACTGTGAAGACCTGCCCTGCCGGAGCCGTGCGAACAAGGATTTTCAGTTTCCCTTTGCGGATCAACGCTCGGCTGCTGCGGCCGTTGCCGATGAAATCGACGACGTACACGCCCGGCTTCTTCAGCTCCGGGAACTCGAAGCGGCGTCCGACTCGGCGGAACGGCGTGTCGTTGTAGGTGTGCGTGGCCTCTTTGTTGGCGACCAAACCGTCGAGATTCACATCCGTGTCCACCTCGCGAAGCTGCTGCGAGTAGTAATTCCGCGTGTTGATCTCGAACACTTTCACGATCAGCGTGCCGACGTTCTTGACGTGCAGATCCAGTGCCACCGCTTCGTCTGCCGCGAACGTCGTGCGGTTCGTCGGATCGAACTCGATCTCGACCCGCTGCTTGAGCTGCTGAAATTGCTCGGCGGGAAGCAACGCCGCCCACTGCTCTGGCTCACCCAGCCCGTTGAGGATTTTCGTTTCGGCAAAGAGATGCTTCAGATAGATGTCGTTGACGAACGGCTCAAACTCCTTCGCGTTCGCCGCGTCGAGCAAGAAGTGTTGCAAGTAACTCCGCACGAGCAGCTCGTCATTGCCAACCGGCGGCAGCAACGTGCCTGGCCGCAAATCGGCATTCAGGTCCGCCGGAAACTGCTTGCGAGCCTGCGACTCGGCCAGCGCCTTCGACAAGTACCCGACCGGCCGAGGTAATTGCAGGTACGCGAAGAACCGCTCCTTGTCGAACTTCCCCTGCGATCGATCGAGCCACAACCTGTGATACAGCGTCTGCGCCTTGAGCGGATTCTGCACCGGCGGCAGTTTTTGGCTGAACGCGATCAGCCGATCCAGATACGCCGTCATCGCCTTCGAGTCATGCTGCCAATCCTCATCCGGCCCCGGTTGCAACTTGATGAGCGATGCGACGACCCAGTGATGATTGTTGACGAGATCCGGCTTCGCCTTGAGCAACTCGTCGAGCTGCGTCTGAGTCAGCAATCGATGAATGTTGAACTGCCCAAAGCCTCCCGAATTCGGATACCCGAAGTCATCAAGAATCAACTTCGTCAGTGGCGCGTAATCCGGCCGAGCCAACCGCGAAATCAAATGCCGCCGCCGATCGCCATCCAGCTTTTCATTCATCAACCATCCGAGCGCCGTGTCCTCGAACCCATCCGTATTGGGATGCTGAAACGCTCGCGGCATGAGCGTGGCCCGCGCGATCTGCGCGGGATCGAGCTTCGTCGGCAAGTTCGGCTCGACGCCAAGCTCTTCCCTCTGATGCCCGAAGTTCACGCCGAGCTTGTTCCGCAAGAACTCCAACGTCTTCTGCGGATTCTTGTCATACGTCAGCAACGCCTGCCGCGCGAGGATCTCGTTGACGCGTTGCGTGTGCCCGACCCGCTGAATCCACTGCGTGACCAGCGGTTCAACCTTGTCGAACTGCTCCTGCTGCTGCGCGTGCAGGCAATGGAAGTAATAGAAATCCTCGGTCCCCGGCACGAGCGACTTAAGCGGCACCGCTCGATCCGGGGCCAACGCGAAGTCCTCTATGAAGTTGATCTCTCCGGCGCGAGCCGCCGCGGCCCCGACCGTTCCGATTGATTCCGACCACCAACGCCAAGCTGACCGCTCGAAGCCAATGAGACCAACACATGGGAACCTCCGCTGATTGAGCCGACAACCATTGTGGAAAAGAAAGTGCCAGAGGTGGCCACCTTAAGTTTAGTTCCCGCAGATTTTATCGATCTCACGACCGGCGTCGCTGGAAATCGTCATTTTCTGGCCGGAAACGAGGAGCAAAGCGTCCGATTCACATGCGCAAAATTGGGATTACAGCGACCGGCTTTAGGCTGACAGCTTTCGGAATCGGACCAGCAACGCGTCCGATTCACATGCGCAAAATTGGGATTACAGCGACCGGCTTTAGGCTGACAGCTTTCGGAATCGGACCCAAAAAAAGCCCAGCGGGTTGCCTGCCGGGCCTCCGTCAGTTTTGAATTTCAGACCGTTTCGACTTACTTGAACAATCCCGCCGCGCGCATCTTGCTGGCGTTGCCGGCTTGGCCGAAGGCGACCATGCGGGCAATGCAGACTTTCTTCATCGCCTCGCGAGCCGGCTTCAGGAAGTCGCGTGGGTCGAACTTGTCGGGAGTCGTCATCATACTTGTCGGGAGTCGTCATCATCACTTGGCGAACGGCGGCGGCCATGGCGATCCGGTTGTCGGTATCGACGTTGATCTTGCGGACGCCGTGCTTGATGCCGCGCTGAATTTCCTCGACCGGCACGCCCCACGATTGCTTCATGTCGCCGCCGTATTTGCGGAGCAGATCGGTCAGTTCTTGCGGCACCGACGAGCTGCCGTGCATGACGATGTGCGTGTTCGGCAGACGGCGATGAATCTCTTCGATCAAATCCATCTTGAGCACTTCGCCATCCGGCTTCTTGTCAAACTTGAACGCGCCGTGGCTGGTTCCGATCGCGACGGCCAAGGCGTCCACGTTGGTCTCGGCAACGAAACGCTCGGCTTCGTCCGGGTCGGTCAGGTGCGCCATCTCCGGTTCCGGTTCTTGTTCCAGGTCTTTGTCGTGAATGGCGGCGGCGACCGACTTCGGCGGCTCCTTGTTTTGACCGACGGTGCCGAGACATCCGACTTCACCTTCGACCGAAACATTCAACGCGTGCGCAACAAGGCAAACTTCCTTCGTGACTTTCGCGTTGTAGTCGTAGGACGCGGGAGTCTTTGCATCCGGCATCAGCGAGCCGTCCATCATCACCGACGTGAAGCCGTTGCGGATCGCGCTGTAGCAAGTCGCCGGTTCGTTGCCGTGGTCCTGGTGCATGACGACCGGGATTTCGGGATACAGTTCAGCGGCTGCGAGCATCAGGTGTCGCAGATAGTTGTCCTGTGAGTACGATCTCGCTCCGCGGGACGCCTGCACGATCACAGGGGAGTCGGTTTCCTTGGCTGCTTCCATGATCGCTTGGATCTGCTCCATGTTGTTCACATTCAACGCGGCCACGCCGTAGTTGTTTTCGGCGGCATGATCCAGCACCACTCGCATCGCTCCATGTTGTTCACATTCAACGCGGCCACGCCGTAGTTGTTTTCGGCGGCATGATCCAGCACCACTCGCATCGGAACCAAAGGCATTTCAAACTCCAAAAAGTACTAGTAATTGAGCGCGGCACGAATTATCAGAACGTGCCGCACCGCTGGCAACCGAGTCATTTTCCTGGAGAACACAGCTCGACGACAAATCCATCAGGGTCGTTCAAAAAGACTTGCACGAAGCCATCCGGACGCGACTTTGGCGGTGAAACGATGTTCATCTCCAGTTCTTGTGCCCGAACGTAGGCGGCTTCGACGTCATCCACCAAAAACGCGAAGTGATTCGAGCGGGTCGTGCGAAATTCTTCGGCAAGCGGATTTCCGGCCGGAGAACCGCCAGGATGTTCGCCGATCAAGTGAATCAGCGTCGGTCCGGCTTGAAACCACGCCCCCGGAAACGAGAACGCTGGTCGAGCGACTTCACGCATTCCCAGCCCATCGACGTAAAACCGGCGCGAGCTGTCGAGATCCTTCACCACAAGCGTGACGTGATCGAGCGACTGCACTTGAATGTGACTGGCCATCTTAGTCCCACAATCTCAAAACTGGCTGAGGAACCGCACGTCGTTTTCGTAGAAGCGGCGGATGTCGGTGATGTTGTGCCGGCGCATGCAGAATCGCTCGATGCCGAAACCAAACGCGAAGCCGCTGACTTTCTCTGGATCGAAACCGACCGCGCGAAGCACGTTCGGATCGACCATGCCCGCGCCGCCAATTTCCATCCAGCCTTGGCCCCAACTCATGTCGACCTCGACAGAGGGTTCCGTGAACGGGAAGAAGCTGGGGCGAAAACGGATCGTAACCCCTCGGCCGAGATACGTTGTCGCGAACAGCCGCAGGGTCGTCTTGAGCTGGGCCATCGTGACGTCTTCACCGACCATCAAGCCTTCCATTTGATGAAACATGCAGCAGTGCGTCGCGTCGATGGTGTCCGGCCGGTAAACGCGGCCGAGCGACACGATCCGAATCGGCGGCTTGGACTTTTCCATCACCCGAATCTGCACCGTCGAGGTTTGGCTGCGGAGCAGAACCGGCCCGCCAGCGACGGTCTTCGCGGCGGCGAGATAAAAATTGTCCAGTGGATCGCGAGCCGGATGATCCAGCGGGATGTTGAGTGCCTCGAAGTTGTGCCATTCGTCTTCGAGTTCCGGGCCGTACGCAACCGTGAAGCCCATGCGACCGATGATGTCACGGAACTCGTCCATCGTTTGCGTGAGCGGATGCCGTCGTCCCAAACGAATCGGTTCGCCGGGAAGCGAAATGTCGATGGCGCGGATGCCGTCGTCCCAAACGAATCGGTTCGCCGGGAAGCGAAATGTCGATGGCAGTCAGCGAGGCTTTCGGCTTGGCGAGTTCCAGTTGCCGAGCTTCCAGAGCGGCGGTGACTCGCTGCCGGACTTCGTTGAACTTGGCACCGAATACTGGCCGTTGTTCCGGAGTCGCCTTGCCAAGCAATTCCTGTAGCGTCTTGATCCGGCCACTCTTCTTGCCGAGAAACTCGACGCGAGCGGCTTCGACGGCGGCAGCATCTTGCGCCGCTGCAAGCGCGGCCAGCGCGGTGTTTGCAAAGTCTTCGTACTGCTGCAGCAAGTCCATGGGACATCCAACGATTAAGGGCGAAACTGGCGTTGAGCAATTCGGCTCAGCGCTGGTTTCGCCCTTGAGTGTTCTCGATCCGTGATCCGGCCGAGGTTCAGGCCGCTTTCGCGAGCGCTCCCTTCACCAGGGCGATGATCTCATCAAAAATCTGCGGTTCGCGGATCGCTAACTCGCTAAGCGTGCGGCGGTTCAACCCGACATTCGCCAGCTTCAGGCCATGAATGAACTTCGAGTACGACAAGCCGCGCATCATGCAGGCTGCGTTCAAACGGGTAATCCACAGGGCGCGAACGTCACGCTTCTTGAGCTTACGGCCTTTGTAGGCGTAGACGCGGCCCTTGATGACTCCATCGATTACCGTTCGCCACAAACGGCGACGGCCACCGACTCGGCCTTCGGCTTCCTTGAAGATGCGTTTCTTTTTGCGGTGTCGAATCGAACCTGACTTGATACGCATAGCGAACTTTCAGATGGCAATCAGCGATTTGAAACCGGGAATTTCAAACGAAGAATCAATTACAGAATCGGCCTCAACGCCTCGACGATGCGGTCAGCCTGGTAGTTGTCCAGCACGCCATCCTGGCGGTTTTGACGCTTGCTCTTGCCTGACTTTCCGCTGAGCAAGTGGCCGCGATTGGCGTTGCGGTGCTTGGCTTTGCCTTTCGCCGTCACCGTGAAACGCTTCTTGATTCCCTTGTGGGTTTTTTGCTTCGGCATGATGAACTCGATGGTCGCGAGATCTGCAAATTTTGACAGACAAAGTCAGCTTCCGAGGCCGCAGAGGGGTCGAAAGAGCGGGGCACTCTAGCGACCCTCCCCATTCGTTTCCACTGATCCCGTCGTGGATTTCGTCGTGAAGGTCGCTTCGGCCGCTGGAGGCCAGTTCGGCGAAGTTATTTGGGGGCCAGGACAACTGACATGTTCTTGGCCCCGTCCATTTTAGCGAACTGTTCGACTTTAGCGATGTCTTCCAAGCCAGAGACAAAATGGTCCAGCACTTCGCGGCCTTTTTCGTGGTGAGCGTTCTCTCGCCCCTTGAATTGGACGTTGACCTTCACCTTGTCCTTGTGCTCCAGGAACGTGCGAGCCTGCTTAATTTTGAACTCAATGTCGTGTTCGCCGGTCTTGGGCCTCAGGCGAATTTCCTTGATTTGCGTCTGGTGTGTCTTGGTGTTGTTGGCGTGCTTTTCTCGTATTTGAACTTGCCGAAGTCCATGATGCGGCAGACGGGAGGCCGCTCGTTCGGGCTGACTTCGACCAAATCCAGGCCCGCCTCACGAGCCAAATTCAGCGCATCAAGGGTGGGGATCACGCCATGCATGTGACCGTTCTGATCCACGACTCGGATGGGCGTGATCCGAATCTGCTCGTTGAGCCTCTGGGACTTGTTTTCGATTGCTGCGTTCCTCGGCAAATGAGTCCATCAACCGAACTGGCGAACCACTCGCCCGCTCAGACTGAAGTGCGGGAAACTTGTAGTAGCGGTCGGCAGGTCCGTCAAGAATCGCGAGATTCTTCGGAGATTCTCACGCTTCGAGCGGCAATCGCTGGAGTCAAGAGACTCTCGCCGAACGCGTCGCCGTCACTCGAATGGCTTTGTGCCCATCAATTGTCCCGGCGATTCCGTCGAATCTTGGTAGGCCATCGACCAGTACTTGCACTGATTGATCCGCGCTGGTCGGCATCAACACGACATCTCCGACGGCGAGAGATTGCAGTTCGCTTCGCGGCAGCGATGTCTGGCTGAGTTGAGCGACAACCAGCGATCGTCGTGACAAACCGTTCGAGGCTTCCGAAGTCTTCTGACTCGGCGACGTTTGAATTGAATCAGCAACCTCCGGCGGGTCCGCGAGCGACTCGGCAAGTTCGATTGGCAGCACGAGGCCGAGTGTCCCGCCACCTTGTACGAAGCGCAGATCAAACGACAGTTGCAGCAAGGAACAATCGGGAAGCCACGCCTCGCCCAGTGAGTCCGCATGGCGCGATAATTCGGTCAACTCGACTTGCTCGCTCACCGACGAGCGGACGGCATCGCTCAGGCGAAAAGCGAACCGCTGATCGACTTCGGTCAGCGGGCGATGCAGGTCAGCTTCGTCGCAGATTGGAGCCGAGCGGCCACCCAGCAGTCGATCGACGAACGTCGCGACTAATGGAACTGATAGCCTCACCGCCAGCGGTTCAATCGAGCGGGCGGATTGCCAGAGGCTCACAACTTCGCGGGTCTCCGACGACGTTGTCAGAACTTCAGCGGTGAGGGCGTAGCTGCCGCTGAAAGTCACTCGAACGGCAGCTCGAATGAGCGGCCGTAACCGGACCGTCAAGGAGCGTGCGAATTCGTCGGCGAACGAAGTCCAGCGGGAGGTTGATGCTTCAGGCACAACCGGCACTTGCTCGACAACATGCGCGGCACAAGGGCCGAGCAGCGCGGCCAGTTCCGACGGAGTCAGAACGGCGTGATGAAGTTGAGGTTCGGGCTTCGGGTTTCGGGTTTCGGATTTCATCCTCGCACTTGTCCTTGTCCGTGGACGACCCACTTGTAGCTGGTCAATTCGCGCAACCCGCACGGGCCGCGCGCATGAAACTTGTCGGTGCTGATGCCGATTTCGGCTCCGAGTCCGTACTCGCCACCGTCGTTGAAACGGGTGCTGCAATTCACATGTGTCGCGGCGGAATCGACTTCGCGGCAGAACTGCTCGGCAGCGGCTGAGTCTTTGGTCACGATCGCGTCGGTGTGGTGCGAGCCGTAATCGTTGATGTGCCGGATCGCGTCGCCGAGCGAATCAACCGTTTTCACCGACAGCTTCAGATCGAGATACTCGGTGCGAAAATCCTGATCGCTGGCAGGCACGCCCTGTTTGACGAATGGCAACGAGCGGCTGTCGCAACGCAGTTCCACTCCTCGCTGACCGAGAGCCTCGGCGGCTCTTGGCAAAAACGTCTTGGCGACGTCCGCATGGACAAGCAGCGTCTCTGCCGCGTTGCAGACTCCGGGTCGCTGGCACTTGCTGTTGATCAGGATGTTCTCGGCCATCGTAAGGTCGGCAGTGCGATCGACGAAGACGTGGCAGACCCCGTCGAAATGTTTCATCACCGGCATCGTGGCCTCAGCCGCGACCCGCTCGATCAGTGATTTTCCGCCGCGCGGAATCGTCAGGTCGATCAGCTCACGCAACTTCAGGAAATGGCCGACAACTTCGCGATTCGTCGTCGAGACTAGCTGCACGGCATCAGTCGGCAAGCCAGTCTCTCGCAAGGCATCGGACAGCACGCGATGCAACGCGGTGTTGCTGTGAAATGCCTCTTTGCCACCGCGGAGGATGACCGCATTGCCGCTCTTCACACACAGCGCTGCTGCATCAACCGTGACATTCGGCCGAGATTCGTAAATGAAAAAGACCACTCCTAGCGGCACCCGCACGCGAGTAACCAACAGCCCGTTCGGTCGCTTGGTGCTGTCGATCAGTTCGCCAAAAAAGACCACTCCTAGCGGCACCCGCACGCGAGTAACCAACAGCCCGTTCGGTCGCTTGGTGCTGTCGATCAGTTCGCCAACCGGATCGGGCAGAGCGACGACATCCCGCAGCGCGTTGGCGATTGCGCCGATTCGAGACTCGTTCAATCGCAGCCGATCGATTGCAGCGTCCGAGAGGCCGAACTCTGGAGCCTTGTCGAGATCTTGCTGATTCGCCGCGATCAACTCCGCCGAGCGGGCACGCAGCAACTCGGCCGAGCGGCTCAGCCAAGCGTTCTTCTGTTGAGTTGAAACGCTGACGAGTGCCCGTGAAGCAGCGCGAGCTTCTTGTGCGGTCGTTAATGCGTAGTGCAGGAGGTCAGACATTGTATTGGTAGAGACGTGTCGGTTTTGTGAACGCAGCCGCCTCGCTCCTGCGAGGCGGAGCCAACACCGGCGGGCTACCTATTTACGGCACATTCGAGGCATCATTGCTATCAACGATTCATTGCTCTGCCTCGCGGGCAGCGAGTCAGCTACGTTGGCGCGATCCACGCCGACTGTCAACGCCGTTCGATAACTCGCGAATCGTTGCTACTGGCGGTAAGTGGAGGAAGTGTGTGGCTGTTTTCCGCAAGAAAGCGAGCCACCGTTGTGGCGTACAATTTGTGTCCGGCAGCCGAAATTCGAGGGGCGTTGTTCAGGAACAACTGGTCGGAATTGGCTGCCTCTCGAAATGCGGGTGCTGAATCGCAGATGACCAGCCCACGTTCCTTCACGAACTCAGCCAGCGTGACCAGCCCACGTTCCTTCACGAACTCAGCCAGCGCGTGAAACGGCAGTTCGCTTTGATAAACGGTGTCGTGGGGAATACCGCACGCTTCTCGTACACCTCGACCGGAACTGGCTCGCGCCGAAACTTGCCACGGGGCCGGACAAGTCGTGATCAGCAAACGGCTGGATGAATTCGATGCCGCTTTGTGAACGTCAGACAAAGCGGAGAACGCTTGTTGGATGTGCTGCGCCCAATCCGGCGGGTCGTCCATCACCCAGGCGTACCTGCCGAGCGGACTGTCGATGCCGTCAGTGAATTGCTCGGGGCGCTTGGTCCGCCAAAAATCGGCGAGCTTGCGTTGAGCGAATCTCGCCGACAAGAAGTGATCGCCGATCTTCTCACCGACACCACGCACCGGCTTTTCGAGCAGCGGATGCGGACACGCCAATGGTTCACCGCCTCGGCCGAGCACTGTCAATCGACGCAGCGAGTAGTCGTCGGCCACGTCCGACATGTCAAAGTGGCAAATCACCAAGTCGGGTTGCAGATTGGCCAGTTCGCGACGCAACCGCAAGGCTGCAATCAACGGACAATCGCCGGGCACAGCCGCGTTAATGACCTCGACCGGTCGACGCCACGCTGCGGTCAACATTTCTTGCAGTTGAACCGCAAAGGTCTCTTCGTCGGCGACTTCCAGGCCAAGCACCGTTTCATCACCCAACACGACGACACGAATCGTGTCGTACGGTTTCGGGATCGCCGGTTCCGATCCGCGCAGGCCAAAGCTGTTGGTTTGCGTCTCGAAGACGTTGCCGGTATCGGGATTCTTGATCGCGATCCGGCGCGATGGTTTGAGCTGATGATGCGTCAGCCACGACGGCGCGATGAATTCCTCTTTCGTGTCACCGCAAAGAATGGGGTGGCCGATGCGGAACTCTTGCCAGCGCAGCCAAAATTCAACGACGCAGGGCAACACCGCGAGCGTCAGCACCGCGAGCAACAACGGCTTCAAAAATCGACCCAGCCGCCGAATCATCCCTGATTCCTGGCAAGATTTTCCCAGTGGACCAACACTGGCGGATACTAGGTCGCCTCAACAAAAAGCCACAAGACGAGTTGTTTCAACGCGTAAGACTCTGACAGACACGATCCGAACCACGGCAATACAGACGGCCCCACTTCGTTTTCTTTGTTCGCTTGTTTTCAAAATGCTTTCCGAGGAATTCGAACCGAAGGGAACAAAGG
>Ga0194119_10009790_pt1 | contig 12778 bp, 13 predicted proteins | sample TA2MahC100mmetaG_FD_148620 | JGI IMG/M metagenome (GOLD analysis project Ga0194119, IMG submission 148620) | Freshwater microbial communities from Lake Tanganyika, Tanzania - TA2015018 Mahale Deep Cast 100m | ecosystem: Environmental > Aquatic > Freshwater > Lake | place: Tanzania: Lake... | reverse complement strand
GCAATTGCTGAAATAGAAGAACTGAAGCAGCAGTTGTATAATGAATATGAGTTACCACCACTAGACATGATAGGATAAAACATGACTAAGAATTCCTATTTTCCTCAATACGGTGGAATTGGTTCAGAGCAAGATTTGTATCAAGATCTTGTTGATGAACAAATTAAAATTTTTGGAATGGATGTTTATTACATTCCAAAAACAATGCTAATTGATAGAGCATTGAATGATGTTGTTTTGTCTAAGTTTGAAGATAATGTAATGATAGAAATGCTCTTGACAAGCGTTGATGGATTTGGTGGAGCATCCTCTTTAAATCTAGCAAAATTTGGTTTGCAGATTAAAGATGAGGTAGTATTCACTGTATCTAAAAGAAGGTGGACTAATTATGTAACGACAGAAATAACTACTCATGTAAATGGAATTCCTAATGAAGGTGATTTAATTTATGTGCCAATGACGCAAAATACTTATGAAATTAAGTATGTCGAAAGAGAAGCACCATTTTATCAGTTAGGAAAAAATTATACATATACTTTAAATTGTGAACTATATAATCCTGGAAATAGTATTTTCAATACTGGAAATTCTACTCTGGATAATCTGGAAGGAGAATCTTATATCTTCCCAGTTACTATGAATACTGGAGGAACAGGAACGTTCTCTGTCGGAGAAACTGTTACTCAAACTTATACTGAAGGTTCTACTCAAAAAACTACTACGGCAAAAGTTGTTAAATGGGATGCTTCCACAAGAAAGTTACGTTTAACTTACTTAGTAGGAAATGTGAAAACTAATGTCGCCTTTGTTGGTCAAACTAGCGCAGCAAATTGGGTAGTAAATAATTTTGATACTATTGATATTTTAATTGATAATAATGCATACGATGAAAATAGATATTATGAAAATAAAGGTGATGTTATTATTGACTTCACTGAGAGCAATCCGTTCGGAGAATATGGAGACATAGGAGGATCATTCTGATGTTAAACAAGCAATTTTATAACGAAGCAATTAGAAAAACTGTAATTTCATTTGGAACTTTATTCAATAACATTGAATTAGTAAAGAAAGATCCTGCTACTGGAACCATTCTAAAAGAAGAAAAAGTACCTATTGCATACGGACCCAAATCTAAATTTTTAGCAAGACTTGATGAAGATCCCAGCACATCAAGGAAAGTAAACATTGTATTTCCAAGACTTTCGTTTGAACTTACTGGATTAAGTTACGATACTGCAAGAAAGACATCAGTAATTCAAAGATATAGATCTGATGATACTTCCACGGACAAATTAAGAATTCAGTATACACCAGTTCCATATAATATGGAGTTTGAACTTAACATTATTTCAAAAACTCAAGATGATGCTCTTCAAATTTTAGAGCAAATTTTAGCATATTTTCAACCAGCATTTACTATTTCAATTAAGTTTATTCCAGAGATGGAAGAAGTGAGAGATGTAGCTATTGTTCTAAACAATATATCATATGATGATGATTATGAGGGAGATATGTTAACTAGACGTAGTATAACATATGCATTGAAGTTTGTAGCAAAATCATATATCTATGGTCCTGTTACTACATCCGATGTTATTCGCAAGGCAATTGTTTACGAAACTCTTGGCGATCCTACTACAAATAAGAGAGCAGTTCAACTTGAGTATACTCCAGAATCTCTAACAGATAGAAATGCCGATGGTGTTATTAATGCTGCAGACCATGCACTGTTAATGCCTGGAGATGATTTTGGTTTTAATGAAGGTATTACTTTACTCCCATAAACATATGACAAAATTTGAAGATAACATGAACAACATATTTGATCTTGCTCCTGCAGAAAAAGTAGAAGTCGTGCAATCAGCTGTTGAGCAACCCATATCAGAAGCTGACATTCAAAAAGATTATGAACATGCAAGAGCTCACTTGTATAGTCTAATTGAAAAAGGACAAGAGGCTGTTAGTGGTATTTTGGATGTTGCAACATCTTCGGATCATCCGAGAGCATATGAAGTTGCTGGTCAATTAATTAAACATGTTGCTGATGTAACGGATAAATTAGCAGACCTTCAAAAGAAAATGAAGGATATTAAATCTGAGGGTAAAAAATCATTTCCAACTACTGTCAATAATACTATGTTTATTGGAACAACAGCAGACCTACAGAAGATGATTAAAGATGCCGCCAAAGATAAATAGAAAATAAATGGAATAACACAATGCTTATTAAACTATTAGGAACTCAAACAGATTTAACTAATGCTACTAGTGTTGGTCTCGCAACTGTAGTCAGAATTTTGAACACTAGCACTGCTGCTTTAGTAACTAGAAAAGATTCTGGAGGAACTACTATCGGATCTGTAACTATTGATGCTAATGAAATTGCTTATCTAGAAAAAGATCCAACAGATACTCTTGAAGGTGGCGTTGCATTTAAAGTTGTCAAAATCGCATATGCAAACTAATGGCACAGTGAAGCATATGGTATTGCTCTTCAACATTTAGATGAGTTCCCAGATTACTACAAGCACTTACTTAAAATGGAAAAAGAATTAAAAGCACAACATAAGAAGAAAAGAACCTTTAAGGAGATGCGTGAGATTTGTGAAAATCGTATCGCTGTTGCTATTAAGAAAGAATCATTTGCTGGTAATTATCAAGGTCCATTATATGCTCCACATCCACACCTTCATGAGGAGGCAGAAGAAATAGATTTAGTAAGTTTGATTGAAAAAAATAATTGCAATCACACTAAAGAAGGTGTTAATTGTCCATGTCACGGAAAAAAGAGGTGTCCTGTAGTGATGGAATCCGCTTGGACCCGTAAGGAGGGGAAGAACAAGAATGGTGGACTTAACGAAAAAGGACGCAAATCTTACGAGCGCGAAAATCCTGGAAGCGACCTTAAGGCACCTTCAAAAAAGGTTGGAAATCCCCGTAGGGCGTCATTCTGTGCCAGAATGAAAGGAATGCGTAAGAGACAAAAAGATAGCAATAACACTGGCGAAGACCGTCTATCGAAATCGCTTCGTGCGTGGAATTGCTGACATAAAACCATATCATTTGTTACTTGACAAACATTCTTTTTCATATATAATATCATTACAATATCAAGCTAAGACACATGGATACTAAAACCTGCCCCAAATGCGGGGCGTGCTGGATTGGTGGGCAGCATTTTTGGTCTGGCACTACCAAGAAAGGCAACGAAACAGAACTTGCTAGTTTAGTTTGTGATAACGAAAGAATGAATGATGATAGATGCATCAACCCAGCAAAAGGAACAACAAAAGGTGACGGGTGGAAAAAAAGGTTAAATACATTTAAGAGTTTAGAAAGAGATTTAGGAAAATTAAATGAGTGATGCAGTATATCTTGGTAATCCTAATTTAAAAAAAGCGAATACCGCTATTAGTTTCACAAAGGAACAAATTGAAGAATTTGTAAGGTGTCAGGATGATCCTGTATACTTTGCGAGAAACTATGTAAAAATTATTTCGCTTGATGAGGGTCTTATTCCTTTTGAAATGTATGATTTCCAAGAGCAACTCATCTCTAACTTCCACGAGAACAGATTTAATATTGCAAAACTTCCAAGACAGACAGGAAAATCTACAACGGTTATTTCCTATCTGTTGCATTATGCTGTCTTCAACGACAACATTAAGATTGCTATTCTTGCAAACAAAGCAGAAACGTCAAGAGAACTTCTGTCACGTTTGCAGTTGGCATATGAAAATCTACCGAAGTGGATGCAGCAAGGTATTATAGCATGGAACAAAGGTTCCATGGAACTAGATAATGGATCCAAAATTGTAGCAGCATCCACTTCATCATCTGCAGTCCGAGGAAACTCTTTCAACATCATCTTCCTTGACGAGTTTGCGTTCGTTCCTAATCACATGGCAGAGCAGTTCTTCAGCTCTGTGTATCCTACTATCTCATCTGGTAAGACGACGAAAGTTATTATTATCTCTACCCCACAGGGTATGAACATGTTCTATAAGCTCTGGCATGACGCAGAGCGCGGTAGGAACGGTTATGTGCCACTTGAAGTTCATTGGTCTCAAGTTCCTGGCAGAGATCAAGCATGGAAAGAGGAGACGATTAGAAACACCTCAGAGAGGCAGTTCACGCAAGAGTTTGAATGCGAGTTCTTAGGGTCTGTTGATACTTTGATCTCTGCATCTAAACTTCGTTCTATGGTGTTTGAAGATCCTATTCAAGATAATGGTAAAGGACTGAAGGTATATGAAGAAGTAAAAGCAAATCATGATTATATCATGACTGTGGACGTTTCTCGGGGAACTAATAATGATTATTCAGCGTTTGTAGTTGTTGATGTTACTACATTGCCATGGAAAATAGTCGCAAAATATCGTAACAATGAAATTAAACCTATTCTATTTCCAAACATAATAGATCAAGTAGCAAAGAACTATAATAAATGTTATATACTTATTGAAGTGAATGATATTGGAGAACAAGTAGGAAATATTTTACATTATGACTTGGAGTATCCAAATATTTTAATGTGTGCTATGAGAGGTAGGGCTGGTCAGATAGTCGGTCAAGGTTTCTCAGGTACTAAATCTCAATTGGGATTGAAAATGTCTAAGGTGACCAAAAAAGTTGGTTGTTCAAACTTAAAGACATTAATTGAAGATGATAAGTTGATTATTCCTGATTATGAAATTATAAGTGAGCTTACCACATTTATTCAAAAAAATCAATCCTTTGAAGCGGATGAAGGATACAATGATGACTTAGTTATGTGCTTAGTTATTTTTGCTTGGTTGGCAGTCCAACCCTATTTTAGGGAAATGACTGATAACGATGTTCGTAAGAGAATATATGAGGAACAAAAGGAACAGATTGAACAGGACATGTCTCCCTTTGGATTTATTGTAGATGGCACTGAAGAAGAAATGTATATTGATGAGGATGGTAATGTTTGGAGAAGTGCAACAATGATGGATGAGTATGGAGTTTCTCAACCAGAAGTTTCATATTTCTCTTACCTTTGATCACAAAAACTAAAAATACTAAATAAATGTAGACACAAATCTGGATTTTACTTCAGGAGAATCACATGGCAGGACAAGTATCGCCTGGTGTTGTCATTAGAGAGCGCGATTTAACTAACTCAAGAGTTGACAATTTAACAAATAATGTATCTGCGTTTGCTGCACCCTTTGAAAAGGGTCCAGTAAATCAAATTGTTAATATTATTTCCGAGAGAGAGTTACTAGACGCCTTTGGCAAACCAAACGACAATAACTACGAATATTGGTATACAGCATCGAACTTTCTCCTTTATGGGGGTCAGTTAGAACTAACTCGTATCAAGACAGCAAACCTTAAAAATGCTGTTAGCGACAGTGCTACTGCAGAGCTGATCGAGAACGTTCTTGATTACGAAGCAAATATCGAAACTTCAAACTCAAAACCATACAAGTGGGCAGCAAAAACTGCTGGTACATGGGGCAATAGTTTAGTAGTTGGAGTAGTTGATCATGGATATGATTACAAACTAACTCTAGCATCTAACGTAACTATTGCTGCAGGAAGCAGAGTATGGCAACTAGAAGGAACTAGTGACAACGCTGCAATCAGTGCTGTTGTATATGCTGCAGCAACTGCTGCTAATACAGTAAAAGTATTTGAAAGCAACGGAATTTTCATCGGCACTTCAACTGCAGCAAAAGCAACATACTATTCATCATCAACATCAACAACTCTATCTGCTGCTATTGCAGTAGGTGCTACTAGCGTTGACGTTGCATCTGGAACAGGTATTGTTGCCAACGATTACATTCTAATTGGCGGCGTAGAAGTTGCAAAGGTAAGCGCAGTTGCTTCAAATAGTTTAACTGTAACTAGAGCAAAGTTTGGCACAAGTGCAGTTGCACACGCAAATGGTGCTTCAGTGGTCAAACTAGCAAGCGTAAACTGCAACGACGTTTACGATTGGTATGAAAATGCTACTATTGGATCAACTGGAATTAGATGGTCTGGAATTGCAGCAAGACCAAAGACCAGTCAATTTGCTCAAGATAGAAAAGCAAAATATGATGAAATGCATATCGCTGTGGTTGATGTATCAGGAAAACTAACTGGAACTCCAAACACTGTTCTAGAAAGAATTCTCTTTGTATCTAAAGCAACTGATGCTAAGAGCACAGAGGGAGATACTGCATACTACAAAACTGTAATTAAGCAAGCATCTTCATATGTTTACGGTGCATCAAAGGAAACTTCAGTAGAAAATCCAGGAGGTGCAACAGGAGCAGCACTTGCTTCATCAGTAGTTGCAAACAATGGAACTCCAAATACTTTCGGTATGCTAGAAGTTAAGTCATACTCGCTTGCGGGCGGTGTTGATGACTATGATCCAACTGTTGCAGAAATTACCTCTGGTTACAATCAGTTTTCAGATGTAGAGAACATTCGTATTGATTTCATTCTAAATGGTCCTGGTCTTTCTACTAGAACTGACAGCATCACCAAAGCTCAGAATGTAATCAATATCGCTTCAACTAGAAAAGATTGCGTAGCTTTCGTTTCTCCATACAGAGCTGCTGTTGTTGGCGCTGGCGCTACTTCAGTAACATCACAAAGAGATAACATCATCTCATTCTTTGATGGTGTAGGAAGCAGCACTTCGTATGCAGTATTTGATAGTGGATACAAGTACATCTACGATAGATTTAACGATACCTATCGTTATATTCCATGCAACTCAGACGTTGCTGGTCTCTGTGTAGAAACTTCAGATATTCTCGATCCTTGGTTCTCACCAGCAGGATTTACAAGAGGAAATCTAAAGAATGCTATTAAATTAGCATATGTTCCAAATAAGGGTGACAGAGATAAGCTATATCAAAAGAGAATTAATCCTATCACATCATTCCCTGGTCAAGGTATTGTTCTCTTTGGTGATAAGACTGCACTTGCTACTGCTAGCGCATTCGATAGAATTAACGTAAGACTTCTATTCCTAACTCTTGAGAAGAGAATTGAAAATCTTGCTAAGACTGTTCTGTTTGAACTAAATGATGAGATTACTAGAAATTCATTTGCAAACGCTGTTTCTTCTTACCTAAGAGAAGTAAGAGCAAGAAGAGGTATTGATGATTTCCTAGTGGTATGTGACGAAACAAATAACACTCCAGATGTAATCGATAGAAATGAGTTCTTTGCTGAACTCTACATCAAGCCTGCGCGTTCTATCAACTTCATCACGATCACATTTGTTGCGACTAGAACGGGAATTTCTTTTGATGAATTAGTTGCTCGTTAATTTTTAAAAAATTTCCACAATTAGAGGTATAGACAAATGCCAGTATCATCAAACGTAACGCAGTTCTTAGAAAAAGTAAAGAGTGGTGTAAAACCCAATCTGTTTAGAGTTGATCTTGAATATCCTGCAAGTCTCTCTGCATCAAATCAAGATCTTGAGTTGACTACATTTCTATGCAAATCAGCAGCTCTTCCTGCATCCAACATGGGTGTTATCGAAGTCCCTTTCAGAGGAAGAGTTCTAAAAGTTTCTGGAGACAGAACTTTTGACACTTGGACTGTTACCATCATCAACGATGTTGACTTCAAAATTAGAAGTCTCATGGAAAAATGGATGAGAGGTATGAATGCTCACGTAGACAATACTGCTGAGTTATTCGCACCAGACAGCACAAACCAAGGTTACCACAGAGATTTAGTAGTACATCAACTAGGAAGAAGTGGTGTAGATCAATCATCTAACTATGTAAGATCTATCAAACTCTTCGGTTGTTTCCCAACAAATATTTCTCAAATTGATCTTGCTTATGACAGCAATGATCAGATTGAAGAGTATACTGTAGAATTCCAGGTTCAATACTGGCAGTCAGGAAACAACAATACATTTACTGATGTAACCTGATCTGATAGTAGCATAAATACTACTACAGTAAAAACAATTTAATATGGCTGATTTGTTTGGATTTTCAATAAGAAAAAATAAGGCGGTTGTCTCAGGGCAATCGCCTGTTTCTCCAGCTTCGGAAGATGTCAATACCGTAGTATCCTCTGGCGGATATTATGGTCAGTATATTGATATGGAAGGAAATATTCGCAATGAATATGACCTGATTAGAAAATATCGTGATATGGCACTACATCCAGAAGTGGATAGTGCTATTGATGAAATTGTAAATGAAGCTATTGTATGGGACATGGATGATAGTCCCGTAGAAGTTGAACTATCAAACTTAAATGTAAGTGATGGTATCAAAGAGAAAATAAGAGAAGAGTTTAAAAATATCAAAAAATTACTTTCTTTTGACAAGAAAGCACAAGATATTTTTAGAAGGTGGTACATCGATGGAAGACTTTATTACCACAAAGTCATCGATTTAAAATCACCTAAAAACGGATTAACAGAGATAAGATATATCGATCCATTTAAGATTAAAAAAATTCGTGAGGTGAGACCGAAGGATACTAATGCAGCAACAAAATCTGCAAAAGATAGTGCATTAGCATTTAGTTATAATGATTATATTGAATACTTTTTATACAACGCTTCTGGATTTGCGGGTTCATATCCAGGATACAGTCCTGGCACTACTAATACTGGTATTAGAATTGCCAACGATGCAATTACCTTTGTACCATCAGGAATTTTAGATCTTAATAAAAAGACTACGTTAAGTTATTTAAACAAAGCAATTAAAGCACTCAATCAAATCAGAATGATTGAGGATAGTTTGGTAATCTATAGAATTTCTAGAGCACCAGAAAGAAGAATTTTCTATATTGACGTAGGTAATCTTCCTAAGGTAAAAGCAGAGCAATACCTTCGTGAGGTTATGGCTCGTTATAGAAATAAACTTGTATATGATGCAAGCACTGGAGAAATTCGTGATGACAAAAAGCATATGAGTATGCTTGAAGATTTCTGGCTACCTCGTCGTGAAGGTGGTAGAGGAACCGACCTTGGTGAACTCAAGGACGTTGAGTACTTCAGATCTAAGTTATATAAGTCATTAAACCTTCCATCTTCTCGTTTAGGAGATGATAACAAATCATTTAGTTTAGGTCGTTCATCCGAAATCCTTCGTGATGAATTGAAATTTACTAAATTTGTAAATCGACTAAGAAAACAATTCAGTTACTTATTTACAGATTTACTAAAGACCCAATTAATTTTGAAGGGCGTCATCACAGTTGAAGACTGGGATGAAATGGAAGAGCATATCCAGTTTGATTTTAACTTTGACAATCATTTCACAGAACTTAAAAATGCAGAATTGATGACGAGTAGATTGAATGTTGCTCAAATGTTAGATCCTTATCTTGGAAAATACTATTCAGTCAATTGGGTAAGAAAGCAAATTCTTATGCAATCTGATGAAGAAATTAAAGAAATTGATAAGGATATGGCAAAAGATATATCTTCTGGAATTGTTCCTGATCCCAAATTGCTAAATAAATTACAAGCTGATTCGCTTGTCCCACCTACTTCAAACGGAAGTAGCACTATGGGAACAACGCCAAAACCACCTAAAGGTGATGCTGACACGGTAAAATAACGGAGTTATTACTATGGATTCTTCTCAAATTGTTGATTTAATTTACAACAAAAACAGGTCTGATGCACTAGATGCTATCAATGATGTTCTATATGCAAAAGCACATTCTGCGTTAGAAAACTACAAAGAAGTTGTGGCTAACTCTTACTTTGTCACTTCAGATAATGATGATGAAAATTCATCCACAGAAAACGAAGAACAATGAAACTAATCACAGAAACAGTAGAAGATATCAATCTTCTGATAGAAGAATCTAACGGTAGAAAAAATTATTTTATCGAAGGAATTTTTCTGCAGGCTGAACTAAAAAACAGAAATGGTAGGGTTTACCCTATTGATATTCTAGAACGTGAAGTTAACAAGTATAGCGAAAGTTATATTGTTAGCAATCGTGCTCTTGGTGAATTAGGTCATCCAGATGGTCCAACTATTAATTTGGATCGTGTTTCTCATAAAATTACTAACTTGAGAAGAGAGGGAAATAATTTTATTGGGAAGGCAAAACTACTAGAAACTCCAATGGGCAATATTGCCAAACAACTCCTAGATGAGGGAGTTCGTTTAGGAGTTTCTTCTAGAGGTATGGGTTCTCTAGAACAGAGAAACGGTGCCAACTATGTTCGTGATGATTTCATGCTTGCGACTGCTGCAGATATTGTAGCAGATCCTTCAGCTCCTGATGCATTTGTTAATGGAATTATGGAAGGAAAAGAATGGATTTGGGAAAGTGGTATTCTCAGAGAAGTCAAAGTAGATAAATACAAAAGGTATATTTCTGAGTCTACTAATAGGAAAGATCTCGAAGAAAGGACTTTAAAAGTCTTTGAGGATTTTCTATACAAATTATAATTTATAAATAATCATAGAAACAAAGGTTTTTACAAAGAGCTGAGGTAAACTCAATGTCAGATATGTTAAACACAAAATTTGAAACCATGATTTCAGAAGGGGATCCAATGCCAACGGTTCCTGCATCTGTAATCCCAGGTCAGGGCAAAGAACCCACACAATCAAAAACGCAAGTTAATGCTAAGGCTGGCGGAAAAGATCCTATGCCTTCAGTTCCAACCTCTGTAGTAGACGATCAATCGGAAGATGAGATCGGTGGTTCTACAAACGAAAATCCTGGAGGAACTGAAAACCTAGGAGCAAAAGCATCCGCTAAGAATTCAAAAGCAGGCGGGTCAGTTTCTTCAAAGGGTGGCGATCCAATGCCAACCGTACCTCCTTCAGTAGTCCCTGGCAAGGAAGAAGAGGATGAAGATGAGGAAAAAGAAGATAAGAAATCTTTCAAGAAAATGATCAAGAAAGAAGACATTGATGTTTCTGATGATGTAAATGCTCTACTATATGGCGAAGATCTTTCCGAAGGTTTCAAAGATAGAGCAAAAACTATTTTTGAAGCTGCTCTACTAGCAAAACTAAATGAGCAAGCTGCTCACCTAGAGGAGCAATATCAAGCAAGACTTCAAGAAGAAGTTGAGCAAATTAAATCTTCTCTATCAGAAGAAGTTGATGGAACACTCAACTATGTGATTGAGAAGTGGGTTGAAGAAAATCAACTCAGCATTGATATGGGAATCAAGAGCGACATTACTGAATCATTCATTCTTGCTCTCAAGAATGTATTTGAAGAGCACTACATTGACATCCCAGAAGATAAAGTTGATGTGGTCGAAACTATGACCGAAGAGTTTGGTGAGATGGAACAGCGCCTCAATGAGCAAATTGAGCGTAATATTGAACTTAATAATACCCTAAATCAATTCGTAAAAGATAAGTTGCAAACAGAAATTGCTGAGGGTCTAGCAGACACTCAAAAAGAAAAGTTCAAAACTTTATCCGAAGGAATTGAATTTACCGATGAGAGTTCTTATCGTGAGAAACTACTTACGATTAAGGAAAGTTACTTCCACAAGGTACAAAGTACCCCAGAAGTGACAGAGGAGCCCCTAAACGAAGATACCTTTAGTCCTGTAATGAATGCATATCTAAAGGCTATTTCACGTAATAAAGGTTTCTAATAGTATAAATATTTTTATCCACAATACCCATTTAAAGGAGTTTAGCAAATGTTCAATTCAGAGCATCTGCAGGAAAAGTGGTCACCTGTTCTAAATCATCCAGACCTTTCACAGATTTCGGATAATTACAAGAGAGCAGTAACCTCAGTCCTGCTAGAAAACCAAGAGAGAGCAATGCGCGAAGATCGCGGTATGCTCCATGAAGCAGCACCTGTTAACGCAGCTGGCGCTAATGGTCTTTCATCTGCAGCATCGTCAACTGGCGGTCTCGCTGGTTTCGATCCTGTTCTAATTAGCCTCATTCGTCGTGCAATGCCTAACCTAATGGCATACGATGTTTGTGGTGTTCAACCAATGAGCGGTCCTACTGGTCTTATCTTCGCAATGAAGGCTAAGTATCAGACCCAGGGTGGCGAAGAAGCACTATTCAACGAAGCAGATACTGGTTTCACTGGTGGTGGCGGTGCATACACCGTTCGCAACGCTTCTGGTGTTGGTGGAGACAGTGAGGGTAACAACCCTGCAGTTCTTAACGACAGCACACCTGGCACCTACGAAAAAGCAACTGGCATGAGCCGTGCTGATGCTGAAGCTCTAGGAACTTCAGGATCACCTGCTTTCCGTGAGATGTCATTCAGCATCGAGAAAACCTCTGTTACTGCAAAGTCCAGAGCACTCAAGGCTGAGTACACTCTAGAACTAGCACAAGACCTTAAGGCAATTCACGGTCTTGATGCTGAGACTGAACTCGCTAATATTCTTTCTAGCGAAGTTCTTGCAGAAATCAACCGTGAGGTTGTTCGTACCATCTATCGTGTTGCACGTCCTGGTGCTCAACTCAATACCGCTAACGCTGGTATCTTTGACCTAGACGTTGATTCAAACGGTCGTTGGTCAGTTGAGAAGTTCAAAGGTCTTCTATTCCAAATCGAGCGCGATGCTAACGCAATTGCTCAGCAAACTCGTAGAGGAAAGGGCAACTTCATGATCTGCTCTGCGGACGTTGCAAGTGCTCTATCAATGGCAGGCGTACTTGATTACGCTCCTGCTTTAAACACCAATCTTAATGTTGATGACACTGGTAACGTATTTGCTGGTGTACTAAACGGTAAGATCCGTGTTTTCATCGATCCATATTCAGCAAACGTAGACGCTAAGCAGTTCTATGTAATGGGT
>Ga0194119_10009779_pt1 | contig 12786 bp, 11 predicted proteins | sample TA2MahC100mmetaG_FD_148620 | JGI IMG/M metagenome (GOLD analysis project Ga0194119, IMG submission 148620) | Freshwater microbial communities from Lake Tanganyika, Tanzania - TA2015018 Mahale Deep Cast 100m | ecosystem: Environmental > Aquatic > Freshwater > Lake | place: Tanzania: Lake... | reverse complement strand
GCTTGGTAGATATGTAAATGTGGCAAATCCAACCAGTACTGCGCTGATAATTGCGCTAGTAAAGAATGAGCGATTAATTGCATCCATCGCCGTCTTATCGGTAGATCGCAATTTAGTTAAGAAAATTCCTAAGATTGCAGTGATAATTCCAATTGCCGGCACGATTAATGGATAGATAAGACCTGAATCTCCAAAGCCAGCCTTTCCTAAAATTAAAGCTGCCACAAGTGTTACCGCGTAAGATTCAAATAGATCTGCTGCCATACCTGCGCAATCGCCAACATTGTCACCAACATTGTCTGCAATGGTGGCTGCATTTCGAGGGTCATCCTCTGGGATTCCTTTTTCAACCTTACCTACAAGATCTGCGCCAACATCTGCCGCCTTAGTAAAGATTCCGCCACCTACCCGCATAAACATGGCAAGCATGGCAGCACCAAAACCAAAACCTTCTAATACAGCTGGTGCATTCTCCTTATAAATAATTACTACTAAAGAGGCGCCAAGTAGGCCAAGACCTACTGTGGTCATACCAACCACGCCACCAGTTCTAAATGCAATTTGCACTGCGCGTTGTGCTGACTTCTTTCTCGCCGCTTCCGCAACCCGAACATTTGCTCTTACCGCTAGCCACATTCCGTTATAACCAACTAATGCTGAAAATCCAGCTCCTACTAAAAAGAATATTGATCTGCCGATTCGAATATCTAGATCTCCTGGCAGGGTAAATAAAAGTACAAATACAATTGCAACAAATACTGAGAGTGTTCTAAATTGTCTAGAGAGATATGCAGCGGCGCCCTCTTGAATAGCAGCAGCAATATCTTTCATCTTTGCTGTGCCCTCACCTTGGGTTAAGACCTGTGCCCGAAGAGCGTATGCAATCGCTAGTGCTAATAAAGATATGGCTAAAATTGTATATACATAATTAAGGTTATTTCCGCTTACCTGTACAAGACTCAATTAATACTCCTTAGGTAGGGCTCAGCTCTGAGCACTTAACTATCGACGGGTGAGTTTACGCATACCTTGCCACATTTTTACAATAAGCAGGCCAGGTAAGGCAAAATCTGGGCTCAATTTAGATTGTTTAGGCCTAATAAATAAGTATTACTTATTACCCACCTATAGCCCCATTAGTTGGGCTTGCGTATCAAAATCAGGAACTTCTTGCCTTACCTGTTCAAAACTTCCCTTTGCTTTAATTCGTCCATCTTGCATATAAATAACTAAATCCGCTTTTCTAACTGTTGCCAGTCTATGCGCCACTACAATAACGAGGCATTGTTCCTTAATTTTGCTAATCGTATTTGAAATATTCTCCTCTGTTTGAGCATCAAGTGCGCTAGTTGCCTCATCCATTACCAAAATTTTTGGATTAGTTAGCAAAGCTCTTGCGATACCAATACGTTGGCGTTGCCCACCACTTAATTTGCCGCCCTCATCTCCAATATTAGAATCTAAAATTTCGCCATTGGAATCAATGTACTCGTTCAACTCAGCTTTTTTAAGTGCGCCCAAAACCTCTTTTTTATTCTGTGCATCATTCTTAAAACCTAGGAGCACATTTTCTGAAATTGATCCAGAAACTAATTGAATCTCCTGTGGCACATACGAAATTGCACCCGGCCATTTTTCAATAGCGGTTAAGGCTTCAAACCCGCTAATTTCAACACTGCCAGAGCTTGGATTATGCAGGCCAAGTAACAAATCCACAAAAGTTGATTTTCCAGCCCCTGATGGTCCAACAACTGCAGCATACATAGCAGAGTTTAATTCCAGGCTTATATCCTGAATAACACTTTTTTCACTACCAGGATATTTAAATTTCAAATTACTTATTTTAATTTTCCCAATAAAACCCTCATGGATACTTGGCACTAATTCACTTGATTTTTCATTATCTGGTCGATTGATTGATAATTGCAAGGACTTTATTAACTCTAAAGTGGGCTTTGCGCTGCCAAGCGAAAACTTAATTATCAATAAATTTTGTTGGATTCTAAATACAGCTGGTGCAATTCTGGTAATGGCTGCAAAAAATAATGTAAGGGTTGCTACAGATCTAAGAGCATTGCTGAGTAAAAACTGAATTCCCGTAATTAAAAGAGTAATCAATAAGACTGAAGCCTCAAGAATATACTTATTGAAATTAATTAAATAATTTGAGTTCGCATTTGCATCAGATTGGGACAGTCGAGCAATACCTATGTTATCTGCAAAGACTTGTCTCTGCCCACGTAGGAGCAGCTCTCGGTAATTTCCGATAGCTTCAAAAATTTTATCTGAGGATTTAATCTTGTACTTTGCTTGCAGCGCACCCAATCTCTTATTTCTATTTCTGATAAATAAATATAGAACTGTTGCTACCAAACTTAATGCCAGTAAAAGAATTATTGTCATGACTGGATTTACAAACATAAGGCCTATAAGAAGCACAATAAGTAATGAAAAGTCGGCAATTAGGGCAACAGATGTTGCTAAAACCCCTACTGTGATTCTATCTACCCCTATTGTTAATATATAGATTAAATTTTGACTTCCTTGTTTCTTGATTTCTGTAAAAGATTTCTTAAAAAGATTAGATGTCAAATTTGCTGACATTAGAGCACTACGTCTACTCAAAAAGAAAATTACCTTTTTATTAAAATATAAAGATGCAAAAGTTTTAATCACCATTAGGATCGCAGCGAGTACTCCTAATATTGCTACCTGCATCTCGCTTGAGTAATTGCTAAGCCTCAGAAAGTCGATTACAGATTCAGTTCTACCAGCAATTTTTGTCGAACTAATTGCTGCAACGGATACAGATCCGATTAGCCCAAAAAACGCTACGCCAATTAAATCTAAAAATGACAAAAAGATTTGAATTAAAGATACCAGAAATAATTTAATCCGATCAGTTTTGCTAACTAGTCTAAAAATTTGATAAAAATCTGTTTGTTTAAATCTAAGTGCTTTCACTGTGCTTATGTTACACCAGTTAAAAACTGCGCTTGAATTGCCAGCTTTCAGTTGATGAAACAACAAAATGCTTTTCATTACCGATACACTTTTAGTTATGGGTTTACTTGATGCCAATTCAATTGTTTCTACTTTCGGGTTGATTGGGGTTTTAGGTGTCATATTTATGGAAACTGGGTTGCTAATTGGTTTAATTTTTCCTGGTGGTGAAGTTGTCTTTCTTGCCGGTATTGCAGCCTCTGGATCGGGAGCTGCACTGTTAGGGGATGCAAAATTATCTGCGCCACTTTTGTTCGCACTTGCTCCAATAGCTGCAATTACAGGTGGAGAGGTTGGCTATTGGTTTGGGAAGAAATATGGAAGAGGCTTCTTTGAAAGAGGTGAAACTCGTTTTTATAATAAAAAGATGGTTTTAACAATAGAAAAATGGTTGCTCAAATATGGCCCACGAAGAGCTTTGGTTATTGGACGGTTTATTCCATTCGTAAGAACCTTAATTAATCCTGTCTGTGGTGTTGCAAATTTAGATAAAAAACTATTTTCAACCTGGAATGCAATAGGTGCGATTATTTGGACGCAAATTTCAATTGGAATTGGTTACTTATTGGGAGATACTTTGAAAGGAAAGGCTGATAAATTTATTTTAATAGTAGTCATAATCATTGTATTAATTAGCCTGGTCCCTTTGTTAAGGAACAGGAAAGGGTTTTAGTTGAAAAATAAGTTTTAGTTTCTATCCTTTTTTATTTTTGAGGATTAAATTAAGACTAAGTTTTTGTGTTATCATTAATCGTGCTTAGGAGAAAAATATGAGAGTTTTGATCACTGGCGGTGCTGGATTTATTGGATCCAATTTATCTAGACACTTATTGAGCCGTGGTCATGAGGTAGTAATTTATGATGACTTGTCTTCTGGCTTGCTTAGTAACATCGATTCTAAAGTAAATTTTTTACAAGGGACACTAGTTGATTTACTTTTGTTAAAAAAAATAATTAAAGATATTGATTGTGTAGTACACCTAGGGGCCAGGGGATCTGTGCCTAGATCTATTAAAAATCCTATTCAGACACATGAAATAAACACTACGGGTACCTTGAATGTTCTTGAAGCTTGCCGAGAATATGGGGTGCGCTATATTTTTAGTTCTTCATCTTCAGTATATGGTGCGAATACGGCAATTCCAAAAAATGAGCAAATGGTCTTAAAGCCTTTAACCCCTTATGGGGCATCGAAAATGGCGGGTGAAGCACTTTCTTTGGCGTACGCAAATACCTACTCATTACCAGTTACTACCTTTAGATTTTTCAATATTTTTGGCCCCTGGCAGCGCCCAGACCATGAGTATGCTGCGGTAATACCTAAATGGATCTGGCATGCAATGGAAAACAAAGAGATTTCGGTTTTTGGCGATGGAAATCAAACAAGAGATTTCACCTCTGTTTCTACTGTTGTTGATATCATCACTATTTCGATTGAGAAATCAATTACTCGCGCAGAGCCAATTAATTTAGCATTTGGAAATCGGATATCATTGAATGAAATAATTTTGAAACTGAAGAAATACTTTCCCAATTTAAAAGTTTCTTACAAAGAACCCAGACTGGGTGATATAATAGACTCACAAAATGACCCAGCTTTAATAAAATATTTGTTCCCTGAAGTTATACCAAAAAGTTTTGATGAAGCTTTATTTGAAACAAAAGATTGGCTAACTTTAAATTTTAAAAGCTTTATTAATGGCCCTAAAATGGCCAACTAGTTTCATGTGTGGAATAGTCGGCCGTACTGGAAACTCTGCAGGTTCAAGTAAGGCAGTAAATCTTGCGATTAATTCAATAACTCACAGAGGGCCTGACGATCAAGGTTTTTATGTCGCACCTGGAATAGAATTAGGTGTAGCAAGGCTTGCAATTATTGATATTGCGAAAGGTCATCAACCAAAAAAAGATTCTACGGAACAAATTCATCTAGTATTTAATGGTGAAATTTATAATCTAACTGAAATACAAAGTAAAATTTTTAGTTTAGGAGGGAAATTAACTAGTAGTGGTGAAGCAGAAGCGTTAGTTGAGTTATATCGGCTTGTTGGGGATTCCTTTATTAGCTTACTAAGAGGAATGTTTGCAATTGCGATTTGGGATAACAGAGATCGAAGTCTATTCCTAGCCCGTGATCGGATGGGTGAAAAACCACTTCTTTACACTGAGTCTAATGATGGAACTTTTATGTTTGCATCAGAGATGAGAGCAATTTTTGCCTATGGTGTGAGTGCAGATGTAGATGTGACCCAAATAAGTAATTTTCTTCGTTTTGGATACTTGAATGCTCCTAATACGATTATAAACAAGGTAAAAGCATTGCCCCCGGCCCATACTTTAAAACTTAAAGACGGGCGTGCGATTATTTCATCTTACTGGCAACTAAATTCACCGGGCAAAAGTTCAGTCTCTAAATCTACTGCAATCGAGCTAATAAATGATGCGCTCGAGGATGCAGTAGCTAGTCAATTAGTATCTGAAAGACCTTTGGGGGTTTACCTTAGTGGTGGAATAGACTCAACTCTCATAACTTATTTCGCTGTGAAAAATTCTAGATCTAAGTTAAATACTTTTACGATAGGTTTCCATAACGCCGCTTATGATGAGTCTAAATATGCCTCCGAAGTTGCTAAGTATTTTGGTACCAATCATAATCAATTAGTAATTAAGCCAGACCCAGAATTAATACTAAATGAGTTGAGTATTGTTTTAGACCAACCATTTGCAGATTCATCAATTATACCGACTTTTTTATTGAATAAGTTTGCAAATAGTAAGGTAACGGTTGCCCTTGGGGGAGATGGCGGTGATGAGGTAATGGGGGGTTACGATCGTTACCGAGCTGTGAAGGTATTACAGGAATATAACTCATTACTGAAAATTGGACAAACTTCATTTAGATTGATTGAAAAACTCTTTCGCAGAGGGTTTAATCGAAGGCAGGCAAGACTTTTTGATGCTTTAATTCCCTACAAATCGGCTCTAGATAGGTATACAGATCTAGTATCTCTCGTACGGAAAAATGAGCTGATGACAATAATTCATCCTAATTTGCAATTTGGTGGAGTGGATAAAAGCCCGCTAGACGCATTTTGGAACTTATCAAAAGGTTTGAATGTAAGCGAGCGTAGTAGATTAACGGACTTAAACACATACTTGCCGGGAGATTTACTCTTTAAGTCTGATATTGCATCTATGGCAAATAGCATAGAATTACGTTGCCCTTTTTTAGATTATAAATTTGTCGAAATTTCGAATTCAATTCCGAATGAATTCAGAATTACTCGTTACGAAGGTAAGCAACTTTTAAAAGAGATAGCTCGATCAATAATTCCTAGCAAACTAATAGACCGACCAAAAATGGGTTTTGGTATACCTCGTGCAGAATGGTTAAGAGGGCATTTAAAAAGTATGGCGCATGATCTACTTTTGAGCAAAAAGAGTAAAAATCGTGGTTGGGTTAACTCAATTGGAGTAGAAAAATACTGGAATTTACATCAAACAGGTCGAGACAATGATCGGATTTTGTGGCCAGTGCTTATGTTAGAACTTTGGGCACGTGAGTGGGTTGATTAATCAAGATATAAGCTTTGATAACTTTCTACCATTCTGGAAAAACCATACCTTCGTGACATGTCTTTTTTTGCGTTTTCACCTAAATTTTTTCTTAATTCTGGATCTAAAACCAAAGACTCTAGAGCCATCGCTAATGCATCTTCATCTGGATCTGTCAAGATCCCCGTAACTCCATTTTCAATTACTTCTGGTAACGAGCCAACATTGGTTGCAACGGTAGGAACACCCGCCATCCCTGCTTGTATAACGCTTGTTGGTGTACCTTCATTATCACTTGTAAGTAAAAGTATATCGGCGCACGCCAGAATATTCTCAATGTCGCTTCGCCACCCTAAGAAATCAACCCTTTCTCTAATTTCTGACAGTTTTTTATGCATTGACACCTCTAAATCTCCTGACCCAACAATCAAGATTCTTATCTTTGGGTGCCTCCTTGCTAAATTCAATACAATATTGCAGAATCGATCTGGTCTCTTAATCCCAGTTATGCGGCCTAAAAAAATAATTACAATGTCATCTAAATCAATATTAAAATTAAGTCGACTCAAATTTCTAACAGGAAGCTCGCCAAATTTTATCCCAGGACCGATTATAGTGTATTTACTCAAATCTCCTATATTAACTTTTAGTAAATCGTCACGAACTTTAGAGCCCACACATATTAATTTAAAACTAAATTTAGCCAAAATTCTTTCCACTAAAATTACAGACTTTGTCTTAATTGGTGAGAAATAACCTGTTAATAGATGGCCGTGATACGTATGGATTAGTTTTGCGTTTCTATTAGCAAGTAAACCCGCGATCCTGCCCAATACTCCGGCTTTAGCTGTGTGGGTGTGGATAAAATTTGGTTTAAATTTTCGGATTATTATGATTATTTGGAACAAGGCCGATATATCCGCAATTAAGTTGATACTCCTTCCCAGCCCGTTAATCCTTTGAACTTTTAGCTCAGGAGCGATAATCTCAATAAAGTCTGCTTCGTCAGGCTTACAATATCCAGTTAACAACTTTTGATTGACTCTACCTTGATCAATACCTTTCATTAATCCAGAAATTTGTAAAGCAGGACCACCTATATTCATTCTAGAGATAACTCTTAGAACTCTTACACTCTCCATGTCTTTTCTGGCTGCCTAAACTTCTAGTGATTTTATGGTGTCTTCAATTATGTCATCAAGTTTAATTTTGGCTTGCCAACCAACCAGGTTAAAGATTTTTTCTGTATTTGGAACCCTTCTTTGCATATCTTCAAATCCAGGTTCGTAGGCCTGGTCGTAGTTCTCAAATAAAATTTTGCTTTTTGAATTTGAAATTCTAATTATTTTTTTTGCTAAATCAACTATACTAATTTCATCTTTATTTCCAACATTCACAACTGTACCTATTGTAGATTCACTATGAGCCACCATAACTAACGCACTAATTACATCTTTAACATGCGCAAAACATCGAGTTTGATTTCCATCACCGTAAACTATCAATGGTTCGCCGCTTAATGCCGCTTGGATAAATCTAGGCACCACCATGCCATATGATCCAGATTGCCTTGGGCCAACCGTATTGAAGAGTCTGACGATTCTTATCGGCAGTTTATTTTGAATCCAATAAATATATGCTAAGACTTCTTCTATGGCCTTTGCTTCGCTATAAGACCAACGAACCTTTAGAGGGGATCCAAGTATCCGATCGTCTTCTTCTATTAATGAGTCTGAGGTGTTCTTACCATAAATCTCGCTCGTGCTCGTTACCAATACTGGTACGCGATGGTTTGCGCATGCTTCAAGAATGATTTCAGAACCTTGTATGTTTGTGACCAATGACTCTAAGGGGTTTTTTACGATATTAAAAACACCAACTGCTGCCGCTAAATGAAACACGTAATCTGATTTTCTAATAATTGAATCAACTAATTGCTTGTCTAGTATTGTCCCTTCAATAAAATTGAACTTAGAATTACTTAAATGATGTTTAATATTTTCTAACCGACCAGTTGATAGGTTATCTATGACAGTTACTTCATTTTTTGATTCTAGTAAAGAGTCAACTAGATGAGATCCTATGAATCCTGCACCACCTGTGACTAAATAGTGCAACTTTTCTCCTTAATAAATTCTAAGCTTTTTGAATAGGAGTAGTTTATATTCGTTTTAGTCATAATGTAAAATAACATTCACGGTTTTAATATTGCTAAATTTTGTTTTTTGATATTGCTCAGAGTCCTAAATCACTTAATTGATACGCGGCCCGATAATCTAGACCAGCCTCTTTTACTTTAGGGGCAGCTCCACGCTCAACAATAACCGCAACTGCTACCACGATCGCACCAGTCTGCTTTAACGCTTCAACCGCTGTTAAAACAGATCCACCAGTTGTGGAAGTATCTTCAACTGCTAAAACTTTTTTCCCTTTAACATCTGGGCCTTCAATTCTTCGCTGCAGTCCATGAGCTTTTTCAGTTTTTCGAACAACAAATGAATCTAGTTTTCTTCCGTTATTTGCCGCCACATGCATCATTGCTGTTGCCACTGGGTCTGCACCCAGAGTTAAGCCCCCTACTGCTTCAAACTCTAAATCTTTTGTTAATTCAAGCATTACTTCACCTACTAAGGGCGCAGCGGTTGAATCTAAAGTAACTCTTCTTAAATCAACGTAATAATCAGCCTCTTTACCAGAGGATAAAATAACTTTTCCATGAACTACAGCTTTTTTTAGTATCTCAGACTTTAATTTTTCCTTAGCTGACATGGCTTTACCCTACCTAAATTAGTTGATTAATTATTTGGATAAAGAACAATGGTTTGATTATCTCGTCTAACTAAGGCTTTTGGTGGGTTGGCTTCAAGGAGTGCGTCCACTTCAGTTCTTAACTTAGCTACCTCAAGTGCCATATTGGCTACCGCTTGCTCTAGCTCAATAATTCTGGCAATACCGGCTAAATTAATTCCTTCGCCGACTAATCTTTGTACATTTCTTAATTTAACAATATCTATTAATGAGTATCTTCTATTTTTACCAATTGTTCTACTTGGTGAGACTAAGCCTAATCGATCATATTGGCGCAGGGTTTGTGGATGAAGCCCAGATAATTTTGAAGCTACCGATATTACATATACCGCTTCATTCTCTGGAATTTGATCATCGCTGCTCATAATTTAGCCTTACTAAATAATTCTGCTCTGGGATTAAAATCTGCTGTTGCCTTTGCAAACTCCTCGACCGCTTTTCTAGCTGCGCCATCAACTCGTTGTGGGACTCTTACATCAAGTGTGATCATTAAATCTCCAATTGTTGCTCCCTTTTTAACACCGCGACCCTTAACTCTTAATGTCCGACCAGATGGCGTACCTGATGCAATTCTTACCGTTACCTCATCACCATCTAATGTTGGTACTGAAATATCCGCGCCTAATGTCGCTTCAGCAAAGGTAATTGGCAGGGTTAAATGAATATTCTCATCTTTTCTGGAAAACACTGGATGTGGTGTTACATGCACAATTACATAAAGATCTCCAGGACCTGCTGCCCCTGGGGCGCCTCTACCTTTAATTTTTATTTTTGCGCCATCTTTAATTCCGGCTGGAACTCTAGTTGTGATATTTGTTGGCGCAGATCCCTGAGGTGATAATCTTAAATTTAACTCCGTGCCATAAATTGAATCTTTAAATGAGATAGAGGATTCAGTTTGTAAATCTGCACCATGTCTAGCTCTGCCGCCACCAAAAAGGGAGGAGAAAATATCTCCACCTGGGCCAAATAAATCACCAAAATCACCAGCATTAAATTTAGCCCCACCAGCTGCATATCCTGGTGGAATTCTGCCGGAGGTAAAAGCCTCTCTGGCTTCATCATATTCTCGTCGTTTTTTATCATCACTTAAAATGTCATAAGCCTCAGAGACTGCTTTAAACCGATCCTCTAATTTTTTATCACCCTTGGTTTTATCTGGGTGTAATTCACGAGCTAATTTTCGATACTGTTTTTTTATGGCAGCGGCATCGGAATTTTTGGCAACGCCAAGTATTTGGTAGTAATCCTTTTCGTATAAATCCTTAGCTGCCATCTAAGTCAACCTTTAGGCAGATACTTCTGGATCAGTTACCGCCACTCGCGCTGGCCTAATTACCCGATCTTTAAATTTATATCCGGGTTGCAATATTTTCGAAGCGGTTGGCTCACTCACCTCACTTGACGTCTCATGAGTGAGTGCTTCATGTATCTCAGGATTAAAAGGAGTTGGTGCCTCGGCAAATTTACTTAAGCCCAATTTGTCAACTATGGAATTAATTCGATCCGCTACAGCTTTAAAACCTCCAGTTAACTCACCATGTTCGGCAGCCCGATCTAAATCATCTAATACTGGAAGTAATTCAGAAATAACTGCTGCAAATGCAAACTCGGTTGTTGATTGGCGATCGCGATCTACTCGCTTTCGATAATTTGCATACTCTGCTTGTAATCGTTGTAGATCAGCGGTAAGGGTTGCCACCTCATCTACAACAGCGGTTGCTTCATTTAATACTTCATCAACTGCGTCAGAGAGTTCCTTCTCTGACGCAGCTAAATTTTCTTCACTCATTATTTCTGTTCATCCACAACTTCAGCATCCTGCACACCATCATCAGTAGGTGTATCTCCGGCTGGTGCTTGTGCCGCATTTGCGGCATATAAAGCTGCTCCTAGTTGCTGGCTGATCTCAGATACCTTTTCAGTTGCACTCTTAATTGCAGAAAGATCTGTTCCCTCTAGAGATTTCTTAAGATCTGTAATGGCGCCCTCTAGCTCAACTTTTTTAGCAGCGTTATCACCATCGTTGAACTTATCGGCATTATCCTTTAAGAACTTCTCGGTTTGGTAAACGAGTGAGTCACCAGAGTTTCTAACATCTGCCTCTTCTCTACGCTGCTTATCCTCTTCAGCATGAGCCTCGGCATCCTTCATCATTTTTTCAATCTCTTCTTTAGAAAGAGCAGATCCGCCAGTGATTGTCATACTTTGTAATTTTCCAGTACCTAAATCTTTGGCCGATACATGGACAATTCCATTGGCATCAATATCAAAGGTAACTTCGATTTGGGGAACTCCACGTGGTGCAGGTGGCAGGCCAGTTAACTCAAACATGCCAAGCTTTTTGTTATAAGCAGCCATTTCGCGCTCACCTTGGAATACTTGAATTTGCACAGCTGGTTGGTTGTCATCTGCCGTTGAGAAAATCTCACTACGTTTAGTTGGGATAGTGGTGTTTCGCTCAATTAACTTAGTCATTACCCCACCTTTGGTTTCAATACCAAGAGATAGTGGCGTGACATCAAGTAGTAAGACATCCTTTACTTCACCCTTTAACACACCAGCTTGCAAGGCAGCGCCAACTGCAACTACCTCATCTGGATTAACTCCCTTATTTGGCTCCTGTCCACCAGTTAAAGATTTAACCAAATCAACAACCGCTGGCATACGGGTTGAGCCACCAACTAGAACCACGTGATCAATATCTGCAATTGGAATTCCCGCATCCCGAAGAACAGATTGGAATGGCTTCTTACACCTTTCCAAAAGATCAGCGGTTAATCCTTGAAATTGCGCTCTGGTAATTGTTTCATCTAAGAAAAGTGGATTCTTTTCAGTATCAACTGTTATATATGGCAGATTGATAGAGGTTTGAGCAGAGGATGAAAGCTCAATCTTCGCCTTCTCGGCTGCTTCTCTAACTCGTTGCATTGCCATCTTATCTTTTGTTAAATCAATTCCGTTTTTAGCAGCAAAGGTTTTAACTAGGTGATCAACTAATGCTTGATCCCAATCATCACCACCTAGGTTGTTATCACCATTAGTAGCTTTTACTTCGACAACACCTTCACCAATTTCTAGTAAGGAAACGTCAAAGGTTCCACCACCTAGATCGAAAACTAAAATTGTTAGTTCTTTCTCGCCCTTATCTAAACCATAAGCTAAAGCGGCAGCGGTTGGCTCATTAACAATACGAAGCACATTAAGGCCGGCAATCTCGCCAGCCTCTTTAGTTGCTTGACGTTGCGCATCATTAAAGTATGCCGGAACCGTAATTACTGCATCAGCTACTGTCTCACCTAGATAGCTTTCGGCATCACGCTTTAATTTCATTAATATGCGAGCGCTAATCTCCTGGGCGGTGTACTTCTTGCCATCAATATCTTGAGTCCAATTAGTTCCCATATGTCTTTTAACTTA